>ERZ773037.1941-NODE-1941-length-10492-cov-22.746958_pt1 | contig 10492 bp, 10 predicted proteins | sample MGYA00511466_ERZ773037 | MGnify/ENA primary metagenome ERZ773037 (study PRJEB29015, sample SAMEA2738146) | human oral metagenome | biome: human oral; feature: human-associated habitat; material: saliva | place: China | collected 2202 ...
TGCTAATATTATTAATATTTTTTTTAATATTTTCTTTTCTTTCATATACTATTTTTTTCCTACTTTTAGTACTTCATCTAAATCTTGGTCGATTTCTTTGTTTGATTTTATTTGTAATGCTTTTTTAGCAACTTTGATTGATTTTCCTAACAAATAAAATGCTATTGCTGTCAATAGTGGAACTTTTATCATAATTTCATCAAATGATCCAAATATTAATACATATATCATATATTGAAATGGTTGCATTAACACGGCTGTTGAAAAATCTGTAACCCATTGTCTTAGTGCCTGTCCTCTATCGTCAGCAATTCTATCGATTGGGTATGAAACACATATTAATGGTGAAATTATTATTAATACATATACTTGCATTGCCCTTTTGGCGTATACTAAGCAGAATTTTAATTGATACCAAATAATTGAAACCATTGCTAAAAAGTAGAATACTTGTTTTATTATACTTCCCTCGAAGAAATATGTTCCAAATATATTTTGCATTATCTTTTTTTCGACATCCATCAGTGTTTCTGCTGCTAAATCGCTTATTATTTTTGTTGCTAAGTTTGCTATGGCTATAATTGCTATTACTAAATATTGCAATACGAATACTAAAAATATTCCTCTAACCCATCCTATTAACATGTCTTTAAGTTTTGCTGTTTCACTTGGTGAAGATGTCCCTATTAACATTCGTATTGCTATATACATTAATATTACTACTAGTAGCATTACGCTTAAATTTCTAATTGTCATATACCATATTGCAATTTGTGTCCTTACTAAAGATATTACATCTGAATATATTCCATCAGGTTCTTTTGTATCAAATATGTCTATATCAAATATTGGATATTTATTTGATAATACTCCTCCTACTGTAAATACGTTTGTATTATCTGCAACTATTGGTACGAAAGTTTTACCCGTTATTACTAATGTTAATAGTGTTGATATCATAGCCGGTACTATCGACAATATGCTTAATAAGATAGCAAATGCTCCACTAAACAATGTTGGTGATGACGTTATTTCATCTGTTTGATTGACTCTCTTATTTCCATCAGTTGTTCCTGTTTTTGATGTTGTTGTTCCATCATTTATCAAAGAATTAACATTATCATTACCATTTTTTAATCTTCTAACCTGAATGTCTTTAACATTTTCTCCTTTTACTGCATTTACTGCCGCTCCTGTTGCTATTGATTTTGGAACAAGAAGAGGAGTTGGTATGAAAAATTCCAATATTAGAATTAATAAAATTAATATTGTTATTATCTTATTTCTCATATTCACTCCTCTTTTATTTCTATTTTGTTTTATTTTGTATCATATTATTTACGTTTGTTTCGATAAATTCTAATTCTTTTTTTGTTGGTCTTATTTCAATTATTGCTGTTTGTTCACCAACTTTAAATAATCCCTCACCTCTTGCACAAGTTGTTAAAAATGATGCTTCACCTTCACTTAATTTAAATACTTCTTGTATATATTGTATTTCTGATTTGTCTTGAGATAAAAATAATTTCGTATCTGATGATGTTAATACTGCTTGTACTTCTGATTTCTCATAAAAATCTTGGAATCTTTGTGATACTACTGCTAATGATACGTTTCTTTTTCTTGCACGTCTTGCCATTTTGTTTAAGAAATCTACTGCTTCTGGAAATGGTAATAACATCCATGCTTCATCAACTAATACTCTCTTTTTACCTGCTTTTGATTTATCTTCACTATTCTTTTTTACATATTTTTCCCAGATCCATGATAACAATATTTGTTGTGCTAGTGGTCTGGCAAATCTTTCTTCTAGTTGTGATATATCCATGTTTATAAATTGTGTTCCATCTAATAAATCAAATGTTGATTGTCCATCAAAATATGACATTGGTCCATTATATTCTCTTACATATTGTCTCATTACTTTTACTAGATAACTATAATGAAATCTATAATCTTCGTTTGTATTTGCTCTTGCATTATTTACAATTCTTTTATACCAGCTTGTCATTGTAGGCATCTGCTTTTTCTTTCTGCCTAAAAATTCTGTTCTTGAATTACTTCTTTGATCCACGGCATATAAACTGTTTACATTATTATTTATTCCTATTGATGAATATTCTTCTGCAATTGCTTCTGATATTATTTGTTTTGTTACTTCATTTACATCTTCAGATTTTGTACTTCCTCTTGCCATTGTTAATATAATTTGTGTTACATCTTCAATTTTGTTTTCTACATTTAGAACAATTTGTTCTTTTCCTGTTATTTCATCTTTTACAATTTCTGGTTCAATATCAAACGGATTTATTATTGTATCAGAGTTTGGTGATATTACTATATTTACTCCACCTAATGCTTCTGCTACTACTCCATATTCACCTTCTGCATCTAGTGCTAATGTTTCAATTCCATTTAAAACTGCTGATCTTGCTATTAATGTTTTGATTGCTACACCTTTACCAGCACCAGATTTACCAAATACGACCATGTTGTAGTTACTTAATGTGTTACTAAAGTTATCATATAATATTGGTAATCCTGTTTGTCTATTAAATCCTAGTGGTACACCATTTTCGTGTCCTACGTCTGAATTTATAAATGGAAATACTGTTGCCATTGATCTTCTATCAAATGTATGTTTTTTTCCTAATTTATCACTATTGAATGGCATATTACTTTGGAATGCTTGTTCTTGTTGTGCCCATGCAGCTTTTAATTCTACAAGTGTCTTAGACATTTCAGATGTTAATAATTCTGTTCTTCTATCTAGTTCTTCCATATCATAAGCAAATAATGTACATATAATTGATGATTCATACAATTTGTCCATTCCTGCTGCAATCGCATCTCTTAACTCTTCTGCTTCAAGTCTTTTTTGAGCTAACTCACTCTCTCTATTAATATTTCCTCTGTCTCTTGCGACAATTCTTTCTGATTCTAGTGTATTAATTACTTTGTTTAATTCATTTTGTGATTTTGCTTCACTTATTGGATTAATAAATACTGATACATTTATATCTCCAAATGTGTACATACTTCTTAAAAACTCTGGAAATGTACACATTCTTGGAAGTACTGATATTATCATTGTTCTAGCATATTTATTTGAATTTGAGAATATTTCAAGATGATTTGTACTTGATGCATCTATACCTGAAGGAGCTATTAAGTCTTTTATATCTTTAATATTATCTGTTAATGGTCCTTTATTTTCTGTTCCTTCATTATTCTTTATTTGGAGAGTATTTAAATTATTCCTACTCATTAATAATGGTCCTCCTCATTTGTTATTTAACGCCTGTAATTTTCCTTATTCTTGGTTTTACATCTATTATGTCTGAAGTGTTTATATCAGCTTCTCTAATCTGCTTTATTGTTTTATCATATAATTCTTTACTTAAATCCTCTTTATAGTCTGCCATTATACTTTCTGCTTTTTTCTTAATTTCTATTGCTTTTTGCTTTCTTTCTTCTCTTAATTGTTCATCTGCTTTTGTTATACTATTTGTTGCTAACTTCATTGCTTCTGTTTCTATTTGTTTTCTCAATTCTTGTTTTCTTGTTTCTAATACGTCTTTTGCAGTTGAATATAATCTATCATATTGTGCGTCTAATGCATTCTTTAATGTATATGTATCTGATGACTCTCTATTATATGCTACATATAATAATTCTGCTAATTCTTCAGAATTTAAAACTTTTCCTGTTATTTCAGATGATGTTAATGCATTTAAGATTGTTTGAGTTCTTGTGAATAACTCTGAAAACACTAAATCATTTAATTCTATGTCAGAATATTTCTTTGTCTCGCCAATCTCACTTGCATAATATGAAACAACAATATACGTTTTTTGTTGTAGCATATATTGGCTATCATTTATTTTATTAGTATACTCTTCAATTGATTCACTATACTCAACAATGTTCATTTTTCTTTTTCTATCAAATGATAACTTTTTGACTAATTCATCATTTCCATTTTGCTTTGCTAATTGTATTTGTGCATCGATTTTTCTAACTTCTTCTAACATTGCATCTGTTCGTCTTGAATATGAATTTAATAAATTGCTCATATCTAATTTTCTTGTTTGTACATACAATTGTATTGGTGTTCTAATTGTGTTTAAAAAAGATATAAATCCTAATTCTACTGCTGATTTTTCATCATTTGATAATAGATCATAATTTATTCCTTTACATTCTATGACCATTATAAATTGTTCTCTATTTTTTCTGATAATCATGTTATCTGTTATTGAATCAAACTCCATGAATTTATATATTGAATCAATTTCTTTACCGTCTCTTGTTATTAAATTTATTTTTTTAGCTTGATTATTGTTTTTTTCGCCTATTATCTTTGATGAATTTTCTTCTATTCTTTGTTTTTCTTTTAATCTCATTTTAATTATGATAAAGACGACTATTAATGATAATATTCCTATTATTGCTATTATTCCTATCATAATTAAATTTAATATTTCTATTTGGCTTAGTGAATTCACTATTTATTACCTCCTTGGTTAACATTAGTTTTCTTTCCTAGGATATTTTCAAAATTAATTGTTGTTGCTGTAGTATAATTTGGCTCTTTTCTAGGTATTGCATACGAATATATTTTTCTGCTCTTCTTAAATTTTGCATATTTCATGATTACTTCATCTAATGTATCTCCAGCTAAATATCTTCCAATCTTACCTGTTGTTTGTGGGAATTTTATTGTTGCGACTAAATAACCAATAACTGCTAATATTGCTATTAATATTAATCCTATTGTCTTATATCCTAATATTGATAATATTAAATATATTGGTGTTCCTATTAATGCACCTACTGCTGTAAATATCAATGATTTCGTTGTGAAAATTACTAAAAATCGGCCTTCCCCTTTTAACTTATTATTTGGTATCGCATAACTTCCCATATTCTTTTCTCCTTTGTTTAATATTATTCGTTTGTTATATTGAATCTCCTATTGATACTATTACTTTTGTAACTCCAACAGCTGCTACTAATAAAACTATAGCTATTACATAAAAAATTAATCTTTCTTTTATTTTTGCTTTTTCATCTGCTCCACTTGTTATATATTTAAACCCTAAATACATGCCAACACCTACTGCTGTTCCAATTCCAATTATTAAAAACACTTGACCAATTCCACCTATATCTTTTGCAATGGCTGTTGTATCAACGTTTGCCTTACTTTTTCCTTGTTTTATAAATTGTCTACCGCCACTAAATATTGTTGATACCGTTGTGTCTGCATATACTTTATTATTTATACTAAAAATTGTTATTATTGTTAAAATTATCATTATTATTATCTTTATTCTTGTCTTTATATTATTATTAAGCATAATATCCCCTTGATTTTAATATTTATTATATTATAACAATTTAGAAAATAATTATCAATTAAAAATAAAAAAATAAGCCTTTTTAGACTTATTTTTTAAAACATTTTTGATGCTATATTTACAATTATTCCTATTATTCCATTTATTCCGAATATTAATATTCCACCTATTACTATATTTATCATATCTTTTTTTATTTCTGCTTTTCCCTCTGGTGCTGCTTGCATAAATGATACACCTTTTATCATTATAATAATAATTGCCGCTGAAACTATTAATATACTAGCTACTCCTAAAACTTTATTTATAGCATCTACGGCATCTCCACCTTTAACATTATTTATTTCTTTCCCTAAGGCATCTAAATTTAAATCTGATGTTCCTCTTGATTCTATTCCCTTTATTTCTATTTTTTTTAATTCTATTTCTCTACCCTTAACAGCAGATAATTGCATTAAAACTAGAACAATTAATGGAATTATAACATATATTTTTTTCATTTTATCTCCTCGAATAATTTATTTATATTATATTTATTATACTAAATATATTGATAAATTTTCAATACAATACAATAAAAAACCGGATTTGAATAAACAAGTCCGATTTTATTTTAAAAATTTCACTTTTAATATTAGATAACTTCTAATCAAATTATATTATCATTAACCTTGTGTTGTAACAACGCTATTTGATAAGTTTGAAATTACGCCTAATAATGCACCTGCAGCAAATACAATTATTGCTCCAATTACATATTGGATAGCTGATTTTTTAATCTCTGCTTTACCTTCTGGTGATGCTGTAATGAACTTAACACCTACCAAAACTAACATTATTACAGCTGCTGCATAACATATAACTTGTACTATACCAATTATATTGTTAGCTGTTTTTGTAACAGCTGTTGCTGCTCCTGTATTTCCATTTAAATCTTTTAATACACCTGCAGCTCCAGTAGCAAATACTGCTGATAATGTTGATACTAGCATCATAGCTATAACTAGTATTGTAGTAATTTTCATAATTCTATTAATTGTAGTCTTCTTCATTAAAACTCTCCTCCTATTAGATTGTATCTATGCTATTATTATAAACAAATCATTGATTTTTGTCAATTAAATCTGATGTTTTTTATAATTATATTTTTATTGCATCAAATCAAATGCTACTTCTTGATTTTTTTGATTTTCTTTTGAAAGATTTAGATCTTTTTCAGGCTCTTTTTCTCTTTGATTTTTATCAATTATTGCTTTCATTATTGCACTATGCGTTTGCTTGCTTTTTTCAAGTATATTTTTAAATAAATTTTTTCCACCTTTTCCAAAAGCTTTAAATTTATCAGTTAGTCCTATTTCGTTAGCACCATTTTTCATTTTGGTGCCAATTTCCATTGCGCCTTCTTTTGTCTTATTACTTAAGTCTCTTGTTCCATAATCGACTTTTTCTTTAATTTCTAACGCACCTCTTGACATCTTTCCTGATATATCTTTTGAGCCTTTAGCTATACTTGTTCCAAGATATTTTGCTCCATTTGCAAATGTCTTAAATCCTCCAATAAACTTGTTTTTCACATTTGTTGCTCTTTGTCCAATGTTATTTATTCCTTTTGACATAGTACTTACAGTTTTGTTTGTTATTCCCGCAACAACTTTTCCAGCTTCTTTTGCTTTATTTACTGTTCCTTCCGCTAGATTTCCTACTGTATCTTTTGCCATATCATATCCGTACTTTATTCCTTCAGCTGTTTTATCTTTTGCTTCTACAAATTTATTTCCTACTGTCTTTGCTGTTTGGGTTACAGTTCCTACTGCAGCACCAGTAACATCCATCGCTGTTCTTCCAATTTCCTTTGCTGTGTTTACAACATTTTTTCCAGCATCAACAGCACCATAAATTCCCGCGCCTGTGATATCTACTGCTTTATTTATTCCTTTTCCAGCTACATCAAATGCTGTATATATGCCTTTTCCTGTTAAATCTACTGCTTTATTTATTCCTGCACCCGCAAGATCAACTGCCCCGTTGATCTTTTCTCCGGCTTTATCAACTACTCCAGTAAATCCTAATTCTGACACTTCATTTATCTTATTTGAAATGCCAGTTGCCACTTTTCCAGCTGTATCCTTTGCCATGTTATAGCCAGCTTTTCCTAGATTGATTGTTCCTGCTGCTATTCCTCCTGCTGTGTCGATTACTTTTCCTGCAGCATCTTTAGCCATATTACCTGCTGTGTTTATTACTCTTCCTGTTGAATCTATCGCTCTTCCAGCTGCATCCTTTGCCATGTTATAGCCAGCTTTTCCTAGATTAATTGTTCCTGCTGCTATTCCTCCTGCTGTATCGATTACTTTTCCTGCAGCGTCTTTAGCCATATTACCTGCTGTGTTGATTACTTTTCCTGTTGAGTCTATCGCTCTTCCTGCTGCATCTTTTGCCATGTTATAGCCAGCTTTTCCTAGATTAATTGTTCCTGCTGCTATTCCTCCTGCTGTATTGATTACTTTTCCTGCAGCATCTTTAGCCATGTTACCTGCTGTGTTTATTACTCTTCCTGTTGAATCTATAGCTCTTCCTGCTGCATCTTTTGCCATGTTATAGCCAGCTTTTCCTAGATCAATTGTTCCTGCTGCTATTCCTCCTGCTGTATTGATTACTTTTCCTGCAGCATCTTTAGCCATGTTACCTGCTGTGTTTATTACTCTTCCTGTTGAATCTATAGCTCTTCCTGCTGCATCTTTTGCCATGTTATATCCAGCTTTTCCTAGTTCAATTGTTCCTGCTGCTATTCCTCCTGCTGTATCGATTACTTTTCCTGCAGCATCTTTAGCCATATTACCTGCTGTATTTATTACTCTTCCTGTTGAATCTATAGCTCTTCCTGCTGCATCTTTTGCCATGTTATATCCAGCTTTTCCTAGTTCAATTGTTCCTGCTGCTATTCCTCCTGCTGTATCGATTACTTTTCCTGCAGCATCTGTTATTCCCAAATCATCCATGCCCGATTTTACTTTTTGTCCAATTTCAACTGCACCATCTTTTACTTTGTTTCCAAGATCAATTGCTCCATGGCCAACTTTACTCCCTATGTCAATTGCTCCCTTTCCCATTTTTTCAGCAATTTCTTTAGAGCCTAGACCTATACTTTTACCTAAATATTTTGTATCTTTAGTAAAACTCTTAAATCCTTTTATTAGACCATTTTTTAATCTACTAGCTATATCCTTCGTCCTCTCGAATCCGACTTTTCCTAAATTAATTGTACCATTAACAATGTTTCCAGCAGCATCTTTCACTGTATTATATCCTGTTTTAACTCCTTCAACTGCTTTATCTTTTGTATCTACTATTTTTTGTCCAGCAGAATTAATTCCATTTGCAACAAATTCCGTTGCTTTTCCTGCAAAATCAACTGTAGCACGGCCTGCATTTTTAGCTGCTTCTACAGTATCTTTTCCAAATTCTACTGCTCCATAAACGCCTGCGCCTGCCATATCGACTGCTTTGTTTATTCCTTTTCCTGTTGCATCAAACGCAGTATATATTCCTTTACCTGCAAAGTCTGTTGCCATATTAATTCCAGCGCCTGCTTTGTCTACTACATTGTTTATTTTTTCTCCGACTTTATCAACTGCTTCTTCAAATCTGCTTTTTTCTTCATTTTCAAGCGTTACTTCGTCTGCCATTTTTTCTCCTTTACCTAAGCAATATTAGTTTCTTCATTATATTCTTTTATAACTGAATATCTTTTTTCTTTATCTGACATATATTTAGGATATATTATTTTTTTATCTATTTTTTCTACAACATCTCTTATAATATCTTCAATATTTATATTCATAATTGGTAAAACCACTTTAGCTTTTTGTGATATATATCTTATAAATTCATAAGCATTTTTAATTCTATTTTCTATGAATTTTGTATCATTCAATGTGTTTTTCCTAATAATTTCTGGTATATTACTAATTTTTATATCTATATCATAAATGTCTTTTTCTGCTTTATTGTATATTTTTTCTATTATTTGTGGTAATGAATTTTCTTCTATTTCAGAAATTTTCGCTTTTGCTGGTTTTAATACTTTATTTTCGTATTTTTTGCTTCCATTTATTTTATTTGTTATCTTTTCAAAAAATGCTTTAATTGGATTTGTTTTTCCTAATTTTAATATTGAATTTTCCTTAGTTATAATGATATTTTGTAATGTTTCTTCTTTTTGCTTTATCATTTCTTCAATGTTAATATTACATTCTTTAATTACTTTGTAACACGTATTTTCTTCTATTTTTAAATATTTTTCTTTAATATCAAATTCATTTAATTTGTCTTCTATATTAATTTGCAAAAATTCATTTAATTTTGATTCCAGAATCTGATAATTCTTATATTGTATTAAATTTTCTATTTCATTTTTTAAATAGTTGATTTGTTCCAAATCATTAATAGAATATCTGTTTTTTTCTTTTTGATTTTCCATCCTAGAATTAATTACTGAAATTATTTTTAATTGTAAATCACTTTTTCTTGATATTTGTTCTGCAATCGCTTCATCAAATACATCTTCTATTTTTTGGAATACTTCTTCATATTTTGATATGATTGCTTCTATATTCTTTCTCATTTCCATATTTTGATTAATATTTATTCCATATTTTTCTGCTTGTTTAGAAAATGTAGCATTTATATTTTTTATAAATGAATTTACGATATCTCTTGAATTATTACTTGATTTTGCAATATCTGCTTTTATTAGTCCCATTTGTATGTCAGATAATTTTGTTAATAATTCAATCATATTTTCTCTATCTATATCTTGCATTTTGTATCCTTTCTATTTCTCAATTATCAAATCAATTTCTTTCATTATCATAGATTCTGATTGCTCAAGTTCTTCTGTTATTTTTTCCAACTTTTTATTTTCTAAATTGTCCCAGTCAATAATTGTTCTATCAACTGTATCAACTCCTAATATTCCCTTCATTTTTCTACCTCTTCTCTTAATTTAAATAAAACTATACTTATATACTTTATTATATATAAAAAAAAAGACTTTTTATTAACATTAAAAAGTCTTTTCAGACTGTTGACAAAGTATATAAAATATTTTGTTAAACAGTCTTTTATTT
>ERZ773037.1942-NODE-1942-length-10491-cov-3.256803_pt1 | contig 10491 bp, 7 predicted proteins | sample MGYA00511466_ERZ773037 | MGnify/ENA primary metagenome ERZ773037 (study PRJEB29015, sample SAMEA2738146) | human oral metagenome | biome: human oral; feature: human-associated habitat; material: saliva | place: China | collected 2202 ...
GTCGAAGGTTCGAATCCTTTCACTCCGACCAAAAGATTTAAGGACTTAACCTGTTTTTCCGGTTAAGTCCTTTTTGTTTTTACTCTTCAAGTTTCATTATAGATTGCTCACTTTGGTATAGGCTATTAGGCTGAAAAAAATCTTGCAACCTTGTGGAACAGTATGATTATTTTTGTAGTAAAGGCCATCTGAAAAATAACGATGAAACAAAACCTGCTTAAAAAAGCAGGTTTTGTTGTTTCTAAAGCAGGTCTATTCGGTACTATCTTTCAGCGTGTCTTTATAAGTATAAAGATACGATGCGCCGACAAAGGATGTGCCACCGACGACATTACCCAGGAATACGGGAATCATGTTGAAGAAAAATTGCCCCCAAGTAATGTTTGCGCCTGCCAAAATGCCGGCTGGGATAACGAACATATTGGCGACAAGGTGTTGGAAGCCGTTTAATACGAAAATCATGACGGGGAACCAAATGGCCAGCATTCGTCCGGTTGTGTTTTTAGCGGCAAAGTGCAGCCACACGCCCATGCAGACCATCCAGTTACATGCGACTGCCGATACGAAAGCACGGCCGAAATCCATATGGACTTTTGCTTCTGCCACGGCAATGGTTTTTTCTGCCACGCTGCCTTCGGTCATGCCGACATAGTGTCCGAGAAAAAACGCCATCGCCAACGTGCCTACCAAATTGCCCATGCAGACGATAACCCAGTTTCGCAGCAGCATTTTAGAGGAAATCCGTCCGGCCAATCTGCCTAAAGACATAATCATCATGTTGCTGGTTACCAGCTCGCCGCCGCCAAGCAGGATACAAATCAAGGCGATTGGGAATACGGCGGCACCGAGTAAAGTCGCAACGCCGCCCCATTCGTGCGGAATGCCGCTGACTACTTTTAAATAGGCAAGATAACCGAAGCCGATGTATCCGCCGGCCAAAATGCTCAAGATTGCCAGTGTGGGGATGCTGGATTGTGCTTTGGCGCAGCTTTTGTCGAGAACAACCTGTAAAATTTCCTGTGGGTATAAATCGCGCGAAGCCATGATGTTCCTTAAAGTGGGTTGAGGAGGGAACGCCGTTTCAAAAGTGGCGCAAACTGTCGCGGTAGGGCAGTGTTATAAGGAGCCGGTGTACGGTCTTTGTCTTATCAATTAGCCTGAATTAAACCTAAAAAACAGATACTTCACCTTGCTTTAGCTCAAAAGAAATATTATTACATTTTGTTTCTGTATTAAAAAAGGCCGTCTGAACGTTGAGGTTTCAGACGGCCTTGTTTTGATTTCTTAAACTTACAAATGAGCCAGCTTTGCATTGCCTTCACGAGGAATAGGGCGCGGATTGCCTTGTGAATCGATGGCGACGTAAGTGAACACGGCTTCGGTGACCAGTTGGCGGTCTTCCGTTACCATATCGTTCATCAAAGTCTTAACCCATACTTCGATTTTCAGTTGCAAAGAAGTATTGCCTACTCGGACGCAATGACCGTAGCAGCACACGACGTTGCCGACCTTTACCGGTCTGATGAAATTCATTTCTTGAACGGCTACGGTTACAATTCGTCCCTGTGCGATTTCTGCCGCCAAAATACCGCCGCCTAGATCCATTTGCGACATAATCCAGCCGCCGAAGATATCCTGATTAGGATTGGTATCGCGCGGCATGGCTACCGTACGCAATAAAAGTTGTCCTTCGGGTGCGGCATGGGTTTGTTTGTTGTCAGCCATAAAAAATCCTGTCAAAAAGTGGTATTTTACGCCATTTGTGGCGCTAAACCTATGTAGGCCGTCTGAAAAATCAGCAGGTAAAGTGTTACAATTAAATATATTCATCAGACAAAGGAGAAAGCTCATGCATCCGATTCAAGAACCACGAAATAGCGGCCTTTTGCGCGTATCCGACATTCACGAAATCTACTGGGAAGAATCAGGCAATCCTGATGGCCACCCCGTGATTTTCCTGCATGGCGGCCCCGGAGCAGGCGCATCACCTGCCTGTCGCGGCTTTTTCAATCCAGAGCATTTCCGCATCGTCATTATCGATCAGCGCGGTTGCGGACGCTCTAAACCGTATGCCTGTACCGAAGACAACACCACATGGGATTTGGTTGCAGATATTGAAAAAGTGCGAGAAATGCTCGGCATTCAAAAATGGCTGGTTTTTGGCGGTTCATGGGGCAGCACCTTGTCGCTGACTTATGCCGAAACCCATCCCGAGCGCGTCAGCGGCTTAGTTTTGCGCGGTATTTTCCTGTGCAGGCCGTCTGAAATGGCATGGTTGAACGAAGCAGGCGGCGTCAGCCAAATTTATCCGGCTCAATGGCAAAAATTCATTGCTCCCGTAGCCGAAAACAAACACCAAACCCTAATCAAAGCCTACCACGAAATGCTGTTCAGCGAAGATGAAGCCACGCGCCTCAAAGCGGCCAAATCATGGGCAGATTGGGAAAGCTACCTTATTCAGTTTGAACCTAAAGACGTGGATGAAGACCCACAAGCCTCCCTTGCCATCGCAAGAATCGAAAACCATTACTTCGTGAACGAAGGCTGGTTACAGGGCGATAAAGCCATTTTGGCAAACATCGGCAAAATCCGCCATATCCCAACCATCATCGTCCAAGGCCGCTACGACCTATGCACCCCGATGCAAAGCGCGTGGGAACTCTCGCAAGCCTTCCCTGAAGCGGAATTGAGAATCGTCCAAGCAGGCCACTCTTCTTTTGATCCTTCGCTTTCCGAAGCATTAGTGAAAGCGGTGGAGGATATTAGAAGCAAGTTATAAAGATTAATCAATGACAATGCCGTCTGAAAAAGTTTCAGACGGCATTTTTTCTATTTACATATTAAATTTAATATCATATTATCATTGCATGATATCAGTTTGAATTTTTTAGAATTTCAATATGAAACCTCTAATTTACTACGCCCATTCCGCGCAAGACAAACTCGGTAATCTCTTACCTTACGAACATTGGCAAACCTTGCAAAGCCATTTGGTCAATGTTGGGGAAATGGCGGCGGAGTTTGCTCGGGTATTTGGTGCGCAGGAAATTGCCTGCCAGACGGGGAAATTGCATGATTTGGGGAAATATTCAGAAGCCTTTAATCACCGATTGCATGGTGGCTCCTCTGTCGATCATGCTACCGCCGGAGCAAAAATTGCAGTTGAGCGTTGGGGGAATGTGATCGGCAAGCTGATGGCGTTTTGCATTGCGGGGCATCATGCGGGGTTGGCTAATGGATGTGGTGAGGGCGATAACCGCCGCACGTTAAAACAGCGTTTGGCGTTACAATTCGGCGCAGATATTCCCGCTCTTGATAACCTGTGGCAACAAGAAATCAAGCTCCCTCAAAACCTGTCTGCACCGCCACTCAAAGCCGACGCGCATCATCCTTTTTTCTCCTACGCCTTTTTCACCCGAATGCTCTATTCCTGCTTGGTGGATGCCGATTATCTCGATACCGAAGCCTTTTATTCAAACCTAGAAAACAACGTCGTCGAGCGCGGCGGTTATCCCGATTTAAACGCCTTACAACACAATTTCAATCAATTCATCAACGCTTTCAGACGACGTATCGCCCAAGCTTCAGAGCAAACCGAAGCCGAAAAACGCAATGCCGCCTTAAACCGCCTGCGCAGCGAAATTCTTGATTACGCTGTGGAACAAGCGGCACAACCGCAAGGACTGTTCACGCTCACTGTGCCGACCGGCGGCGGCAAAACTTTCACTTCCATGGCATTCGCGCTGGAACACGCCAAACGACACGGCATGCGGCGCGTGATTTACGTCATTCCGTTCACCAGCATCATCGAACAAAACGCCGCCGAATTCCGCAAAGCCTTTGGCGAATTGGGCGAACAAGCCGTGTTGGAACACCACAGCACCTTCGACGACGGCAAACTGCAAAATGAGGCCACTAAAGACAAATTGCGCCTTGCCTCGGAAAACTGGGACGCGCCGATTGTCGTGACCACCGCCGTGCAATTTTTCGAATCCCTCTTTGCCGACCGCTCCTCGCGCTGCCGCAAGCTGCACAACATCGCAGGCTCCGTCATCATCCTAGACGAAGCGCAAATGCTGCCGCTCAATCTGTTGCTGCCCATCATGCAAGCCATCAAAGAATTGGCGCAAAACTACCGCTGCAGCGTCGTCATGTGTACCGCCACCCAACCAGCCGTGCAAACCGAAAACGGCTTCTATCGCGGCTTTGAAAACGTGCGCGAAATCGCCCCAAAACCGACCGCACTTTTCGACAAACTGCGCCGCACCACCGTGCAACACATCAGCACACAAACCGACGCCGACTTGCTCGCCAAACTTGGCGAATACTCCCAAATGCTCATCATCGTCAATAACCGCCGCCACGCCCGCAGCCTGTATGACCAAGCCAAACACCTTGATGGCACGTTCCACCTGACCACCTTAATGTGCGCCAAACACCGCAGCCAAAAACTGGACGAAATTCGAGGTCGTCTGAAAAACGGCGAACCCTGCCGCGTCATCGCCACCTCCTTAATTGAAGCCGGCGTTGATGTGGATTTTCCGCTGGTGATGCGCGCCGAAGCAGGCTTAGACAGCGTTGCCCAAGCCGCCGTTATGCGCCTGACCGCCGACAGCTTTTCAGACGACCTCATCCCACAGATTTTCGATTTTTCAACACCTCAAACCATTTTGTATGGCTTGTTCGTTAAATTTTGCGCGTTTTAAATTTGGAGAATCGACGTGAATTTTGACTATATTGCCCACGTCCGCCAAGACTCATCAGAAAATTGGCATTCCCATCCCCTGCAAAAACATCTACAAAAAGTCGCCCAACTCGCCAAGCGTTTTGCAGGGCGTTACGGAGCGTTGTTTGCCGAATATGCGGGGCTTTTGCACGATTTGGGGAAATTTCAGGAAGCTTTTCAGAAATATATCCGTCATGCATCCGGTTTTGAAAAAGAAAATGCCCATTTGGAAGATGTCGAATCTACCAAGTTGCGCAAAATTCCGCATTCCACTGCTGGTGCCAAATATGCAGTAGGACACCTTAATCCGCTTTTTGGGCATTTGTTGGCGTATTTGATTGCCGGGCATCATGCGGGGTTGGCAGATTGGTATGACAAAGGCAGCCTGAAACGCCGTCTGCAACAGGCGGATGATGAGTTGGCGGCATCTTTGTCGGGTTTGGTGGAAAGTGGTTTGTCTGAAGGTTTTTTCCCGTTATCAGATGATGATCTGAAGCGGGATTTTTTTGTATTTTGGAAAGACGGGGCAAAGCTGGAAGAGCTGCATATTTGGCTGCGTTTTCTCTTTTCCTGTTTAGTGGATGCCGATTTTTTAGATACCGAAGCCTTTATGAACGGCTATGCCGATGCAGATGCCGCGCAGGCTGCCGGATTGCGCCCGAAATTTCCCAGTTTGGATGAGTTGCACCGGAGATATGAGCAATATATGGCGCAACTTTTAGAAAAATCAGATAAAAATTCAACTTTAAATCAAGAACGCCATACCATTTTGCAGCAATGTTTTTCCGCCGCTGAAACCGACCGCACTTTGTTTTCTTTAACTGTGCCAACCGGCGGCGGTAAAACTTTGGCGAGCTTGGGGTTCGCTTTGAAGCACGCTCTGAAATTCGGCAAAAAACGAATTATCTACGCGATTCCCTTCACCAGTATTATTGAGCAGAACGCCAATGTTTTCCGCAAAGCATTGGGCGATGATGTGGTATTGGAACACCATAGCAATTTGGAAGTGGCCGATAACAAAGAAACCGCCAAAACCCGCCTTGCCACGGAAAATTGGGATGCGCCGCTGATTGTTACCACCAACGTGCAACTGTTTGAAAGCCTGTTTGCGGCAAAAACCAGCCGCTGCCGCAAGATTCACAATATTGCCGACAGCGTGGTGATTTTGGATGAAGCCCAGCAGCTTCCGCGCGATTTCCAAAAACCGATTACCGATATGATGCGGGTGCTGGCGCGCGACTACGGTGTTACCTTTGTGCTGTGCACGGCGACTCAGCCCGAACTTGGCAAAAATATTGACGCATTCGGTCGCACTATTTTGGAAGGCCTACCGGACGTGCGCGAGATTGTGGCGGATAAAATTGCCTTATCGGAAAAACTGCGCCGCGTCCGCATCAAAATGCCGCCGCCAAACGGCGAAACGCAAAGCTGGCAGGAAATTGCCGATGAAATTGCTGCGCGTCCGTGCGTTTTGGCGGTGGTCAATACTCGGAAACATGCCCAAAAACTCTTTGCCGCTCTGCCTTCTAACGGAATCAAACTGCATTTGTCCGCCAATATGTGCGCCACGCACCGAAGCGAAGTCATTGCGCTGGTTCGCCGATATTTGGCACTGTATCGCGCAGGCAGCCTGCACAAGCCTTTATGGTTGGTCAGCACGCAGTTGATTGAAGCCGGCGTGGATTTGGATTTTCCTTGCGTTTATCGGGCGATGGCAGGGCTGGACAGCATTGCCCAAGCGGCGGGGCGGTGCAACCGTGAAGGCAAACAGCCGCAGTTGGGTGAAGTGGTCGTGTTCCGTGCCGAAGAAGGCGCGCCCAGTGGCAGCCTGAAACAGGGGCAGGATATTACCGAAGAGATGCTGAAAGCAGGGCTGCTTGACGACCCGCTTTCCCCGTCGGCATTTGCCGAATATTTCCGCCGGTTCAACGGCAAAGGCGATGTGGACAAACACGACATTACAAGACTCTTGACGGCAGAATCATCAAATGAAAATCCGCTGGCAATTAAATTCCGCACCGCTGCCGAACGTTTCCGCCTGATTGATAACCAAGGCGTGACACTCGTTGTGCCGTTTATCCCATTGGCTCATTGGGAAGAAGGCGGCATTCTGCAAATTATCAAAGCAAAAGAGATAGACGATTTTTTCAGACGACATTTGGACGGCGTGGAAGTTTCAGAATGGCAGGATGTTTTGAACAAACAACGCTTTCCTCAGCCGGCCGACAATTCCTTTGGGCAAACTGACTGCCCGCCGCTGCCTGAGCCGTTTGAAAGTTGGTTCAAATTTTTAGAAAGCGATCCACTCAAACACAAATGGGTTTACCGCAAATTACAACGCTACACGATTACCGTGTATGAACACGAACTGAAAAAGTTGCCTGAACATGCCGTTTTTTCCAGAGCGGGATTGCTGGTGTTAGATAAGGGCTATTACAAAGCCGTGCTTGGCGCGAATTTTGATGATATGGCTTGGCTGCCTGAAAATTCGGTTTTATGAAAAATGCCCCTATTTCTAGGGGCATTTTGCCATTTTTAACATGGCATTATAGTTTCAACACACAGCCGTCCAGAAGCGACTGACCGCTAATAATCCATTTAATCAATTGTATGGAAAGAGGTTTAGCGTAGGCATATTTTACAGTTTATTGAAAAAATAAGCGAATCACACTTGACATGAGTAGTATGGTAATATTAATATGGCTTTATAGAATTGTTAATGAGGAGTCGATATGAGTTTCATTTTAGAAATTAGCGGTGAGCTGGCGTGCTTTACCAGGCCTGAGCTCAAGGTGGAACGGGTTAGTTATCCCGTAATTACACCATCAGCAGCACGAAATATCCTAATGGCAATCTTGTGGAAACCCGCCATTCGATGGCAGATACAGAAGCTCGAGATTCTCAAACCGATTCAGTGGACAAATATCCGCCGCAACGAAGTGGGAACCAAAATGAGTGAACGCAGCGGTTCGCTCTATATTGAAGACAACCGCCAGCAGCGCGCATCCATGCTGTTGAAAGACGTTGCCTACCGCATTTACGCCGATTTTGACATGACCAGTGAAGCGGGCGAGGGCGACAATTACGTCAAATTTGCCGAAATGTTCAAACGGCGGGCAAAAAAAGGGCAATATTTCCACCAGCCTTATTTGGGCTGTCGCGAGTTTCCCTGCCATTTCAGGCTGCTTGAAAAGGCTGAAGACGGTTTGCCACGCGAAGACATTACCCAAGATTTCGGCTTTATGCTGTATGACATGGATTTCAGTAAATCCGACCCGCGCGATTCTAATAACGCCGAGCCCATGTTTTACCAATGCAAAGCGGTAAACGGCGTGATTACTGTGCCGCCTGCCGACAGCGAGGAGGTGAAACGATGATTCTGCATGCACTCACCCAGTACTACCAACGAAAAGCCGAAAGCGATGGTGGTGTTGCCCCGGAAGGGTTTGAAAACAAAGAAATCCCGTTCATTATTGTTATAGACAAACAGGGCAAATTTATTCAGCTTGAAGATACCCGTGAGTTAAAAAATAAGAAAAAAGTTGCCCGCACTTTTTTAGTGCCGAAAGGTTTGGGCAGGAGCGGTTCAAAATCCTACGAAGTAAGCAATTTATTGTGGGATCACTACGGTTATGTGCTTGCCTATGCTGGAGAAAAAGGGCAGGAGCAGGCGGATAAACAGCATGCCAGCTTTACCGCCAAAGTAAACGAATTGAAACAGGCGTTGCCTGATGATGCAGGCGTTGCCGCCGTTGCCGCCTTTCTGGCTTCTGCGGCAGAAAAGAGCAAAGTCATGCAGGCCGCAAATTGGGCGGAATGTGCCAAAGTCAAAGGCTGTAATCTCAGCTTCCGCTTGGTGGACGAGGCAGTAGATTTGGTTTGTCAATCAAAGGCGATGCGGGCATATGTGAGTCAAGTGAATCAAACGCAATCCGATAATGTCCAAAAAGGCATTTGCCTGGTAACGGGCAAAGCTGCACCGATTGCGCGGCTGCATAACGCCGTGAAAGGTGTGAACGCAAAGCCTGCCCCATTTACATCAGTGAATTTGTCGGCTTTCGAATCATACGATAAAGAGCAAGGCTTTATCTTTCCCGTAGGCGAGCAAGCCATGTTTGAATACACCACCGCCTTAAATACCCTGCTTGCCGGTGAAAACCGCTTCCGTATCGGCGATGTAACAGCCATCTGTTGGAGCGCAAAACCGACTCCGTTGGAAGAGAGTCTTGCTTCGCTGATTAACGGCGGCGGCAAAGACAATCCCGATGAGCATATCGATGCCGTTAAAACCCTTTATAAAAGCCTGTACAACGGCCAATACCAAAAACCGGACGGCAAAGAAAAATTCTACCTTTTAGGCTTATCGCCCAATTCCGCGCGCATTGTCGTCCGCTTTTGGCATGAAACTACCGTTTCTGCCTTATCTGAAAGTATTGCGGCGTGGTATGACGATTTGCAGATGGTGCGCGGCGAAAACTCGCCATACCCCGAATATATGCCGCTTCCGCGCCTGCTAGGCAATTTGGTGTTGGACGGCAAAATGGAAAATCTGCCATCCGATCTAATCGCCCAAGTAACTGATGCCGCACTCAACAACCGCGTTTTGCCCGTTAGCCTGTTGCAGGCTGTTTTACGGCGTAATAAAGCGGAACAGAAAATTACTTATGGCAGGGCAAGTTTGCTTAAAGTCTATATCAATCGCGCAATCCGCGCGGGTCGTCTGAAAAACATGAAGGAGCTAACTATGAGCTTAGATAGAAACCGTCAAGACATCGGCTATGTGCTGGGGCGGCTGTTTGCCGTGCTGGAAAAAACACAGGCCGAAGCCAATCCCGACTTAAATGCCACCATTGCCGACCGTTATTTTGGTTCGGCAAGCAGCACGCCGATTGCTGTATTCGGTACTTTGATTCGTTTGTCTAAACATCACCTGAGTAAACTGAATACGGAAAAATACAGGGGAAAACGAATTTTTTTAGAAAAACTTTTTCAAGAAATTATCGGAAAAATAGATAATTTCCCCAATCATTTGGATATTAACCATCAAGTTTTATTTGGGATCGGTTATTACCACCAAAAACAAGATTTTTTCCAATCCAACTCAACTGAAACAAATTAAACAGGAGCAAACGCTATGACTATTGAAAAACGCTACGACTTTGTCTTTTTATTTGACGTGCAAGACGGCAATCCCAACGGTGATCCCGACGCAGGCAACCTGCCACGTATTGACCCGCAAACCGGCGAAGGTTTGGTAACCGATGTTTGCTTGAAACGCAAAGTCCGCAACTTTATCCAAATGACCCAAAATGGCGAACATCACGACATCTTTATCCGCGAAAAAGGCATTTTGAACAACCTGATTGACGAAGCCCACGAGCAGGAAAACATAAAAGGCAAAGAAAAAGGCGAGAAAACAGAAGCCGCCCGCCAATACATGTGCAGCCGTTATTACGACATCCGCACATTCGGCGCAGTGATGACTACCGGCAAAAATGCAGGACAAGTGCGCGGTCCCGTGCAGCTGACCTTCTCTCGTTCCATAGACCCTATCATGACCTTGGAACACAGCATTACTCGCATGGCGGTTACCAACGAAAAAGATGCCAGCGAAACCGGCGACAACCGCACCATGGGGCGCAAATTCACCGTTCCCTACGGCCTATACCGCTGTCATGGCTTTATTTCTGCCCACTTTGCCAAACAAACCGGCTTTTCCGAAAACGATTTGGAACTGTTTTGGCAAGCGCTTGTCAATATGTTCG
>ERZ773037.1945-NODE-1945-length-10481-cov-8.067236_pt1 | contig 10481 bp, 14 predicted proteins | sample MGYA00511466_ERZ773037 | MGnify/ENA primary metagenome ERZ773037 (study PRJEB29015, sample SAMEA2738146) | human oral metagenome | biome: human oral; feature: human-associated habitat; material: saliva | place: China | collected 2202 ...
TTCAATTCTAATTTTATTAGAATTATGAGAGGGTCTGACCTTTCCTGACCAATAGGTTGTAACTAAAGTCGTTACATCTCATAAACCGCATAACCACGCCCTTTGACGCCGTTTTTCCCTAAAAAGCCCATAACGACGCGCTTTCTCAGCGTTTTTGAGCACTTTGTAACATTCCTGTAACATGTTCGTAATCTATGCACACATCTAGCGTTTTGTCAAGTTAAATTTCTCTAATAAAGCTGAGAATCCGCACCACTACAGCTCAAACTCGACTTTTCACCCTAAAAAGTAGTTTGAAGTGTCAAAGTATTGTACCCTTTTATTAGAAAGTCAGAAGTTTTACAAACGGATTACAAATCTAACACATCCTACTAATGTGTCAGACAAAAATGCAAAATTGGACCACATTTTGCAAAAGTTACTATGGTCCAAATATTGGACAAGTAACCTGCCAGTTGAGAGGGGCTGAACCCCGTCTCAAGCTTACGTAAACGTGAATAATAACAAAAGAAAGAGGATTTTACTCATGAATACATTTATTGAAGAAATGGCTACCGTTTTTGGATGGACTGAAGCGGATTATGCTAAAGGCGATTTGCTAGACTACTACCGCGCTAACGTTAAGAATGACCCTAAAGCTATCGCTGATAGCAGCTTGATGATTAGAACAGGTAGCGCAGCAACTCAAGTCTTGAAGAAATTCGTAAGTCTATATCTTGGCGCTGAAGAATACATGGACCAAAATCGAGCGTTTGTCTTTATCGTTCGTAACAAACATGGCCATAAGGTCTATGCTGATTTTAAAGCATTAGCTATTGACATTAACCACAAATATGAGCGTCTTGCTAGCGACATTGATATTATCGAATACATGGATGAACTCGACCGTAATACAATCATCGCACCATTTATCACAGCGTAAAATACTATAGGAGCTAACTATGAATACATTTATCGAAGAAACTGCAACCGCTTTTGGCTGGCCTACTAACGATTTACTCTATGACTTAGTAAATTATCACAAGGCGTACGAGACGTCTAACGTCGCCTTTATGACCAACAACAACCTGTCTATCGACATGAGTCACAAAGACTTACCGACGCGTATTCTACAGAATTTCACACGTCTTTTTACAGACGCCAAAGCATACCCTTACAAATGCGCAACGGTCATCATTATCGACCCTAAAGGAAATGGTCATAAGTCTTATACTAGCTTCAAAACGCTAGCCTCAGCGCTCAATGATGACTATAAAAACTACGAGAACGACGACGCCTTTATCGAAGAGCTTGATGAACTAGCCGCTCGTTTACAAGTAGCACCACTCGCTAAAGCGCTATAAACTCAACAGAAAGGACGGTAGGCATCATGCACACCATCACCATCAATGACATGTTGGTCGGAGACGTTGTCACGACACGACTCTTTACCAACCCCGATACGGCTACAGTGGAGCGCATGAGCCCATCTACCTTCCGTATTAGCTACGAGAGACGTTGCCCTTCCGTTATCAAGGGTAACCCTCCTGTCGTACGCACGGTTACTGAAACTAAAACACTAGACCCTATAGCGATTGTTCTGATTAACCACGAACAACGCACCCTGGGTAATCCTGATAACTACTTTTACCTAGAAACAAATAAGAAAGGAGCCATCATGGCGAAAAAATACTACGCAATCCGAAAACCTGAAAACATCCGAGGGATTTACACGGACTGGCCTCACGTCCAAAGTCTATTGAAAGGAGTCAGCGGTCCTGAATACAAGGGATTTAAGACTGAAGAAGATGCTCAAGGTTTCTTGAACGAGAAACCTATTCGAAAGAAAGCCCACTACTACCGTCGCACTATCAACGGTTATGAACTCGACGGTAACGTCGTTGACATTGGACCTAACGACCCACTCCTTCGCCCTTATTCAGGCACACGCTACGCCACAGACGGCTCTTTCCACGAAGCGACAAACACTTATGGTGCTGGTTGCGTTCGTTTGGACGCCCATGGTCAAATTGTCGAAAGCTTCAAACGTGCCGAAAGCGACGAAGCTTACGTTAGCTCACGCAACGTCGCTGGTGAAGTCCTAGCCTTTGGACTTGCCGTTATGGACGCCGTTAAGAATAACCGTAAGAAGATCACTATCATTCACGATTACAAAGGTATCGGCCTCTGGGGTGATGAATCTTACTCCGCTCAAAAGAGTGCTATCGCCCGTCGTTTCACTAAAATGCTTGAATATGCCGTTGAAAACGGTATCACGACCATTGATTACATCCGCGTCGACGGTCACGAAGGTATCCCTTGTAACGAAGCCGCTGATAAACTTGCGGACCAAGCAGCCCGAGGTGTCTAACTATGAAACTTAAAAACATGGATACCAGTCTCTATCGGGGACTTCCGTCGCACCTCATCCGAGACATGAGCCGTTTGATGACAAGTACAGCGGAAAACAAGAACGTCTGTATTGTCGCTGACCACGACCTGGACCTTTTGTCCTTCATCGCCGAAACGGCTAATGAGCTTAAACAAGACGCCTTTTACACGCTGTTTCTGACAAACGCTGACATTGACGCTTGGCGTTTAGACAAACCAACCAAGAAACAACCACCTGCTGACAAATTGTTAGCGCTTACTTCAAGCGCTATCGGTCAAATGCTCATTGTGACAGTCGGTTTGACTATCGAAAATACTAAGCACTTGCTTAAGGTTTTAAACGATTGTCACACCCTCGACATCCACACCCCAGCCGTTTTATTCGCAGACCGTGACACCGCAAGCACAGCTATGCGCTCAGCCTTACGTTTGCCTGAACTCTCAGGACGTGTGACGTCTGAACTTAGTCTCCCACGTCAATCGGCGGAGGAAACCATCCGTATTCTGCAACGGTCGCTAACTCGTGAGTTTTTACCCGTAACCCTTCTAGCTGACCACGAACGTGACAAAGTAGCGGTTTACCTTAAAGGGCAACCCCGTGCGATTGAATTTGTCACACGTCTTCTTGAATATGCCACGTATTTGGAAGACAAGGGCTACTACAACGTTCCAAAAAGCTTTATCTGGGACGCTATTGAAGACCCGTGGATGATACTCACGCATGGTTGTTGGGGGACGAAACCCGACGTCGATGACCCCAAGTTAGTGATTTTATTCACAAGCCTACATCGAAGCCTGTCCAACTTGACCAAAACCTACCGTGACTTAGTAACCACGGAATACCGCAAGCTTAAATCCAACGATGCCCGTCGTATTCTCATGACCGTCGCTAAACACGACGCTGACTGTCTATCGGAAATCACAAACGGCGGTACCATTACCGACCTTAGCTATTGGGTGGACAAACACCATCAGGTCAAAGGTACCAGTTACCCCGTTCGTACAAGCGGTCTGACAAAGGAATACGGCAACGTTCGTAAGGCACTCCTTCGGTCGACTCTTGTCACCAATCCTAACAAACACAAAGACTTTCTTGCCATGAACATCCCCTACATGCATGCTTTCTTACGACACTATGCGGTAGACTAATAGCCCCATTCGGGGCTTTTTTAGTGAACGCTTACAATGGGTTTATGGACTATTTTCTTAAGTTATCAGAAAATTGAGTCTATTCTAATGTCCCTCCACGGACCGCAGGTGAACCCGACCGTTCCAGGCCATCGCTTTAGAGACGATAGTAAGTTAGACGCTCGGCGCGTCCGCCCCGCTTTCAGCGGAATCGAGCCTCGGCGGCAGCCTGACCTGCGGTCCGCCCCGCCCTCCGGGCGGGCCCCCCGTTAATAAGAAAGGTGTGAGAGGGATAAGAAAAAGAAAGAGTTCGAGTTAGGCGAGGATACAAGAAAATCAACAGAACGCCTAACGGCGATAAGACCCATCGGGTCTAGATGCTAGCTAAAAGGTTTAACAACCTTACCGCACGGCATCCTAGGACCTGCGGTCCTGACGGTTGGAAGCCTCTAGATATGAAGAGCTCGTCCTTTGGGTCTTGGCCCGCTGCCACAGACATGATGGGTCTACGACACCATAGGAGTTGTACGGCAGCCCTAAAACCGTTGGCAAAACCGTTGGCTCTAGGTCTGTAGGTGTGAGTGGGCGCGTGCCTACTCACAAATCAAAGGGGAGCTAGCTTTGCTAAAGTCTAGTAGATGGCTTTTGTCAAAGCCACGTCAGCTAGCTTAAACGAATGGTTTAACCCTTTGATTGACCGCAAGAACCCCACCTAGTGTTTGAGGGACTATTTTAGGTGGCTATAGGATTGGGTTGTCTTGCTATAGTATTCTACCCGCAAGCCCTACCGTCGTCAGGGTCTAGACGGGGGTTTTTGACCTTTGACCAAAAACCCCACCGCCTTGTAAAACCCATGGTTTTAAGACCCTGGAAGAAACGTCCGTGGACGTTTACGACGATTGACGGGCTTGTTCGTAGTCTACTGCCTAATGCGCTCACTTACGTTCACACGGCCAGTAGACTACGAGTCACCTCTATGGGTGTGACAAGCACACCCGAGGTGATTTGAACGTTTCTGATAGGAAGTTACGCCTAACTTCTTACTTTGCGCCTAGGTGAAAATGAAACCATGATAAGGGCTTTTTGAAGTCCTCGAATGGTACCGGTACAAATGAGTCTGACTTTCGTGGTCGGACTCTCTTTTTTTTCTTTTGACAGTCCACCCATGGTTAAAGAGTAACGGTGGTCTAAAACCACCAAGGGTTTATGAGACGGTAGAAATAGAAAAAAAAAGGAGATATCACTATGAATGAATTACTCGCACAAGCCGCTAAGGCTCTTAAAATCCCCGTTGACGTTATGGAAAAAGTCGTCAATCATTATCCTGAGCTTAGACAACAGTTTATTGCCTTCAAAACTCTAAGCTATATCGAAAACACACTTGATATTATCGGTCTCGTTGCGATGATTATATTTGTTTGCGCTTGGTTTAACGGGTAGGATATCGGCGTTGACAAGAAAGCAAATAAGAAAACACGTCGTTTATCACTCATTGTTGCTGCGGTGGCTCTTACCATCGCAACTATTATTCACGTTGTCGCTATTATCGCCGCACCCGACATTCAAGTCATCATGGAGGTCATAAAGAAATGACATTTATGAAACAAGCCCTCGAAGTCTTTGAAACAGGTGTTGCTGAGAACTTCGTCAACAGACACCGTAATGAAGCTTTCGTTAACTTATTCGAAACTATAGCTCAAATCATCAAAGAAATCAAAAGGAGATAGACCATGGACGTTAACTACGAAAACCCCAACTACAAAGAACACCATACGTCTTACGGCGTTGTTAAAAAGAGTTACAACAAGGATAGTGACGTTATTTCACTAATGACCTTGTTTAGACCTGAAAAACAAACAGAGCCATTAACTATGGCTCAAATCGGTGAAATTATTGAAACGATTTACGACGACTATTATTACAACATGTGGAGTTGTGACTTTTGGGATTACGAACTACCGTCTAATTTCCATGAAGAGCTTATGTACTTCCAAGCACAGCTCATGCAACAAAAGTATAAGACCGTTGAAATCTTCACCGATAACCAACACTAAACCATGACCCTAAAGGGTTGTGGTTTTTTTTTCTTACTTCAGGGTCGCAGGCTCCCCTGTCCCAACGCTAACGACTACGGCCGTCGTTGGGTTTAGGGAAACGTGTAAAAATGAAAGGTGGTAATAGCTATGGATAAAAAGCTAATGTATGAGGAGCGTTTGATTAGGGACTTTGGTCATTTGGTCTATGGAAAATGGAATGCGCCTAAAGATGCGATTTATATCGGGCGCGGGTCCATCTATGGCAATCCGTTCCCAATGAAGAATCAAACGCATGAGGAGCGATTGCGCGTGTGTCTAGCGTATCGCGCATATGCGGCTAAGCGCATTGTTGAAGATAAGGCATTTGCCGAAGCTGTTAAGTCACTCTATGGCAAGAAAGTGGTCTGCTTTTGCTCCAATGGCACGCGTAGTAAAAAAGACGGTGCGCGCTTCTGCCATGGGCATGTGCTTCAAGCAGCAGCCAAATATTTGGTTGAAAAAAAACCATAGTTAAAAGGGCTCGTTGGAGTCCTTTTTCTTTGTCTGCAGCCTTTGACGTGTTTAATTAGACACGCACACCAACGACCTAACTGATATCCCGTAGGCTAAACCTACGGTCCGCCTACAGCGTCCGTGAAAAATAGATAAACACAGGAGATACTACTTATGGATTTTAAAAAGGTCAAGAAAACAACATGGGCGGTTTGTGCTATGGCACTCACGCTCGTATTGCTCGAAATCACAGTCACTTACTGCTACGGTATCATCGCAGACGGTACAAGCCTCTCAGATACAAGCACACCGCTTCCACTTGTGGCTTGTCTCATCAGTGGACTTATCGGGTTTTTCACCGCTCGTGTCTACGCCAAAATCAGCACAGCCATCGTCAAACTGACACGCGTGCTGGTCACTGCTATCGTCGACGCTATCTTCGGGTAGACATTTGTAAGCGGTTACAGTCGTGCGTCTCACGACTGAGGCTCTAGTGACGGTAGTTATAGGAGAGATGCTGCACTTCCCTCGGTGTGGTGTTTCACAATAGCCTCTTGTACGTTGTTCAAACGTATGAGAGGTTTTTGTTTTCCTCAAAAGGTCGATAGCCTCGTGTTTAGCGTTTCCTCAAGTTGTGACGGGGAACGGTACGAGGCAAAAGACCTTTGTCTTTTGAGGCTTGAAATCAGGTGAAAGAGAGACGTTAGAATCGAATGGGCCAAACCCGTTCATTATGTAACGGTAAAGCCGTCGCACGTGTTCTCTTGAAACCTACTAAATCTTTTTTCTTTAATCTCCTAAGGAAACGGGCCACGCGCGCGATCATACGAACTTACGAACTCCTAATGATCCAAAGCGCGCGACTGTCCATTCTATTTTTGACCGTCGGTATCGAGTGTTTCTCGATACTGGCGGTGTTTTTTTTCTTGCGTTCTGATACGAGGATAGTGGTCAGACGGTGGGTCTGGACGTGATAGACTAGGACGGCCCTTGCCGTCCCAGCCCTGGTGTGATATGACGGAGGGTGGTGAGCCCAAGGTCAGATTAAAAATAGAAAAAGCGGATTATCCGCAATGGAGAAAACATCATGACAATCGAAAGCATTAAAATCAACCCAGCATTGCAAGCCGGAAAACCTGGCGTATACTACGGGTCAGCCACTTTAGACGGTGACGCAGACCACACCATTAAAGCGTTGACAGGTTATCTAGCCGGACAAGGGCTTGAACCTGCAAACATCCGTGTTGTCAAGGATAAGTTCCAGCCCAACATTTGGGCAGTCCACTACGACATCGTTTAGGAGGTCGCCTATGGACTACGACAACCCAATCAAGACGGTTGTTAGATACGAGAATGGTTCTGAATACGCTTTCAGACCTGACCAAAGTTTAACAGCGGTGCAAAACGACACTATCATTACCCAACGGGCTGAAGACTTAGGTCTAGCCTACGGTTGGGGACGACCTGTGAGTTACACAGGCGTTTGGATTTGACAAAGGAGAAACTATATGCCAGTTCTAATCATTGTAGCCTTGTGCGTTATTGCCATCGCTACACTACAAAGTGACAACTAAGACGTTCATTCGAGCGTCTTTTTTCGTAAGGAGTGACAAACATGATGAAATATAAACATACTGAGGAAATCATAGTAGACGTTCCTGAACAATTCGAAGTAAAGTGGCAACACATTCTTCGTAACTGGTTGCAAGAAAATCATCAGCATTACCCAAACGCAATTATTGAAGATATTCAACCTAACATTGAATACTATCGTCGTTCTGACGGTAAGTATCTCATGGAGGGTGATATCACCCTAACGGTAGCTGTCTACAAGGACGTTACCGACACTAACTTTTACTTTTAAACAAATAGCACATAAGGAGATTTATTATGACAACAACAACTAACAAAGTAACCCTTGGACTTATCAAGGGACGCCATGACAATATCAATGCAATGGCGACTGACGGCTTTCTTGTCGATACGGTCATCAACGACGTCTTTGACTTCGACGGCGTCAAGGCTATCATCAAGAGCAACTTGCACAAGGCGGTCGGCATCGAAGGTGCAACCACACGCATCGGTACATGGGACGGTGACGTCCGTGCCAACGTCAATGTCATCGACCGTGACATTGATATCTTAGTGACAGGTCTGACGTCAGTGGCTATCGCCGCTATGGACGTTCTTCGTGACTTGGACTTCAACGGTCACACGGTGCGTTTCATGCACTTTGACAGGGATACAAAGGGTTTCCACGCCCAAGTTATCAAACCTGTCACTGTGCCGGTCTTTGACTAAGGCGTTGGTCGACAACAGAAGAGACATTCGTCTCTTTTTTTTTTACGATAGACGGCTCGAACGAAAGGGGATAAAACGGTAGCATGTGGGACGATTGAGAGTGACCTTGACCGTCACGTCTGACGGTCAGGTTTAAGTTGATATGAAAAGGAACAAGGGATTGACCTGAGTTCCACTTCACCACCACATCGGTGAGTATCCTAACGGATTGCGACCGACCAACGTCGGTCGACATCTAAAGGGATATGAAAAGGGAGTAATCACTAATCTAAAATTAAATCAAAAATAGAAAGATTAGGGTAACGATAGTTCCACTCCCGACTGTCGTTACTCTAGAGGAAAACATTATGGCAAACACAACTAAACTTACAAAAGCTCAACTTACTGCGAAAATTGAAAACATTAAAGCAGGCAAAGAAGAACCTGTAAAATACGCTGATTTGAAACAATTCATCGGCGAACGTCCACACGCTGGTAAAACTTTCTCAGAATTGACTGAGAAACAACAACAAAGCGTCATCGCATATCATGACGCTGAAAATCAACTTATGGGGTTGACCGAACGTTTGGTCAACGTCATCGCGTGGTCTCAAAAAGACAAATCTCTTGTTAAAGAGACTGCGAAAACTATCGGAGGAGACGAATGTATTGAGTTCCGCTTCCACGCTCGCGAGGCTAAGGAGAACGGTGCGTTCTTCTACGTGACTCACTTAGTGAATTTGTCTGCACCAAATGCGCAAGAGCGTCTTGCTCAAATGCGTTCATTGTCAAACAAACGCGGTTCACGCTATGTGATTAAAACACGTGACGCGAAAGACTACTACCGCGAACGCAACGGGGTGCAAGAATTGAGCGGTCTTACTGCCGTATCAGTATTCGCACGCCCAGCTAAGAACCAAGCTCAAACATCAGCTGTTGCTGGGGCTGAAGTTGAGCAAGAGCTTCCGTTCTAAGACTACTACCATCGTACCTCCTATAAAAATTGAATAATGACAACAGACGCGCTCCTTCGGGAGCGTTTCTTTTTTTTTTTCTACGGTCGTCGTCAGCGGTCTTACAATCAAGCGCTATAGGGACTCGAAAACGGTCGACACTAAAGGGCTATAGGGTGACGTACGGTCGGTACATGAAACGTTCGAGAGGTCGCAAGACTAATCGGACTTTTTTTTCTTGCGATGCAGCCCCACTGCGCTACCCTCTCGCTTGTGCCCTGTCGGTTTGATACGGTCGCTCAAACCATAGACACAATACACAAGGGTGCTTGCGGGTCTGGCCAGTCGGCTTTAGACGAGGTCCCCTTCGAACGTTACAGGACATCTGTAACGGTCTCAGCCCTAGCTAAAACCTCCTTAGCTGTTTGCGCTTAGCCCTCTACGCCGTCGACGCAACAAAGGACTACACTGCGTCCTTTGTCGGTCTAGGGTAGGGTCACGCACAAAGACGACGCTTCACACGCGCACGATAGTCGACACTATCGTCACACGGCTACGGTCGTCAGACACCTCAGCTCAGATACTCGATACGCTCTTGCCCTTACGGTGGACAAGAGACTATCGTCTAAGCTTCGGGTCTCCCCCTCCTATCAGCAGACGGTCGCTTCGCAAGACGCAGGTTACTCAACCGGTCGTCTTTGCTTGCGCTGTCCGTCACGTTCGTCTACGGTCTACCATTAGTCTGTCGTTTCGTTCGTTTGTAAGACGGTCGTTGTACGACACACCACTTCCCTATATCAGACGATGACCAGTGGCTTCGCACGCACACCGCACATACGTTATTTACTGCTGTTACGAACGTACGATAGTCGAGTATCAACCAAAACGGGAAGTATGAACGTTTGATACTCATACGAACGTATAGACGTCGGGGGAAGAGCATAAGAGGCGACTGACGCACACGGAAAAATCAAAAACGCATAAACCCTTGATATGAAAGGTTCGACCGTCATTTTCAATACCCTGCGTCTAAAAAATCGACCGAATTTTACCCCAATATAGCCATCAGACCCACTTTGACCGTTTATTCAAACCCACAAAGCACATCGACCAAACCTACCAACAACTGTCTAAGTTCCAAACCAAAACGAGTCGTTTTGAGGGTCTATAGTTCGACTGAATGAGGTCGTTTTGAGGGTCTATAGTTCGACTGAATGAGGTC
>ERZ773037.1954-NODE-1954-length-10459-cov-20.621876_pt1 | contig 10459 bp, 7 predicted proteins | sample MGYA00511466_ERZ773037 | MGnify/ENA primary metagenome ERZ773037 (study PRJEB29015, sample SAMEA2738146) | human oral metagenome | biome: human oral; feature: human-associated habitat; material: saliva | place: China | collected 2202 ...
CTCCCTGCGCGCGGCGGCCGCCTCGGTCAAGCGTTCCAAGACCGGATGCGGTTGCGGCCACTAGCGGCCCTCGCCGACAGCGGCACCCCGGAGCCCGCGCACCCCGCTCGTACCTAGAAGGCATCACCGAAACCACGTGCGCCCCGTCGTGGGGAGACGCCCCGTCGCGAACCCCGCGACGGGGCGTTTGCGCGTTGTAAAGGGGCGGGGGAGAGGCTCGTCTGCGCACTCGCTCGATTATTTTGACACTTTGTCATCAAAATTATGACAAATATATGAAAAGTAAAAACCTTGAAAATCCGCGGTAGGGCGGGTCGTTACGCCGGGAATGTATGTGAGACTCTGAATATCTTGAAGTGGCACTCAGATATCTGTAAGGTTAGGTATAGTTTAGTGATATCTAGGGAGAACTATGTCTTTCAACCGTTCCGAGCTGACCGACCCCGAGAACCAGGGCGCATCGGGCGTTAACCGCCGCGCCTTCTTCGGTCTGGCTCTCGCCTCCTCTGCTGCCCTCGCCCTCGCAGCCTGCAGCAGCGAGACCACCACGACCACCACCTCCGGCGGCTCCGCATCGGGCGACTCGAACTCCGGTGGCACCCGCACCATCCAGGACGTCGATGACGAAAAGGTTGAGGTTCCCGCCAACCCCAAGAAGGTCATCGTGCTCTCCGAGCCGACCCTCGACGGCCTGCTGGCCCTGGGTGTGACTCCGATTGGCTCCGTCTCCGGCCGCGGCCAGTCCGGCGTACCCAACTACCTCGCCGACCGTGCCAAGGACGTTCAGATTATCGGCACCGTTGCCCAGGTGAACTACGAACAGATCGGCAACCTCGACCCCGACCTGATTCTGGTCGACTCCACCGGCGTGGATAAGCGCTCTGAGGCCTTTGAAACCCTCAAGAAGATCGCCCCCGTGGTCTACTGCGGCTACGCCGGCGGCGACTGGCGCATCAACTTCCGCAACGTCGCTAACGCCATGAATATGGTCGACAAGGGTGAAGAGGTCATCAAGGCCTACGAGGCAAGCGCAGCGGCACTGAAGGAGCAGCTGGCCCCCAAGTACGGCGACAAGACCTTCTCCATCGTCCGCTGGGCGGGTAACGGCCCCGCGCTGATCCTCAAGGAACTGCCCGCCGGCCAGGTGCTGACCGACCTGGGCCTCAAGCGCCCCGAGGCGCAGGACCGCAACGGCCAGGGCCACTCCGAACCGGTCTCTCTGGAGAACCTGGCAACCATCGACGCGGACTACATGTTCCTCGGCACCCTCGGCGGCGCAAGCCAGAAGAACCCGAACGCACAGGGTACCGCAGGTCTGCAGGGCGCCGAAGAAGCACTGAAGAAGGCCAAGGAAACCTCCGGCTTCACCAACCTGAAGGCTGTCAAGGATGACCACGTCATCCTGGTTGAGGGCTCCAAGTGGACCTCCACCGGCGGCCCCCTGCTGCTCAACGGCATTATCGAGGACGTCAAGAAGGCCCTGCCCCTCTAAGCCCTCACCCCTCTCTGGCTTCCCGTAGCGGCTCCGTCGCTGCGGGAAGCTTGCATGACTCACCACCTCGCAAGGAACAACCACCATGACCGATCACCGCCCCGCCCGTGCCGCCGCACGGTACGGCGCTGTCGTTGCGCTTGCCGGCGCGCTTGTGGCTCCCGGTGCGGCCCTGACGGCACCGACCGCATTCGCGGATTCCAAACTGCCGATTGGCGTAGCCTCGGATCCGGCGGCCACCCCCTCGGCAACCCCCAGCGCCGAGCAGAGCAAGACCGCGGACCCAACCCCCGCACCCAGTGAAGACTCGAAAACCTGCGCTCCCGCTGACGGCTCCTTCACCCCGCGCCTGACCATCGAGAACCCCAAGGCGGTTCAGGGCGGCAAACTGCACCTGACCGGTGACGGCTGGTGCAACCCTGAGGATAAGAAGGCATCCGTTATTGGCCTGAAGATTGACGACGGCAAGGTATCCCGCAACGGCGCCACCGCGGTCAACGATAACCGCACCATCTGGGCTGTCATCACCCCCGATGAAAACGGCCATATCGACACCTGGATTGACCTGCCCACCAGTGCAAACGCAGCCTTCAAAAATGATGAAGATGCCGCCAAGTACGCCTCCGGTGAGCACACTCTGCGACTGCTGACCGGTAGCCTGCGTGAGGGCGACCGATCCGGAACCTACGGCGGTGCCAACAGCCGGGGCGGCATCAACACCACCTTCACCATTGGTGAGTACGCCCCCGTTGACGCACCCGAGGCGATTCACGCGACCGCTCTGACCGACGGCAAGGGCGTGCAGGTGCGCCGCGATGGCTCCACCGTGACCGTGACCGTTCCGGGCGCTGAACCGGGCACCTGGGTGTACGCCGCAACCTACCTGGGGGATTCCCCGCAGGCGCTGTACGCCTCCGGCTGGAAGCGCCTGGACGATAACCACAGCTTCAGCTACGAAACCAGCGGGTCCATGCCATCGGCCACCTACCGCGTGGTCGTGCACAACGGTAACCAGGGCGCCGAGAACGCCGTGCTTGGCTTTGCCGACATGACCGTCGAGCGTGCCGCGGCACCCCGCGAGGACGTATCCGATGACGGCCTGAGCTCCTACGAGGCAGAGCCGGCGCTTGCCACGATAGTCACCCCCGCCGAGACCGTCGTGAACCGCGTGCAGGCCAAGGCGAAGGAAGCAGCTCCCCAAAGCACCGCCGCGAAGCCCGAGGCTAAGGCGACCGCCAAGGCTACCAGCTCGCCTTCCGCCTCGCCGCGTTCGACCGCCAGCGCCTCCGCCAGCCCCACGGCCCTGACCGCTCAGGGTCCGACCGTTGAGGGCACCGAGCTGACCGGCGCGACCAAGTGGTTCGTCAACAACGCGAATAATCTGCTGCTCTCCGCGGCCGGCCTGGTGATTCTGGCCCTGGCGCTGACCAGCCGACGCACGAACAAATAACCCCCCCAAGAGCCCGGGACCGCTCCCGAAAGGGCTCACCCGACCTCCGCCGCCTTTTTCGAGAGTGAGCGCGGCGGAGCCGGGCCAGAACCAACGGGATGCCCGGCAACGGGACCGCCGGCCGCCCCGGAAAAATGTGAAAGGACCACCATGCGTGCACCTTTTTCGGCTGCCTCCTCGAAGGCACCCTTCACCCGTAAAGCCCTGACCGCCTGCGCCGCGGCCTCCCTGGCCCTGGGCCTGGGAATGGGTACAGCCTCCGCCCTGCCCCCGGGCGGCGCGAAGGCTTCCACCCCCGGTACCTCCTCGACCGTCTCCTCCTCCGTGACCGAGCACGGCGTGATTTCCTTTACCCTGAGCGGTTTCCCCGCGAACACCCAGGTGTCGGTGAAGGTTGACGACGGCGATCTGTGCCCCTCAGATGCCGCGCAGGGTGCCTGCGTGGTGCACCAGCAGATGAGCGATGGCAACGGTAACGTCTCTGGCTCCTTCGTGCTGCCGGATGTTGGCACCGGCACTCACACCCTGCGATTCCTGGCTACGGGTGAGAAGCACGATAAGGACGGCAAATACCTGGGCACCGAGGCCTACACGAACCGCAGCCCCGAGTTCACCGTGACCTCCGAGGGCGGCTCCGATTCGTCGAACTCCTCGAAGTCTTCCTCGCACCGCACTGGCTCCGAGGACTCCTCGAGCTCGCAGGGCGATGAGTCGAACGGCGAGGTCGAGACCGTGTACACCGATGCCGAGGGCAACGTCATCTCCAAGGAGGAGTATGACCGCCTGAACGCGGAAACCGGTTCGTCCGAGTCTGCTTCCGCATCGGCTGAGCCGAAGGAAACCGTGAAGGCTACCGCGAGCGCTTCGGCCTCCTCGAGCGCCCCCGCACGCGGCAGCGCCTCCGTACCGTCGGCCTCGGCATCCGCATCTTCTTCGAGCGTGAATAACGCCGAGAAGACCGTGCAGACCGTGACCTACGGCGCCGCATTCCCGTGGGTCGGCGTGATCGTTCTGGGTCTGAGCCTGGTCGCCGCCGCAGCCGTATTGGTGATTCGTAAGCGCTAATATCTCTGAACGTCGGAGGCGGGTGGGGGAGTGCCCCACCCGCCCTCGGCGTTTTCTCGCGTCGGCACGCACCGTGCCCGCGCCCCCTGTTTTTGTCCTCATCGAGCATGTCTATAGGAGCAATGTGACCGTCAAGAGTGCATCGCCCAGGCCCGCTCCGCACGAGATGACGACGTCCCCGGCCCGCGTGAAGGATTCCGTGGTGCAGGGCCGAAAGCTGGGCCGCCGCCTGGCCTGGCTGGCCCTGCTGGCGCTCCTGCTGGTGGTCGCGGTGGTTGCCTCGCTGCTATTCGGGTCGAATAATTTGCCGCCGGATCAGGTGGTAGGTGTGTTGACCGGGAAAGCCTCGGAGGAGGCCCGGACCATCGTCATGGAGCAGCGCGTTCCGCGTACCCTGGTGGGAATTATCGTGGGCGCGGCCCTGGCGATTGCGGGTTCGCTCATGCAATCCCTGACCCGCAACCCGCTGGCCGAGCCCGGCCTGATGGGCGTGAACGCCGGCGCCTCGGTGGCCGTCATTGGCTCCGTGGTGGCGTTTGGCGTGATGGGTATTTGGCAGTACATGATTGCCGCGACGATTGGTGGCGCGCTGGCCGCGATGCTGGTGTACACCCTGGGCCGCGGCCGTGACGGGTCGATCGTGAAGCTGGCGTTGGCGGGTGTGGCGATTTCTGCCGCACTGTCGGCGCTCGCGCAGGGCCTGCTGCTGGCCAATCAGGATGCGTACAACGAGTTCCGCCTGTGGGTTTCCGGTTCTCTGGAGGGTCGCGGCATGGATATCGTCTCGACCGTTGGCCCCGTGATTGCGGTGGGCGTGCTGATCGCCTTTGTGGTGGCCCCGGCCATTAACGCCCTGGGCATGGGCGAGGAAGCGGCCACGAGCCTGGGCGTGAGCGTGCGGACCACGCAGAACCTGACCCTGCTGTCGGTGACGGTGCTGGCGGGCGCCGCGACGGCCGCGGTGGGCCCCATCAGCTTTGTGGGTTTGGCGGTGCCGTTCGTGGTGCGCGCCCTGCTCGGTAACGATGTGCGCTGGGTGAACTACGGCTCGGCCCTGCTGGGGCCGGTGTGGCTACTAGGCGCGGATATCCTGGCGCGCGTGCTGGTGGCCCCGCAGGAGACGCAGGCGGGTATTGTGGCAACCCTGGCGGGCGCCCCGGTCTTCCTATTCCTGATGACTCGTCGTAAGGTGGAGGCGCTCTGATGTCGAATAGTTCTGTTTCGGCGCACTCCGCGTCGACTGTTTCCTCGGCTACTGTTTCCGCGGCTGCCGGGGCGGGGTATCCTCGCCGCGGCCGCGACCTGGGCGGTCGTCCCGTTCTGACCGTGCGTGGGCCGCTCAGCGCGCAGATTCCGTGGCGCGTGGTCATCCTGAACGTAATCCTGGTGGTGGCTATCGCTTCGCTGGCCTTCTGGGGCATGCTGCAGGGTGACTACAAGCTCGCCCCCGAGAAGGTCATCCCGGCGCTTCTGGGCGAGGGCAAGCCGATTGCGGTGACCTTTGCCCAGCAGCGTGCGGCGCGCATCGTGGCGGCCCTTCTGGTGGGTGCTGCGCTGGGCCTTTCCGGTTCGATCTTCCAGGTGATTTCGGGTAACGCCCTGGGCTCGCCGGATATTATCGGTTTCACGAACGGCGCCGCGACCGGTGCCCTGCTGCAGATTATTGTGTTCAACTCCGGGCCCGTGGAGGTTGCGCTGGGCGCGGTGATTGGCGGCCTGGCGACCTCGATTCTGGTGTGGCTGATGACGCGCAATACGGGCCTGCACGGTTTCCGCCTGGTGCTGGTGGGTATCGGCGTGGGTTCGACCCTGGCGGCCTTCAACGCGCTGCTGGTCGTGCGAGCCTCCCTGACGCAGGCGCAGACGGCGGCGTCCTGGCTTGCCGGCTCGCTGAACGACATGACTTGGGAGCGCACGTACTCGTTGCTGGGCCTGCTGCTGGTCGTGACTCCGCTGCTGCTGATGCTGGTTCGTCCGCTGGGCGCCATTCGGTTTGGCGATCAGGTGGCCTCCGGCCTGGGCGTGAGTGTGAACTCCTACCGCGTTGCAGCCCTCTTTATCGGTGTGCTTTTGGTCTCATTGGCGACCGCGACGACCGGACCCATCGCCTTTGTGGCCCTGGCCGCGCCGCACATCGCGAAGAGCCTGGGACGCATCGGCGGGGTGGGTTTCACCTCCTCGGCGCTCATGGGTGCGCTCATGGTGCTCGGTTCCGACCTCATCGGTCGATTCGCTATTTCGGGCCGCATCATTCAGGTGGGTGTGGTGACCGGCGCGATCGGTGGCCTGTACCTGATTTATTTGATTTATCGTGAAAGGACGAGGAGCTAGTGAGCACGAAGACTAGCGTGACCAGCCGCCTTGAGGGCGAGCAGATGGTGGTGGCCTACGGCGAGCACACGGTGCTCAACGGGGTGGACTTTCAGGTTCCCGAGGGTGAGCTGACCGTTATCCTGGGCCCGAATGCCTGCGGTAAATCGACGACCCTGAAGGCTCTGGCCCGCGTGAATCCGCTGAAGGAAGGCGAGGTGCGCCTGGATGGCACGCCGCTGCCGCAGATGAAGTCCCGGGCCATCGCCAAGATTCTGGCGATGCTTCCGCAGACCCCGGAGGCGCCCAGCGGCGTGACCGTGGCGGATGTGGTGGCGCGCGGACGTTACCCGCACCAATCGCTGCTGCGTTCCTGGTCTGAGGAGGACGAGCGGGCCTGCGTGGAGGCGATGAAGGCCGCGAACGTCCTGGAGCTTGCGGAGCGTCCGATTGAGGCGCTCTCGGGCGGTCAGCGTCAGCGCGTGTGGATCGCCATGACCCTCGCGCAGCAGACCCCGCTGATTCTGCTCGATGAGCCGACGACCTATCTGGACATCACCCACCAGATTGAAGTGCTGAACCTGACCAAGAAATTGCACGCCGAGGGTCGAACTGTTGCCGTGGTGTTGCATGACCTGAACCTCGCTTTCAGGTATGCTACTCATGTTGTGTTAATGAAGCAGGGACGGATTATCGCTCAAGGTGATCCTCGTGCAATAATTACACCGGAACTGATTCAGGAAGTTTTTGATCTTCAATCGATCATTATTCCTGATCCGTGTACTGGAACTCCTTTGGTGATTCCGAAGGAACACCAGGACATCCATATCGCCGCCGACGCTATTTCGGCGGCCCGCGAAAGCGAATAGTTTTCGCCCCTAAGCCGCGTGGGAGTTGGCGCCACCCGTATCTATACGGGAGGAAAAGCCGGGCATTGCGCTCTGCAGCTAGCGAGAGGATCTGAGGGACCCAGGATCCCCCGCGCGTAGGGCGCCTACCCGGTGCTCGCCCGTCTTTGACGCATGAACGGACCCGAGCACTGGGTAGGTTCCATCTCTCATGGGAATCCCCTGATTAAGGCACCGAGACTGCCGCATGAGGCGTACATTGTTGCGTTTGATGCACGGTCTCGGTGCCTTATTTGTTTCTGCGCCCTATGCGATTGCCCCCGCGGCTCTTTCGGGGCGTTTTTCTCTCTCAGATGACGTCATATTTTTGTTCGCTATTTCGCTCAGGTTTGGGTTAGGGATACCATAGAGTGAGGTAGGGGAGGCTAACCAATATTGACGTTCCTCCTCACCGTTAAAGGAGTACTGCATCACGCTACGTTGCTCACGCGCAATATCACCGATGAGGAGGCATGGACAGGGACCGCACGACCCCGAATCCGAAAGCACCATGGAGAGCGCAACCACCACGCAGACTGACACCGCCCCGGCGGACACCACGCTGACCGCCACCCTGCAGGCCGCCGAGAAGGCCGCCGCACAGCAGGTTCGTCCGACCCCTCCCAAGACCCCGCGCCCCGTACCTGCGCCGCGCGTAGACAGTCCCCTCATCACCGCCCTGATTGCCGAGGCGGTCAGCTGTGAGGAGCTGAACGCCCGCATCGTCGAGGTTGTCTCCGAGGGTACCCCGATTGTTGAGCCGGTGCTCCGCGAAGACGGCACCGTGGACGAATCCGAACGTATCGCGACCTTCCTGTACCACAATGAGCAGGCGGAGCAGGTGCTGATGTTCATCAACCGCCTGACCGACGAGAAGAACCTCGACCGTTCCCTCATGAGCCGCATCGAAGGCACCGGATGGTGGCAGCTGAGCATGCAGATGAAGACCACCTGGCGCGCCTCCTACAACTTCCTGCCCGCGCTGCCGGGCGAGCGTCCCGCCTGGCTGGGCGACGACGACCAGGTGCGCCTGCGCGCCGCCCTGGATGCCGGCGAGGGCGACCCGCTGAACCCCGAGACCGTGTGCAACCGTATTGGCCGTTGCATGGGTGTGGTGCAGCTTGAGCACGCGCCGGTGCAGGAGTTCATCCTGACTCAGGAAGAGATTGACGAGCTGCCCGAACCCGAGTGGATGCAGACCCCCGACGGTCACCGCTACGTTCTGGGCCGCGTGGGCGAGCCCGGCCCCGACTCCCCGCTCTTCGTGCAGTTCGACGGTGAGATGTGGTTCAGCCAGGGCATGGAGCAGACCCTCAACCGCGCCCACGAGGCGGGCCGTATTCCGGCGATGCACGTGTTCTTCCTGCACTCTGGCGGCCGTGAGAACCGCTGGAAGGAACTGAACGGCGACAACCCGATTGCCGACTACCTGGTGGACATTGCATTCCCGCACCTGGAGGCGGTGCACGGCATTAAGACCGCCCCGCAGAACATTGTGATTAACGGCCAGTCGCTGGGTGGCCTGTCCTCCCTGCTGGCGGTGCTGAGCCGCCCGGAGGCGTTTGGCGGCGCGATTGCGCAGTCCTCGTCGCTGTGGCAGCCGCAGGTCATGGACCGCCTGGACGAGCTGGAGGCGGCGGGTGAGATTGACCGTCTGCGCCACCTGTACCTTGAGATTGAGGTGGGGGAGCAGGAGTGGATTCTGGTACCTCCTCACCGTGAGTTGAAGGCGCGCCTGGAAAAGCTGGGTCTGGAGAATGCACGCTGTACGACCTTCAACGGTGGTCACGATTATGCGTGCTGGCGCGGTGCGATTGTGCCGGCCCTGGAACGTATCATTGATGCTCATCAGCGGAATATTGAACGCAGCGAGCAGGACCGCGAGGAAGACCTGCGACAAGCCGCGTAGGGCTGCACCCTCGTAAAGACAGCCCCGTCCCGCATCGTACTCACCGTAGAGAACACCCTAAAGCCCGAAACACAGAAAACGAGAGAAGATGACCGTAGAACGTAGCCCCCTGGCCCCCACACCGCTCATCCCCGAGTCTTTTGCCGCGAAGTACCGCGAGGCCGGCTACTGGATTGACCAGACCATTCCCGAGTTCCTGCTGGACGCCTGCCGCGCTAAGCCGCACTTCCCGGCACTGGTGGCGCTTTCGCACGCGCAGCTCGACGAGGACGGCAAACCCCAGCAGATTCGCCTCTCTTACGGTGAGCTGGAGGCGGCGGGTCGTGCCGCTGCGGCGCGCCTCGTTCAGGCTGGCGTGCAGCCGGGCGACCGCGTGCTGCTGCAGCTGGGCAACACCGCCGAGTACCTGGTGTACCTGCTGGGTATTTTCTGGGCGGCGGCGCTGCCGGTGTTCTGCCTGCCGCAGCACCGCACCACCGAGCTGGTTCACTTTGCGACCCGCACCGATGCGGCGGCGCACGTGTTCTCTTCGCTGACCCCCGGTGCGGATTTCACCGCCCTGCACGAGGATGTTGCCGCCGAGCTGCGCAAGAACTCCCAGGAGCCGCCGGTCGCTATTGACGTTGCCGAGCCGCTGACCCCGCTGACCGAGGAGGAGCTCGCCGAAGAGTTCGTGCCCGGCGTCATCCAGAACACCGAGAAGACCCTCGCGAGCGAGCAGGTGGCGTTCCTGCAGCTCTCCGGCGGTACGACCGGCATCTCGAAGCTGATTCCTCGCACCCACGCCGCCTACCTGTACTCGGTGCGCGGCTCGGTGGATATCTGCAAGCTGAACAACAACACGACCATGCTCGTGGTGCTGCCCGCCGCGCACAACTTCACGATGAGCTCGCCCGGCATCCTGGGCGTCATGTGTGCCTCCGGCAAGCTCGTGTTCGCGGCGGATCCGTCCCCGCAGACTGCGTTCCACCTCATCGAGATGGAGGGTGTGACCACCTCCGCGCTGGTGCCGCCGCTGGCTCAGGCGTGGGTCGCCTCCGCGGAGAAGCGCGGCGTGTCCCTGCCCTCCCTGCAGACCCTGCAGGTGGGCGGCTCGAAGCTGGCACCGGCGGTTGCGGGCAAGATTGAGTCTGTGCTCGGCTGCACCGTTCAGCAGGTGTTCGGCATGGCTGAGGGCCTGGTGAACTACACCCGCTCGACCGACATAATTGAGCTACGCCTGCGAACCCAGGGTTACCCGATTAGCCCCGACGACGAAATCCTGATTGTTGATGATCAGGACCAGCCTGTCAAGCGCGGCGAGAGCGGCCACCTGCTCACCCGCGGCCCGTACACGATTCGCGGCT
>ERZ773037.1955-NODE-1955-length-10459-cov-3.344675_pt1 | contig 10459 bp, 14 predicted proteins | sample MGYA00511466_ERZ773037 | MGnify/ENA primary metagenome ERZ773037 (study PRJEB29015, sample SAMEA2738146) | human oral metagenome | biome: human oral; feature: human-associated habitat; material: saliva | place: China | collected 2202 ...
GTCAAACAGCATGTCGTCAAGCAGGGAGTTTTCCCCGCACACGCGGGGATGAGCCCGCCCAGCCTCGAAAGACCCGCGGCCTCATCAAGTTTTCCCCGCACACGCGGGGATGAGCCGTCACCGACATCGACCGAGCCGTCACCTTGGCTGTTTTCCCCGCACACGCGGGGATGAGCCGGCGTGTCCTCGGGAGAGGCAGCGAACAATTCGGTTTTCCCCGCACACGCGGGGATGAGCCGCGCTGCAGGCCACTCTCGGCGTCGAGCAGGACGTTTTCCCCGCACACGCGGGGATGAGCCTGTCTTGGTTGCTCCGTCTGGGACTGCGGACCTGTTTTCCCCGCACACGCGGGGATGAGCCCAGGGCTTTAATTCCCGTGATTTCGACAGATGCGTTTTCCCCGCACACGCGGGGATGAGCCCGGCAGAGCACGCGTTAGACGGTGCAACTTCGAGTTTTCCCCGCACACGCGGGGATGAGCCGGCGAAGCACTTCCAACGGGCAAGCCGGCCGCAGTTTTCCCCGCACACGCGGGGATGAGCCTCGGCATTGACAACGATCACAAGGAAGGCGAAGGTTTTCCCCGCACACGCGGGGATGAGCCCTGGTCGAGGGGCCTGAACGCACGGTAGGGGATGTTTTCCCCGCACACGCGGGGATGAGCCGGCCTCGAATCGACTATCAATCGGCTTCGGACCGTTTTCCCCGCACACGCGGGGATGAGCCGGATGTTCGCGGGCGATCGATCAATCGCCTGTCGTTTTCCCCGCACACGCGGGGATGAGCCGCTGCTTGCCGGCGGCCAATGCGAGGCCACGCAGTTTTCCCCGCACACGCGGGGATGAGCCCGGCATCGCCGGATTCGATGAAAGCGAGATCGGGTTTTCCCCGCACACGCGGGGATGAGCCGGCCATTGATTGCGCCTTTAACTATTCCTACCAGTTTTCCCCGCACACGCGGGGATGAGCCGGTCGGTGGCGATCCTAAGAAAGAAAATACGACGTTTTCCCCGCACACGCGGGGATGAGCCGGCGGTGCCCCTAGTGTTTTACTCAGCGATTCCGTTTTCCCCGCACACGCGGGGATGAGCCTACGGATCACTTGCCCGCCCAGGGCCTCGATAAGTTTTCCCCGCACACGCGGGGATGAGCCTCCCCCATGCCTTGACATCACTGAGCGGTTTTTGTTTTCCCCGCACACGCGGGGATGAGCCGTGCGAGAATCTGAAAGAGGGTAGCAAGAATAGGTTTTCCCCGCACACGCGGGGATGAGCCGATGTGGGAAGGCGCAAAGAACATTGCGTTTGGGTTTTCCCCGCACACGCGGGGATGAGCCCTTTAGCCACGCTTCCCAGTTCCTTGTGTCTACGTTTTCCCCGCACACGCGGGGATGAGCCCAGCCCCTTGGTGCATCCACCATTGGGGACACCGTTTTCCCCGCACACGCGGGGATGAGCCCACTAAACGCTCTTTCACTTCTCCGGTTTCGGGGTTTTCCCCGCACACGCGGGGATGAGCCCCCACGCGCCCTGGGCGAGGAGTAAGGGCTTCAGTTTTCCCCGCACATGCGGGGATGAGCCGCTGTTGAAAACGGCATTTCTAAGCCAGACCAGGTTTTCCCCGCACACGCGGGGATGAGCCCGCGGCAATCACGCTCACTCTTAGCGAAACCCCGTTTTCCCCGCACACGCGGGGATGAGCCCGGTCTTAAATCGTTCCTCGGTATCGCGTCGCCGTTTTCCCCGCACACGCGGGGATGAGCCTATGAGCCGTCGGCGGTGGTGGTGACGGCGGGCGTTTTCCCCGCACACGCGGGGATGAGCCCCCGTCTGATTAACAAATATCAAACGATGGTGAGTTTTCCCCGCACACGCGGGGATGAGCCGGTGTCGAGGCCGATAGGAACGCCGATTTGAATGTTTTCCCCGCACACGCGGGGATGAGCCGATCCCCCAACACTCAAGGAGGGAGTGAAAATGGTTTTCCCCGCACACGCGGGGATGAGCCGGCGCGAGCAGGGGGCGGGCGGCTACGAGTGCGGTTTTCCCCGCACACGCGGGGATGAGCCGTTCAATTGACGCGCCGCGCGTTAGAATCATGCGTTTTCCCCGCACACGCGGGGATGAGCCCTGCGTATAGCCGCCGAAAGTCTTAACCGGGGTGTTTTCCCCGCACACGCGGGGATGAGCCAGGAGAGTTGAGAGCATTTCAGCTCGTCCTCAAGTTTTCCCCGCACACGCGGGGATGAGCCCATGTTTGGCCACGTCAAAAACGCGTTGACAAGGTTTTCCCCGCACACGCGGGGATGAGCCCGGTACGAGTTCGCCGGCGTGCTTCAGGCACCAGTTTTCCCCGCACACGCGGGGATGAGCCGTCCCAGGAAACTTGCTGTTCTGGGGGAATCCGTTTTCCCCGCACACGCGGGGATGAGCCCTTCCGTGACGCAATGGCCAAGGGTGAGATTACGTTTTCCCCGCACACGCGGGGATGAGCCGCGGAACCATAATAATCTACCAGTGCGGATAAAGTTTTCCCCGCACACGCGGGGATGAGCCGGGGATATTGCACATGCGCTTGGCTTGCAGCAAGTTTTCCCCGCACACGCGGGGATGAGCCGCGACCGCGCCGGGTGTTGTCTCGGACTCGAAGGTTTTCCCCGCACACGCGGGGATGAGCCCGGCCCGCGTTGTGGTGGATGACCACCTTGTCAGTTTTCCCCGCACACGCGGGGATGAGCCCGTCTGCAGCGCCTTCTGACAGGTGAGCAGCAAGTTTTCCCCGCACACGCGGGGATGAGCCCCGTGCGGCCAGCAAGAACAACGGCCATGGGGTGTTTTCCCCGCACACGCGGGGATGAGCCCATCAGCTCACTATGTCGTCTCGGCTGGTCGAAGTTTTCCCCGCACACGCGGGGATGAGCCGCACCGGCCTATGTCGAGATCCGGCCTGCCTATGTTTTCCCCGCACACGCGGGGATGAGCCTTCGCCGGTCAATTTGCCTTCCCACTTGCCTTCGTTTTCCCCGCACACGCGGGGATGAGCCCACTCGAATCCTTGGCCAACGCCTCGGCCTCACGTTTTCCCCGCACACGCGGGGATGAGCCCGACTGGACCGACTTCGTTCTAGCACTGATCGAGTTTTCCCCGCACACGCGGGGATGAGCCCTCCCGTTAGATTCACGTGCTCCGCATGCATATGTTTTCCCCGCACACGCGGGGATGAGCCCGTTCGTTGACATAATTATAAGGTCCTCTCATAGTTTTCCCCGCACACGCGGGGATGAGCCCACGCCCTCACCTACGAAGTGCGATCCCCGCGCGTTTTCCCCGCACACGCGGGGATGAGCCGCTGCTGCCGGCTTTTTTAGCTGATGTGCGATTGTTTTCCCCGCACACGCGGGGATGAGCCCTAGCCGCCGCAACATACACCCACACCACCAACGTTTTCCCCGCACACGCGGGGATGAGACGACGTCTGCCACGTGGGCGGCGGCCCACACTGCGTTTTCCCCGCACACGCGGGGATGAGCCCGCGCGACGCGTGGATTACCGGCCTCGACCGCGGTTTTCCCCGCACACGCGGGGATGAGCCGTTGGCCGGCGGTCTGGTCCGTGATCTGTACGCGTTTTCCCCGCACACGCGGGGATGAGCCCCCCACCCGAACCCTCATCATCTGCCCACCCAGGTTTTCCCCGCACACGCGGGGATGAGCCTCCGGATAGCCTCGGTTCCCTGCTGCATGAGGGGTTTTCCCCGCACACGCGGGGATGAGCCCCCCCATGTGGGACCGGTTCTTAGCCGAAACATGTTTTCCCCGCACACGCGGGGATGAGCCCGGTTACCTTGCGGCCGATCGTGTACATTTGCAGGTTTTCCCCGCACACGCGGGGATGAGCCCCATCGGCATCGAATGTCACCCAGCCGCAACAGGTTTTCCCCGCACACGCGGGGATGAGCCCGTTCGCACTCTCGCTTCTTTGGTACGGATCGGGTTTTCCCCGCACACGCGGGGATGAGCCCTTCAGCTACCGGGTTCATTCATCAGCCTTCGGGTTTTCCCCGCACACGCGGGGATGAGCCGGCAAGCGTTCTTTCTGCAGGTATAACCCGGTAGTTTTCCCCGCACACGCGGGGATGAGCCGGGTATCGCGCGCTAGGACGGGGCCGCCGGAGAGTTTTCCCCGCACACGCGGGGATGAGCCTTGGATTCATCCAAGGCCTTCTTAAAACCCTAGGTTTTCCCCGCACACGCGGGGATGAGCCCGAAGCGATTATCAGCCGCCTGGACGAACAGACGTTTTCCCCGCACACGCGGGGATGAGCCTACGCGGCCTCAGCTCAAAGCTCGGACGATCGCGTTTTCCCCGCACACGCGGGGATGAGCCCTTTCATCATCTCAGACGCGGTGCGCCGTCTCTGTTTTCCCCGCACACGCGGGGATGAGCCCGGCCCGCGACGTTCGCGACTTCGCCGCCGGCTGTTTTCCCCGCACACGCGGGGATGAGCCCATTCGACGAAGTAGAAGACACTATCCGCGTAGGTTTTCCCCGCACACGCGGGGATGAGCCCACTGCCGCTGGTGCCGCGCCAAGGCCATCTGCGTTTTCCCCGCACACGCGGGGATGAGCCTCCATTCCGGCGACCATACCTAACGGTATCCATGTTTTCCCCGCACACGCGGGGATGAGCCCCTAGATGGGGAGATTGAAGAATGAAAGCTGTTGTTTTCCCCGCACACGCGGGGATGAGCCGGCGGCGCGCGGGGTCTTCAAATCGCAAATATGGTTTTCCCCGCACACGCGGGGATGAGCCCTCCAGAGAGAGCTGCTGGACCTGTCTTTCGTCGTTTTCCCCGCACACGCGGGGATGAGCCTGGTCATCTCATGGCGGCATTTGTCGTTGCGGTGTTTTCCCCGCACACGCGGGGATGAGCCGTTTTCTACCAACCCACAAGACTGTGTCTTCTCGTTTTCCCCGCACACGCGGGGATGAGCCGGCCTACGTGGCTACCGGCTCGAACGGGGATCGGTTTTCCCCGCACACGCGGGGATGAGCCCGGGGACACGATATTCCCCGGCCCGAGCTGACGGTTTTCCCCGCACACGCGGGGATGAGCCGGTCCCCGAGGTGCGGAGCCGCGAGCCCGCACTGTTTTCCCCGCACACGCGGGGATGAGCCCAAGCACTAAAGGAAGGAAGCGCCTTGGCTGGCGTTTTCCCCGCACACGCGGGGATGAGCCGTCGGTTTCGATGGTCTGCAGGTTGACGCCTCCGTTTTCCCCGCACACGCGGGGATGAGCCCTTGTGCGAGCTGCGGATACTGCACCACTGGATGTTTTCCCCGCACACGCGGGGATGAGCCCCGGGCGTAAACGAAAAAGGCGAACGCATACTAGTTTTCCCCGCACACGCGGGGATGAGCCCGCAAGTTTTGCACCTTCAACATCAACGGTACCGTTTTCCCCGCACACGCGGGGATGAGCCTCCATTCCGGCGACCATACCTAACGGTATCCATGTTTTCCCCGCACACGCGGGGATGAGCCCCGGCGTGGGAATTAACGACCTGGCCGGCAAAAGTTTTCCCCGCACACGCGGGGATGAGCCCGATAAGCTGACCGCGCTACGCTCGACGACGAAGTTTTCCCCGCACACGCGGGGATGAGCCCTCATCCTCCAGGCCGCCCAGGATCATATGAGCGTTTTCCCCGCACACGCGGGGATGAGCCCTCGACATAAGCGTCGGTGCACTCTTCCATTTCGTTTTCCCCGCACACGCGGGGATGAGCCCAGCGCATTGATGCCGTCATATACTCGTGCGAAGTTTTCCCCGCACACGCGGGGATGAGCCCCCAATACACCATCAACGAAAACGGCGAAAAATGTTTTCCCCGCACACGCGGGGATGAGCCCAACTGCGGGGTGTCGCTGTTGACTATGTGCGTGTTTTCCCCGCACACGCGGGGATGAGCCGCCATGCAAGCCTCCGAATATGCGTTGTCGGACGTTTTCCCCGCACACGCGGGGATGAGCCAGGGTGCTCGGCGACTACGCGCAGGCCGCCCCGGTTTTCCCCGCACACGCGGGGATGAGCCCTCGCTTGCGAGCGTGCCCATGGTTGATGTGTAGTTTTCCCCGCACACGCGGGGATGAGCCGCAGGCGCTCACGGCGGCGATCCTCGACCTGATGTTTTCCCCGCACACGCGGGGATGAGCCCCCGGCCTCGGAAAAACAATCCAAGCACTCCTCGTTTTCCCCGCACACGCGGGGATGAGCCCGGAGCCGTCGGGGACTTCGCTTGCGAAAACAGGTTTTCCCCGCACACGCGGGGATGAGCCCCGCTTTTGAAAGACGCGGAAGCGGTAGGCGTGGTTTTCCCCGCACACGCGGGGATGAGCCCAACCTTCGTGCCGAGTTCGTCGGGCTTTGCCAGTTTTCCCCGCACACGCGGGGATGAGCCCCCGCCGGGAGTGCCCGGGACCGAGAGCACATAGTTTTCCCCGCACACGCGGGGATGAGCCCCCCCTCATTGTCATTGGTAGCACAGCAAAAGCGTTTTCCCCGCACACGCGGGGATGAGCCCGGTCGGCCTGCGTCGGGCTGGTTTTACGCAGCGTTTTCCCCGCACACGCGGGGATGAGCCGCCCCGGAGGGCCGTGTCGGTTTCGAAGTAGCTGTTTTCCCCGCACACGCGGGGATGAGCCGACCTGATTCAGGGCGTCTTGCTCGGCCTATCGGTTTTCCCCGCACACGCGGGGATGAGCCGACGGCGAAAAAGTGTCACAGGCGCTTGGAACAGTTTTCCCCGCACACGCGGGGATGAGCCCATCCCCGGCCTCGAACGGGTCAACCACCCCGTGTTTTCCCCGCACACGCGGGGATGAGCCCGGGTCAACCACCCCGTCAAGACTAAAACCCTCGTTTTCCCCGCACACGCGGGGATGAGCCCATGCGGCCCGGCGAGAACAATTCTGCGATTTTGTTTTCCCCGCACACGCGGGGATGAGCCCATTCAAAAACGCCCCAGACGTCAAAGAATACGGTTTTCCCCGCACACGCGGGGATGAGCCCCGTCGCGCACCATAACCACGTTTTCCAACACGGTTTTCCCCGCACACGCGGGGATGAGCCCTGTCATGGCTGATGGGTCGAACGAGTTTCCCGGTTTTCCCCGCACACGCGGGGATGAGCCGGCATTCTTGCGCCTCACGGCAATAAGGTTGCGGTTTTCCCCGCACACGCGGGGATGAGCCTGACATTCCACATGTTGCCAACGAGGTTGCCCAGTTTTCCCCGCACACGCGGGGATGAGCCCTACGCAAGATGCAACGCAAGTACAAGGTAGAAGTTTTCCCCGCACACGCGGGGATGAGCCTGAGTTCGCCGTGGTCGATGATTCGGACTCTGAGTTTTCCCCGCACACGCGGGGATGAGCCCATGCCGGTCGCGCGCGCCGCCCGTGCGCTCCAGTTTTCCCCGCACACGCGGGGATGAGCCCCCCAAAAAACTACATAAGGAGCGAAAAAACAAGTTTTCCCCGCACACGCGGGGATGAGCCCTCGGCGGCGTAAACGTCACCGGCGCCACGTCCGTTTTCCCCGCACACGCGGGGATGAGCCCATGCTCGCCGACGATTTGAACCCGGGCGGATCGTTTTCCCCGCACACGCGGGGATGAGCCTGCGCGCGGTTCCGGTTTGTCCGTCTGCGAGTTGTTTTCCCCGCACACGCGGGGATGAGCCTGTGAAGTGCACCGAGATTCGTGATTTTCCCGCGTTTTCCCCGCACACGCGGGGATGAGCCTCCGCGCCGCCGGTACGAAAACCGCCGCTATTGGTTTTCCCCGCACACGCGGGGATGAGCCCCCGGATCGATGAAGCTGAACAAGAAGGCGATCGTTTTCCCCGCACACGCGGGGATGAGCCGAATCCGCTGATAAAGACCCCTACAGTGATGAGAGTTTTCCCCGCACACGCGGGGATGAGCCCCCACCTCGAAAGTTATGGCCCACCAACCCACAGTTTTCCCCGCACACGCGGGGATGAGCCTTGTGGTCAGGTGTTACAGGCTTGGTTAGCGTGGTTTTCCCCGCACACGCGGGGATGAGCCCGACTGTCGGCACCGGTGCGTTATCACTAACTAGTTTTCCCCGCACACGCGGGGATGAGCCGGTGCGGGGCTGATCGTCCATGGGAAGGGCGGGGTTTTCCCCGCACACGCGGGGATGAGCCCGGTCATGAGCGGGCGACCGTCAGAGGCGGTGAGTTTTCCCCGCACACGCGGGGATGAGCCCACCCTAAAATTTGCGGGCGTAGACCCCGGGAAGTTTTCCCCGCACACGCGGGGATGAGCCCGCGGCGGGCTTTTGGAGTGATTGGACGCTCGGGTTTTCCCCGCACACGCGGGGATGAGCCCGATATTTTGCAGGCTATTGGTTTTTGGGCGTTGTTTTCCCCGCACACGCGGGGATGAGCCCGCCTCAACGACGACGCCACCGCCGCAATTATTGTTTTCCCCGCACACGCGGGGATGAGCCCCCGCCGTCGGCGAGCGCGTTCTCACTGAAAGCGTTTTCCCCGCACACGCGGGGATGAGCCTTCTCCGCGTCGGTCGGCCCTATCTGGAACGGCGTTTTCCCCGCACACGCGGGGATGAGCCCCGTGATTTCCAGCTTCTTAGCGACGGCATCGAGTTTTCCCCGCACACGCGGGGATGAGCCGGCTTGCTGACGATTCGTTGAGGCGGGTTGTTGGTTTTCCCCGCACACGCGGGGATGAGCCCGGTTGGGCGGAACCGGTCGCGGCGTATAAACGGTTTTCCCCGCACACGCGGGGATGAGCCGCGTGAGCTTTCCGTGGTGCAGCTCGGAACCGTGTTTTCCCCGCACACGCGGGGATGAGCCCGAGGATTGTGCCGTATAAATGGCTAATAGTTCGTTTTCCCCGCACACGCGGGGATGAGCCCTCGACTTCTATCGGCGTGGAGCACGCGAATTGGTTTTCCCCGCACACGCGGGGATGAGCCCAACGCAGGCAGTGATTGATCACATTCTTTACGGGATAACAAAGGCAAACGGGAAGCGCACGGGCGGACACTCATACAGGCAAGCAGAACGCGAAATGAGGCCAGGACAAATCGCCTTCCCAAGAACCTGGAGCGACACCGACATTATTAGGGACGCGTTTCTAACAATTAACGATCCGATGTCTCTTAGGCTTACGCAACAAGGTCGCCGAATTTACGCATACAGGACAGTTAATGGAGTGCAGATGACTACGCAGATAAGCGTGAGAGGCACACACGCGACAAAGGGCGCGACAATCACTACATATCCCATTAGGCGTAGGTGTACTTTGCGCGTCAAATGGTAAACTGCCACCGGTTGAGTGAGGGAGTGATTATGACTGAGGCGATGTATACGGTCGAAGACCTTATTGAATATGCAGATAGTATCCTTCCTATGCCCGTTCTCGAAGATGAGGAGAGTAAGTTCCTTCTTGAAATAGCCGAGAATGAATCGCTCACGATGAAAATCATCGGAGACCTCACTATTTACGGAGCAGACATTCCGGAAAATCTAATCGACGGCCTTGTAAGGGGATACAACGAAGAACTGATCCGGGAGTACTGGGAGGACTGCCTGTACGACAGGCAGCACGCCTAATTCTCCCTCTTCCCCCTAGAGCAACCCCACCGTAACTTGCGTGTGGGGTTTTCTCATGCCACCCGCACCTGCACAGGAGCGGGTTTTCTTATACCCATCCGCATGGAAGGAAACCAAAATTGTTCGTAGGAACCGGTTTTCCCCGCACGCGCGGGGATGAGCCCGGACTCGACTCGGTAACGACAACGCACGGGGGATTTTCCCCGTGCACGCGGGGATGAGCCCATGAGCATCACGGGATACGCCAGGGTTTCTACGTTTTCCCCGCACACGGCGGGGATGGGTTCTCAAAAATAAGGCCGAGTTATCGGCCCTCCACTTTCTCTCGGCCACTTTATTTCAGGCTCGCGGGGGATACCGGCTCGGCACCTAAATCCTAACAAGCCAGAATATGAAAGGCAACCCCTCATCTACTTCCCACACGCGCGGGGATGAGTCGAGATCCCGCTGGAATAGAAAATGCTGGGCCTTCAGCCCCCGCGTTGAACCGAGCTGTTATTTCAAGCCTGGCGGAGGGTACCAACCCAGCATCTCCGAGTCTATCAAAACGATCTACGAAAGTCAGCCCCCGGGTCTCTTGCCTTTGTTATGCCCGAAAAGCCGGGAACTCAATCATCTTGACCGCGCGCAAACAGCAAGCGAACGACGACAACTCGCCCGAGCCCTCACCTCAGTAGCAGCGGCGTGACCTTGCACTCCTCACCCAGCTTCATCTGTGCGATTGAGCATTCATCCCGCATAACAACCAGGCGTTCCAGCATCCGCTGGTGCACAGACCACGGATCAATCGTATTGA
>ERZ773037.1960-NODE-1960-length-10446-cov-7.133962_pt1 | contig 10446 bp, 10 predicted proteins | sample MGYA00511466_ERZ773037 | MGnify/ENA primary metagenome ERZ773037 (study PRJEB29015, sample SAMEA2738146) | human oral metagenome | biome: human oral; feature: human-associated habitat; material: saliva | place: China | collected 2202 ...
ATATGGTAATATGTGTATATATTATATAAACATAACTTTGCGAAATGTTACAAAGTAAAATTATAAACTTGTATATAGAAATTCAAAAAAAGACATATTTTCATATTATTTGGTGTTTAAGGTGACCTAACCCCTTGTGGCACAAGGGGTTTCGCATAATATGTGGACATATTATTTTTGGCGTTATTTTGACTATAGAATATGTTCTAGACCCTTGATACTACTGACACTATGGCGCATAATATGACATATTTGGCGTTTCATATTATGGCTTTTGTTGTGACATACTTCATTTATTTTAGACGTTTACGTGGTGATGATTGTCTAAGCTCTTAAACTTCAGTTTGGACTATAGCATTTAACACTAGGATGCCCCTCAGAAGCTCTCAGAGCTCCGTGACACGATTTTAGGGTCGTTCTAGGGTAAATATACTAGAGAGAGTTTAAAACGGTGTAGAGAGCTTTCTAGAGCCCTTAAAAACGATGTGCTGATTTTATGGCGTTTTATGGACTATAGATTTTGGGTCATTGTAATTTAGACAATAGTATTTGACTTTAGAATACCCTTCAGAAGCTCTCAGAAGCCCGTCATGCGGTTTTAGGGTTATTCTAGGGTAAAACTACCAGATAGGGTCTAAAACGTCGTAGAGAGCCTTCTAGGTCTCTTAAATGCGATATAATGCTTTAAGCAACAAAAAAAAAAGACCCAATGGGTCTTTTATTAAGGTTCTAAGTCAAGGTCGGCTTGCGGCTTTTTTGCTTCACGTTTTTCCTGATGCGCTTGTTGACGTTTAAGGCGATTACGCTTAGCCAATTCTCTCATGATGTCAGGGTCACCTTTGCCTTTTTCAGGCGTTGGTGCGACGTCTGTTTGTTCTACCTGTTGATTTGGTGCTTGCTTGGTTTCTTCTTTTTGAGGAAGGTCACCGTTGATTTCCGTAAGAGGCTTCCACTCGTTGAAAGTCAAGCCTTTTTCTTTAAGTTTGGCTTGATAGTCGCTGAGTTCTTTAGGTTTTTCAATAGCAATACCACGCGCTTCAAAGCGGTCTGCGAGCTTGGCTTGGACGTCCATAGGGTTGGCAAAGTCGACAGGAACGTTGTATTTAACAGCCGAACGGGTGATGGTGTTAAAGGTTCCGCCTGAACCATGGCCTGAGCCTGAATGACAAGCGACGAGCTTATCGCAACCGTCAACCATAAGGTCATTACGGATGTTTAGAAAAGCGTTAGAGACATTTGTATTGTTCCAAAGCATGGCTTTTTGAGGGTCGTCTGTACCCGAACGCATGAGCAAGAGGTCTCGTACGCGTTTGCTGTTTTGGAGTTTGGTTGGTTGATTGTTATCTGTTTCAACGTCACCAATACGAGTTTCCATGAGGTCATTCATGAAACGATGGAAAGTTTCGCGGTTGTATTGAGCATTGGCTTGAATGGTTTCTTGTGACGCACCTGCTTCGTTTTTAATCATTTCGTAGCCAGGGACAGGGTTTTTAGCCAGTTCAATGCCGATAAGGCGTTCCATGTCGGCGCGTTTGGTTTCAAGCTGTGTATGGTAATCGGTATCTGCTAACTCTTGATTGATGCGACGTTTGTCGAAGAACTGTGATTCTTTCTGAGCGTTACGTTGCATCTGCAACCATTTAGACGATTGTGCGGCGTTTAAGTAAGCATTAACCAATGGATTTGAGACTTTAGGGGAACGTGAAGCGATTTCAATAGTGTCGCTACGCTCTAGGATTTGTTTGTAGAGGTCACGATTAGGGTTGTTATCCCATGTACGCGTTTGACTATTCCATGTGTTTTTCCACCCAGGTCGGTTGAATTGTTCAACTTCAGTCATTGGGCAATAAGCGTCAAGCGTTACGTTTAAGCCGTCCTGTTGACATTTGAGCGCAGCTAGCGCCCAAATCGTATCAGCACCTTGAGCCATACCCGTGCGAAGGTGGAGGTCATCAGCCGTTTGGCTTTGTTCTTTGATGTAATCAACGAGGTGATCTTCGTAAGCTTGGTAGAAGTTGTCTTCGAGACCTGACGTGCTATTGGCTAGATTGTCAATATGCGCTATTTTTTGAGCGATGTAAGACGCATAATGTCTATCTGAGTCCATATTGGCGATGTTTGTAGGGCTCGCCTTTAGAGCCTTGATATAGGCTGATTGAGCAGGACGCCCGTCGAGGTAGGGTGATTTGAAAAAGCCACCTGGAAGGCTACCTGTGAGTGCGATTGTTTTTGTTGACATAAGGGTTCTCCGTTTCTTAGATTTTGTTTTTAGTATAGCATAAATGTGAGAGGGTTTGTAAGGCGGTTTTGGGTTCATTTGTCACAAACGCTTAGGTTTGTGCTATAATAGGTCTACTGAATTATTTTTTAAACGATTAGGAGGTGAGAAACTGTCCTCAAAACGACAGAAAATAACAGAATAAAATAGTAAATCGTGCTATAATAGGACTATAGAAAAATAAAATGTAGGTGGTCTTATTATGATAATGTTAAAACCTAAATGAAAGGTGAAGTTCATGACTATAACTAGCACGAATGTAGTTCGGCTTTACCCTAACGTCGAGATGAAGCAAGTTCTTGATGAGAATTGTGACTATCGTCGTTTTTGTTGGAATAAAGGCTTAGAAACTTGGAACGATATGTATCAAGCTTCTAAAACGTCGGGCGACAAGACATTAAGACCCAGTCATTACAAAGTTCGCAATACTTTAGTTGCCGCTAAAGAAGATTGGCAATATAAATTATCGTCTCGCATTTTGCAACAAGCTGTAGCTGATTTAGATAAAGCCTGGCAAAACTTCTTCGACAAGGCTCAACCTGATTGGGGTAAACCTAAATTCAAGTCTAAGAGAGCGCAGCGTCAAGGTTTCAAGACAGACCGCGCTAAGATTGTAAACGGCAAATTGCGACTCGATAGACCACGCAAAACACCTCATGAATGGTCTGATATTAAGATAAAAGGACTTCGAGTCATAGATGGTGAGTTGCGTCTTGTGTCCATTTATCGTGAAGGTAATCATTATTACGCCGCTCTGACTTTCAAGACGTCGCGTCAAACACAGTCACCGTCTAACCTTGAAACGGCTGTCGATTGTAATGTCGGACACTTTGATTATTCAGAAGGTAAAGTCTCTATTCTACCGTCTCGCCTAAAACGTCACTATGCTAAAATTAAGCACTATCAGCGTCAGCTGAGTCGTAAAGTGAAGACTAGTCATAACTACGCTAAAACGAGAACCAAGTTACAGCGTGAATATGCCAAAGTCTCAGCCATTCAACATGACCTTGTGCAGAAATTTACAACACATTTAGTGACGACGTACAGTAAGATAGTCATTGAAGACCTAGACGTTAAGCGCATGCAAATGAGCCATGTCGCCTCTAAAGGCCTACACCGCTCTTTGTTTGGCTACTTCAGAGAGGTTTTAACTTACAAATGCGACTGGTACGGTAATACCCTTATCGTAGCTGACCGTTTCTATCCAAGTACACAGCGCTGTAGCGCATGTGGCTTTGTCAAGACAGGTGACGATAAAATCACCCTAACAGGCAATGCCAAACACGGCACAAAACATAACGAATATATCTGTTATGAGTGCGGCTACCGTGATGACCGCGATAGAAATGCTGTCAAGAACCTTCTCGCATTAGCTTAAATACATACTAAAGGGGTGGGCTACACCCTTAAGCTATAAGAGTTAGTCACTGTCGTTACCCTTACTACGAGGATACGGGAATACTAATGTTGACGATAGTAAATAAAATTTACAGAAAGGAAGTCTATATTCTTTCTGGTAATGTCGAAAACTATAGAACCATTTTGACATTATTCTACATTTTATATAGCAGCGATTATGCCAGATAATATGTTTGCTAGTAATAGTCTAGCTAAAAGTCCTAAGGACCATTCGACGATAGCTGATTTGAGTAAGGCTGATGTTTTGTTGGCTTTTGAGCGCGCCATGGTTGCTGAAGACAGCCGATTGCTTGATGATAAGCTTATTCGTGACTTTGAGGTCGAAGACCAGTTCGAAACTAACGACCGTCGCGTCTTGCGTTTGCAATCGTATATTCAAGCGCTTATTGACCCACCTCTTGAGATGTCATCCGATGAGTTTTTGGCTGACGTTTCAGGTTGTGAGTTTGGGTTTGGTGTTAAAGATGCAAGTTTTATCGAGAACGAACGTCGTCTCGACTCGGTTGGTTATACCTTGACTATGCGCCTCTTTAACGGGTCTATGCGTGGGGTTTACGCGCAGTTGCGTGTTCTTCGTGCCATGATTGACCATGATTTGACCTACGGTTATAACCGTCGTGCGCATTTCTATTTGACGCTTGTGGTTTATACCGAAATGCTTTTGGGTATTCAGACGGCAGATGGGTCAGATGCTTTTGAAAAAGCCAGTCTTGTTGCCAAACGTATGCTTGAAACGAAGAATTATGGTGTGCGTTCAGTGACCATGACACCAGGTGATGATAAGGCGCTTGCTTACACGCTGATTAGAGCGGGTCGACTTTTCCAATTAGACGATGTATCGCCTAAGGAATGGGTGAATATTGTTTCGAGTCAGTTGTATCGCGCCAGAGGGTCTATCTCTATGGGGTCTCGCTTAATGGCTGATATGACGTCGCTCGAAGACCTTCTTGGTATTTTCTTGGGTGCGGTATCACCTGATTGGACGTTAGCTGAAGCTAGTGGATTGGACGCCCTTCGTTTGTTGGACCATGGCGATATTATTAGTCTTGGGTTTGATGGTGCGGATTTGTCTGATTTGGCGTCCGTTCGTGCGGAACTTAAGTTGTCAAACGGCATTAAACCGCCCGAGCCTGAGCCAATCCCCGAACCAAAACCGAAGAAGGTTTATGCGCTCAGCAACGCTGTGAACCTTGTTGACGAAGCCCTCAAGGGTGAGCCTATGCGTTCGTCTAAAGCGAAATAAAAAAAAAGAGAGCCAAGTGGCTCTTTTTTTATGGGTTTTGAAGGCTATCGAGAACCGCTTTACTATCATCAACGGATGTTGTGACAGACACATGGTATTCAGCCGTTGACCAAGCTTTGCTTGTCTTCAGACGAACAATGCTGTAGGGGTATTGTAGGTTGAAGTGTTTGACTAACTTTAAACCGAGTTTGCTGTCCGTGTTGACGAAGTACATGGTCTTGTTTTTAGCGGCGAAGCTGTGGTCGTTTTGGTACTTGGCTTGACAGACAGGGCAACCGACCTTGAAGAAGATTAGAGTGATATCGCCTTTTGAGACCACAGCGTTGAGGTCTTTTTCGTTGGTCAAAATGGTGTCAGTGTCGACTGTTGGTGTGTTTTGTTTATCACCTCTAAGAACAGGTTTATGTTTACTGATAAGTTCTTTTTGGACTTTTGAGACCTTGGTGTTGAGACCTGTGTTGGCATCAAGGGTTTTCCAATAGTGACGGTCGTAGCCGTAGGTGGCAATGACGATAACAATAAGCGCAAGACCTAGAGCACCGTATTTAAGGTTTTTGAGTAAGTGAGACATGGGGGTTTCCTTTCGAATGGATTAGTGTGGGATAAAGAGCACGACCATAGCTAGCGTGTTCCATAGGATATGCGTAACGATACTTGCTTCGAGTCCTTTTTTAACGCGAATATATAAGAAGACAGCCGCTAGAACGCCATAGGTTATCCAATCCGCAATATCACCAGGGTTGTGACTGTTAATGAAGTTAATCGTTCCGCCGAGATAAGCGATGCCAGCCATAAGGCTAGAAATAGTGCCTGTTTCAGGGACTGCGATTTCTTGCTCATCAGGGTTTTTTGTTTCGCTGTTAATCTGACGAATGGTGCTGTACCATAGGTCAGGCGTGGTCTTGCGGAAGTAGAGTTCTTCGATGACAGGTGCAATGAGGCAAGCGTATAGGATAAAACCGATAGGGTTAACCTGAACACCTTTGATGAGCGCTGCTTGATTGTCAGGCGTCGCGACCTTGTGTGTGAGCTTTAGAATAATGGCATTAGCCGTTACACTAACGATGTATGTGGCGATGACACCTACAATACCGTAGAGCCATACTTTTTTGTCACGATAACGTTTGAAATCAAGCAGACCCGTACGAACAGCATAAGCTAGTGTAATGGCGCTTGTGAGTAGCAACAAGGGAATACCCACGATATTGTTGCCCTTGGTGACCGTCATGACTAGGATGATTTGCCCTTGTAAGAACATAAACATGCAAAAAATCATGTTATATAAAGGCTTAAAGTTAAAGCGTTTAATATCAAAGTGTTTCAGAAAGTCCATGGTTGGTTTCCTCGCTTTCAAGGTAGTTGTCTTCTAAGAATTTAGGCATTTTAAGAACGGCAGCTTGACCTTCTTCAGACGAGGCGCTGTTCAAATCAAGACGTACGATAAGCATGTTAGGGTCATCCCACAAGAGCTCAGGAATTTGACGAATGACTTCAATCGGCATTTCCTTGGTGAAGACAGGCTTATGATTGGTATCGTAATACTGAACGGCTAGAATGTGTTGCTCATCGACGATGGGCTGTGCAAAGTGGAGTGTTGCTAGTTCTTCTCTGTTGTAAATAGGTCCTAGTAGGAGTAGTGGTTCGTTGAAGACGTCGCCTGCGTTCGTAACATTGTTACGTGCGATGATTTTACGAGTGTTCTTAATGGTGTCGTTGTTTAGTTCGTCATTATAGATTTCTTCGAGTTTGTCGATGTTGGTGGACCCTATAGCTTTCGCTATAAAGGCTTGACTAAAGGGGTAGTAGTCAAAGCCAGCGTCAACGAGCTCATTGAAGAAGGCAAAAGGGAACATACGTTTGATGTGTCGGTCTGGAATTGAATTAGGCATCTGGTGATCCTTTCGTTTGATTGGTTTCAGCGGTTTCTAGGAAGGCTTTGAAGCGTTTTTGGAGTTCACTGTTGAGTGGTCGAGGGGTGTCCTCGGGGTTTTCATAGTCTGATTTTAGGACTTCATAGGTACGTTTGGCGCGTGACAAGAGAAAGGGTAGGCCTGAGCGTGACTCGTCGTGTTTTGGACGGTGTTCAATAAACTCAAGCCCATAGAGGTAGGTCAAATCGATGAGGTCTTGTTCGGTGTATTCGTCGAACCTGTTTTCTTTGATGATAGTCGCATTGCCGACAGGGTCAAGAAGCGCTCGACCCACACCGTAGATAATCCCACGCATGATGTGACGCAAGGTCAAGTCCTCAAAGAGCGACAAATCGTTGTTACAATCTTCAAGCGACGGTAAGTATTTGTCAAACATGGGGTTGTTATGAACCGACGCATAGGCTAGGTTGATAGACCCTGTGTCTGAAATGAGGTCTAACTGTTGTCGTACGAGCTCATTGTCATGCGGGTCGTTGTCTAGCGCGTAATTGATTTTAGCTTCGTCATAGAGACGTTTTTGAGTGGCTAGACCCTTGATAAAAACAATCAGACGCTCTAAGGCTTCTTTGTCATAATCAGACGTGAAATCGCTGGGCTGTTTGTCTGTCATCATACGTTTGGTGAAGGTGATGTAATGGTCATTAAAGAGAAATTCGACTTCGTTACTGTCACCGTGTTTGAGTTGAATGAGACTGTTTAAGGCGTCTTCAAGTTCATCATCCATGAAGCTCTCAGGGATTTGAATGAGCAGATGCAGACCCCCGTTTTTAGAAACTTCCGTATACTGAGCTGGCCACTTTGCCCACTTTTTGAGCGTTTCATCAGAGGCTTTTGGTTCAACGTCTACCATAAAAGCTCGCGTCAATCTTGCTGACAATCGAAAAGCACGGTTGACACCCTCCATGTTAGGGTCGCTATCGATAGCGTGTAAGGTTACGAGCGGACGGCTATCGTCTGAGAGTTTGGCGGGCCTGATGGTTTTTGTATTTAGAAAGTGACGCATGTCAATCGGCATTTTGTTGGGGTCTGACGCCGTCCAGTAGGGGTAATCACTGAGTTCAGCAATCAGAGGGTTCTGTGCGAAATCGGCTTGCGGTTGTACGGTCACGTGTTGAAAGAGGTCGTTCGTTGTTCCGTCATACATGAAGGTTTTCCTTTCTTTTTCGTGTTTTGGAAAAAGAAAAACCTAAGGAACATTCCTTAGGTCTTTCTAGGCGAGACCTTCGATTTAGAACGGTACGTCGTCTTCGTCGAGGTTTTGCACTGGTGCTTCTGATGCCACTGGCGCAGGTTGAGCAGGAGCTTCTGATGTTGCAACTGCTGGCGCTGGTTGAGCCACTGGTGCTTCAGGGGCCTCAGACGCTACAGATTGTGTAGCTACTGATTCAGAAGATTTTGGCGCTTGTTTGAAGCCATAGCCTTCAAGTCCGATACCGTCGTTGTTACCACGAGCTGATGGTGTGAACAACTTCGTATCAGGGAAGATAACGACAGCTTGAAGTTGCACTTGTTGTGCATAAGCTTTACCGTCTTCGACTCCTTTAGCACCCGAACGCGCTTGAAGAACTACACCGACGTGGTTTCCAGCTTCGAAAGAGATAAGTGGTTGTTCAACAGTAACGTCTGTGTATTTACCGTTTTCATCAACCTTAAATACTTTAACTTTCGACCATTCTTCCTGAACGGCTACAAATTCAGCTGGACGAGACTCTTCAGGGATTTGTTTGAAGAGGTCGTTTTGCGTTTTAGCGTCGTCAGGCGTCATGCGTTGGTCTGTTCCAGGACCTTTTGCCCATTGCGCACGACGTTTGAACCACATTGATTTTTGAACTGGCGCTGGTGCTTGTCCGTCTTCTACCTTAGGTTGGTAGCTTGACGTACGAGACATGTAAAGTGCAACACCGTCGATGATAGCTTGTTTGCGCTCTTCGTCGTTGTCGTACTTATCGCTCAATTCAAGGACAAAACCGCTAGCGTCGTACAAGCGTCCTGCGCGTTTAGGGTCGTTAGCAGCTTGTTCTTTGACGAGTTCAAGGAGAGCGCCTTCAGGGTTGATAATACTGATTGAGCTGTTCCATTGAACGCCACCTGTTTGTGGGGTGTACTTTTCAAGGTCATACAAGTGTTGCCCTGTGCCAAAGTAACCGTGAACCATAAATGTGTCGCCATGGCGCAAGAAGACGTCGATTTTGTGTTCGGCTTCGTTACGCATTTGTTTAGCTGTTAAACCGTATTCGCGCGTGTCTGTTAGTGTCATAGAATAAATCCTTTCGAAAATAAAACGATAGAGTGATACGCCTTAGTTTGTTTGAACCTTGCGTACTTACAATAGTGCTATACAAAAGTATATGCTTATAGTGTACCACATTTGGATGATGGTGTCCATATGTTATACGCTAATTAAGCATAAATCCATAGAAAATAGCAGGGCAGGGGCCTGCTATCTAAGGGTTATTGGAAGAGACGACCGAAGGTCGACGATGCGTGTAGTGGTATGAATAAGCCGTCGTCTTTCAAGAAACGCTTGACGTAAGAAAAGGCTTCTTGTTCGGAGATGTGACGTTTGTTGCTCTCGGCACGAAAGTCAATGTTACGCATGTCGCGTTCGAATTTCTCTTTGATGTTGATGAGTTCGGTTGCTTTTTCTTGCGCTAGATGGGGATTGGCTTGAACTTCTGCAACAAGTTCGGTCTTATCAAGGACGAACTGCGCTTCACGCAAGGTTTTCATTTCAGCGACCTTCTCAACGATGAGATTCTCATCGTAGTTGGCTTCAAGGAACATGACGTTGTAAATGCCACTTTGAGACAGACCGTCGACGGTTTCGTCCGTTCCTAGCGCTGACGTAAAGGTTGTCGTGCCGTTAAGATTGTCTAAGTCTGTCGCATACAGAAAGCTCATGTTTAGCGGTCTGTAATAAAGTTGTAGAGCGATATTGACGATGTCTCCGTGCTTGACCGTCAGGGGTGCTAGGAGGTAGCGTGACCCGTCAGGAAGAGGCACCCAGGTGCGTTTCTTAATGGTTTTGAGTCTATCCATAAAAGGTTCTAAGCGTTTACGCTCAGGGTAGGTCACCTCACCTGTTTCCTTATTTGTCTTTTTACCGTAGAGGTCGCTCATGATGTAACGCTTGAAAAAGTCAGTCGTATAAACGGTGATGTGTTTATAGTTACTTAAAATATATCGAAGTGTTGCGGGTTTAAAGTGGTCGCCGTGGTGGTGGGTGATAACGATGGTATCGACTTTATCGAAGAAATGCTCGTCATGGATAAGGTAGCGATTTTTGGGAAGTCCGATATCAACGAGAAGTCGTAAGTGTTTGATATACATAGAGTTACCGTCCGACCCTGTACCGAAGATATGAATAGGCGCATAGACTGCTTCGATGGGTTCAATATCTCGCGAGAATGTCGATTTGATAAACTCGGTTTCCTCCCCTAAAATGGGTTTTTTGTTATGGTTGTAAAATGCTTGTTTGTCCATAGATACCGTAAAGAAATAACTATAAATAGTTATTCTGTTCCTTTCATTTAATATTTCAATTAAATTAGCTGTACGGTAAGCTATTCAAATAG
>ERZ773037.1961-NODE-1961-length-10445-cov-5.388932_pt1 | contig 10445 bp, 12 predicted proteins | sample MGYA00511466_ERZ773037 | MGnify/ENA primary metagenome ERZ773037 (study PRJEB29015, sample SAMEA2738146) | human oral metagenome | biome: human oral; feature: human-associated habitat; material: saliva | place: China | collected 2202 ...
TAAAGAAATTTCCACCAGCTTGCGGATTATAACTCTTCTTGAAAGATTCTATTATAGCATCATTAATTGTAGAATTATTTTGTCTTGGTTTATCCCAAACTAATGGTGAACCTTCTTTTAATGGAATACTGTTACCTTGAACATTGAAATTAATCTCTGGTTTTTCGTTTAGGTCAAAGTTTATATTCTCTACTGTTACTTCAGATGTATTGTAGAGCTCGCTTTGGTTGTCCATGGTATTTCCATTAGGTAGAGTGTATTTTTTATTTAGAACACTAAAAGTATCTGTACCTGTAAATTTATCTGCGTTAACTTTAATATATCCACCATCCTGTTGTGGATTCCCGTTTTTATCTGTATTTATAAAAGTTTGATTATTTTCTATTGGCATAATTGTGCCATCAGCATTAATGAAAGGATTTTTAAAAATTCTCTGACCTTTTTGAGCCTTAATTGTTACATTCGATCGAATTCCCCAAACTCCAGCATGTGGAAGATCTTTGAGGAATGAGAAATCTGTAACACGACTATCATGAATCCAAAGTAATCCAACCTGTTTCCAGTTTTTTACAGCTGACATATCTGAAATACTCGATGAACTTAAGTAGGCTGTTTTAATTTTAGTTAGTGTGGCGGCTGCAGAAATATCCTTTAAGCTATTCATTCCGGCGACATGAAGTGTCTCAAGATTCGTAAAATACTGAATGCCTTCCACATTCTCGAAATTTCGATACGCATCATCTGGCCAGAACTCTGTCATTGTTTTAGCTACGCCAGCCGTAATTGGACTATCAAGTGTTCGGCTTGGATCTCTTTTCATTAAGACCGAATTTAATGCACGCTTAAAATTCGCATCTGTAAATTTAATTTCATAACTATCTGGAGCATTGCTTGGGTCAACGGTGTTCACCGCTGAAGTATAAGCTGATGCTTTCGAAAAAATATTTTGTTTGCTGACAATTTGTGTTCCATAATACCCGCCACCGAGTGCTAGAACTGCCACCGTCATTGCAGGTAATAAAATTCTATTATTCTTTACTTTCATTTAATCTTCCTTGAATATATTTATGCTTATTCTATTTTACTAAATACTTGCAAAAAAATCAATAGTGTGCTAAAATTTAAATACTTTTTGAAAAGGGGTGGAAAAATGAATAATAATAATTCAAAAGTACTTTTGGATAGGTTTGGTAAGCGGGATATTCTGTTTGATATAGCCACAACTCTTTGTACTGAAAGAGTTGTGGAGCCAGAAAAATCTAGGCTCCTTAGAGATAAATTTAATTTCGGGGAGTTGATCCTTGAAATTGAGACTATTCAACCGATTGGAATTTTTCGTAAAAAGAATTTCTTCTTTGATCTAAATGAAGAAAATCTTAAAGAAGCTAAGATTGCACTCGAAAAAGGCGAAATAGGAAACTGGTTTATCCGGATAAACTCAGCCTCGGAGAGGCTGTCTAAGAATCAGCTAAGCCAAACCGTTTAATAAGCCGTTCAAAAGAACGGTTTTTATTTTTTCGAAAACTAAAATCGCTCAAAAATGAGCGATTTTTTTGCTATTTTTTGAAGATTTCTTTTGTGATTTTTTGTACAATATCTGTGTCGTTCCAAGGTGTTTTTTTGCCGTCAATTACACGGTAAACTTCGTGTCCTAAACCTGTAATTAACACGATATCGCCCTTTCCTGCAATTTGTAAAGCTTTTCGAATTGCTTCTTCGCGATCTGGAATTTCTTGAATATTTGCTGGCAATTTTTCACCTTTTTTCGAAATTCCCGCAATAATTTCTCCACGAATTTGTTTAGCATCTTCAGTGTAGTTTTCTTCATCTGTAATAATAATTCTGTTGGCTAAATCTTGAGCAATTTTTCCCATAATTGGGCGTTTTTCACGATCACGGTCACCGCAAGCACCAAAAACCAAAATCATGCGCTCTTTAGTGATTTTTTTTGAAGCTTTAAGAAGTTTTTCAAGCGCGTCTGGCGTATGGGCGTAATCCACAACCACATCAAAAGGTAAATTCGAAACAGCATATTCAAACCTTCCTGAAACTCCCTCAAGATTAGCTATTCCCTCTTGAATATCTTCGAGTGAAATTCCCAAAAGATAAGCGCCGGCCGCCGCCGCAGTCATGTTGTAAATATTAAATTCGCCTGGTAGATTTGTGGCGATTTCAAGTGCAACATTATTATCAATTCGCAAATTAGCTTCGCTTCCCTTTTTGTAAAGTTTGAAATTTTCAATTTTGACTTCTGCAGAATCACTCTCGCCATAAGTTATTTTTTGCTCGCCAGCCTCAAATTTATTGAAAAATTCGAAATAAGCGTCATCAGTATTTAAAACAATAAATCGTGGTTGCATTTCGAAAAGTTTTGCTTTAGCGTTAGCGTAGTTTTCCATTGTTTTATGATAATCAAGATGATCTTGTGTAAGATTGGTCATAATTGCCATCTCAATAGGAACTCCAGCAAATTTGTATTGATCAAGCGCGTGTGAAGTTGCTTCAATTAATGCAAATTCAACACCAGCTTTTTTTGCATCAGAAAAAAATTTCTGTAATCTCGAAACTGTTGCGGTTGTAGAATTGGTATCATTCACTGTTTGAATGCCCGCAATCTCAATATTTGCTGTTGAAAACATTGCAGTTTTATAGCCAGCTTCTTTTAAGATTTCATTAAGAAAATTAACAGTGGTGGTTTTACCGTTTGTACCTGTTACAGCAATCACTCGCAAGTCGCGCGCTGGGTTGCCATAACGCGTGGCGATAACTTTTGCACGAGATTTTCGATAAGTTTTTTCCAGCCCAACAAGCGCCGATTTTGGCAAAACTTTGCGAGCCGTTTTTGTTAAGTTATTCTTAATGCTCATTCTTAAATTATATCACTTTTTAGATTTTCAGGCAAATTTTTAAAAGAAAAAACCGCCCCTTTTTAGGCGTGGAAATATTTTGTAATTATTTTAAATCTTTCGAAACAATACTTCTCTGAACATAAACCATTCGGTTATATTCTTTTGCGTATCCTTCTGATAATTTTTTAAATATTCATAGTTAATTTATGTTTAAATCAATTCTAAAATAATTTAATTCCGTTCAACATTCCTCCAGCAGAAAATATGCCAGAAATTAAATATAATATAAAAATGCCAATTTGAAGCGTTAATAGGATTTCCGCCCAGATTTTTGCCTTTGATTTTCGCCCAGTTTCGATTTCGAATTTATTCGCAGCCTTAAGCGAATAGCTAACAGCTATAACTGAAAGCAAGCTAAAACCATAGTTGATAATTGGAGCTGGCGAAGGAGCTGGAAATAAGCTTAAAAATCCCAATATTGCAGCAATTTGAATTGGTATAAAATCTTCGCTTTTACCTTTTCGAATAGCTTTATATTCCTTAAGAATGAATTCATTGTTTTGGGCTTCTTGTGATTTTTCTTGGTTTTCTTTTGGTTTTTCTTGCGGTGTTGGATAAATATCTTCTGGCTTATATTTTTTAACTTCCATATTTCAAATTATATCATGATTTAATTGAAAATTTCGAAAAAATAGTAAAAGAAAAACTCCCAAATTCTCGGGAGATTTTCTAAATAATTTCTGGTACACGAGAAAGGACTTGAACCTTCACGCCAATTGGCACTAGTTCCTAAGACTAGCGTGTCTACCAATTCCACCACTCGTGCAAAATTACTTTACTATTTTAACCGATATTTTTCGAAAAGTCAAGGATTTTTTCAAAAAATAGATTTTTTGGCGGAGAGAACAGGATTCGAACCTGCGAGAGCTTGCGCCCAACACGCGTTCCAGGCGTGCGCCTTAAACCACTCGGCCATCTCTCCATGAAAATATTTTACTTTATTTTTTAATTTTTTTCAATCAAATCATGGATATAAACTGTTTTTTAAGGCTAGGATATTTTTTAAAAAAAATGATAAAATATTTATGGTTATTTAAATAATTGAACTTTTTATTTAATCTAAAAGAGGTATTAATATATGAAAAAATCTACAAAACTGCAAAATTTAAAAGATATTATTATCATTTCATTGCTTGTTTTTAATTTTGTCGTAATCATTTTTGCAATCTTTTTGGGAGTTCAATTTTACATTCAAAAAGATGCCCTATCGCATTATTTGGTACAAGATCTTAATATCGATCAAATAAATTACGAATGTCACAGAACAACCTCAGACCAGTGTACGAAAGAATATAACCGAATGGTTGATATTAAGAGACATATCCTTTCTGAAAGATTTTAATTTTTAAGTTATTTCTAAGCTACCAAATTATGGTGGCTTTTATTTTTTTCAAAATTTTAAGATTTTTCTAAGCTGAATGTGCTAAAATATAAATAGAAAAGAGGTAAATATGAAAACTAAACTTGTAATCTTTGGCTTAACTGGCGATTTGGGGCGCCGCAAGCTTTTGCCTGCGCTCGATTCCCTGCTTGAAAAAAATGAGATTTCACCAGATGAACTTGAAGTTATTGGCGTTTCTCGGCGGCAAATTCAGCCTTTCGAAATTCTTGAAAGTTCGCTCGGGCTTTCTCGCGCTGAAAATTCTAAACTTTCGCAAATTTTAAGTTTTTTCGAAATGAATTTAGCAGATGAAACAGAATACAAAAAGCTTAAAAAATACCTTCAAGATGAAAATGAAGAATCGCAAATTTTGCTGTATCTTTCAGTTCCACCAGCAAGTGCTGCACAAATTTCAACATTAGCTGGAAAAGCTGGCTTAAATGGTAAAAATGTTAAAATTCTTTTCGAAAAACCTTTTGGAATTGATCTAAAATCGGCGCAAGAATTTATTTCTCGAACGGCGGAATTTTTTAGTGAAAAGCAGATTTTTCGAATCGACCATTATTTAGCAAAAGAAATGGCACAAAATTTACTAATTTTGCGACACAAAAACGCATTATTTTCGCAAATTTGGAACGGAAAATCCATTTCGAAAGTGCAAATTATTGCTAGCGAACAGATTGGGATTGAAGGTCGTGGCACTTTTTATGAACAAAGTGGCGCTTTGCGTGATTTTATTCAAAGTCATTTAATTCAGATTTTGGCATTATTTTTGGCGGATTTTCCAAAGAGCTGGAACGATTTGCCTGAAGCTCGCTTTAAAGCATTAGAACAGATTGAAAAATTACAAAATCCTGAAGAAAATGCAATTCGTGGGCAATATCAAACTTATCGTGAAGAAGTTGAAAATCCAAAATCTTGCGTTGAAACTTTTGCTAAAATTCGACTATTTTCGAAAGATGAAAATTGGAAAAATGTGCCTTTCGAACTAATTTCTGGTAAAAACTTGAGTGAAAAACGCAGCGAAATTCGTATTCATTTGCGCAAAACCGAAGAAAATCAAGCCAATTTAATTCAAATTTCGCTTGATGATTCGGCGAGTGTAAAAATTGAACTTGCAACGAAAATTCCAGGTTTAAATCGTCGCACAGAAATTCGAAATTTGAGTTTTTCTTATGATGAAAATTCTCAGCCTGCCGAAGCTTATGAAAAAGTTTTGGTTGAAGCGATTCAGAATGAAAAAGCATTTTTTGCTGAGAGTGATGAGATTTTGCGTGCGTGGGAAATTCTTCAACCAGCTTTGGATTTTTGGCAAAATTCGAACGAAGAAACTTTGCGATTTTATAAAAAAGGAACAGATTGGAGCGAAATTTAATGCAAGAAAAATCAATTTTTACACGAATTATTGAGGGTGAAATCCCCTGCCACAAGGTTTATGAAGACGAAAAAGTTTTTGCAATGCTTGACATTGAGCCGCTTTCGAACGGCCATGTTTTGGTTATTCCAAAAAAACAAGTTGATTTGCTTTGGGATTTAGAGAAAGATGATTATGATTATCTGTGGCAAATTACTAAAAAAATTGCCCAGAAAATTCAAGCTGAAATGAAGCCGATCCGTGTGGGTGTTATCGTTGAAGGTTTCGGCGTGCCACATGCGCATATTCACCTTGTTCCGCTTTATGATAAAAATGTTTTGCAGCTCCACCACGGCTACCCCGCCGAAACTGCTTCTGAAGAATTAACGAAAATTACACAAAAAATTGCTTTCGAAAAATAAAAAAGCCCCACGATTTTGTGGGGTTTTGAAGTGAATCTGCTTTTAGAGAATGATGATATTGTGTCTTTCACAAAAATCAATTGTGTCTCTAACATGAGCTTCGAAATATTTGTCGTGCTTGGAAGCGCAGTTGATTGAGTAAGGGCCTGTTTTACCCTTAATTAGGTAATTATCAATGTGGCGTTCCTCGCGATCGAGGAATGCTTTACGGTCATCTTCTGATGCATCCTTAAAGTCGAGTCCTTCGACAGGTTTTGGCTCTTTATGGTCACATGAACTGAGCATGAGCAAAACTGATCCGTCTTCTTGAGTCTCAAACTTTTTTAAAACTTTAACCATACTGGTTCTCCTGCGTTTAAAGTCCGCCTGACTATAGATTTTTTCGAAACTTTCAGCTTCGAAAGCTAAGTTTAACTTTTTAAACTCAATTTTCGAAACTGAAAATTCAGCAAAGCTAGCCAGATTCCTACTTTTGAAATGTTCTCTCGCTCCACGCAAGTAACTTAATTATATCACTAAAATTGTAAAAAGTCAAGAGTTGTGGTAGAATTTAATTATGAAGATTATCGCGATTGGCAAAAAACATGAAAAGTGGGTTTTGAATGGAATTGAACTTTTTGAGAAACGGCTCAAAAAACCATTTAATTTGAGCTGGGATATTCTACCGCATTCGAGTTTTTCTGAAGAAAAAGCGCGCGAAGAAGAAACTCAGCGGATTTTAGCAAAAATTAAACCGAGCGATTTTGTGATTTTGCTGGATGAACGCGGTAAAAATATTTCTAGCCCAGAGCTCGCCAAAATGCTTTCGAATGGATTTGTGAATTCGCAGAATTTTGTGATTGTGATTGGTGGGGCTTTTGGCGTGTCTGAAGAGCTTCGCCAACGAGCAAATTTTGTTTGGAGCCTTTCGAAATTAGTTTTTCCGCATCAAATTGTGCGCTTAATTTTGGTTGAACAAATTTATCGTGCGCAAGAAATTTCTTCTGGCGGAAAATATCACCACGAATAAATTATTTTTTGTGGAAAAATCTGTGGAAACTCCTTGAAAATTCGAAAAAACTCGCCTGAAAGTATTTGCGAAAAATGGTGAAAAAATATATAATAGAATTACTATGGCGAAAAATGAAAAAGAGATTGTTAGACTTCGAAATTTGAAAAAGCGTTTTGGTGTTGGTGATGCTGAGAATTATGCCTTAAACGGTGTGAATTTAAGTATTAAACAGGGCGAATTCATTATAATTATGGGGCCTTCTGGTTGTGGAAAGACCACACTCTTAAACACAATTGGTCTTCTTGATCGTGCAACTGAGGGAGATTATGTTCTTGACGGGCAGAACGTTGCACGAATGTCGCGCCGCAACCAAGCGAAAATTCGAAGTGAAAAAATCGGTTTTATTTTTCAAAATTTTAACCTAATTCCCCGCTTAACCGTAATTGAAAATGTGGCTTTACCACTGGTTTATAAAGGAATTGGAAAAGTTAAACGGCTCGAAAAAGCTTCAGAAGTTTTAAAGCAATTTCATCTTGGTGAGCGCGAGTTCTATATGCCATGGCAACTTTCTGGTGGGCAAACTCAGCGCGTAGCAATTGCGCGGGCGCTCGTGAATAAGCCTTCAATTATTCTTGCTGATGAGCCAACGGGAAATCTTGATTCAAAAAGTTCGCATATTATTATGGAAGAGCTTGCTGAAGTTCATGAAAAAGGCAACACAATTATTATGGTAACGCATAATCCAGATTTAATGGCTTATGCAACACGAATTATTACAATGTTCGATGGCAAAATTGATACCGATGTTAAGAAAAAACCTGCAAAGAAATCTTCGAAAAAAGATGAAAAGCTAAATACGCTCGATAAAATTGAAAAAGTTGAAGAAAAAATTGATGAAATTAAAGAAGAATTGGGAGTTTAAATGAGCTTGCGAGTTTTAAAAACTAATATTGAAAATGCATTTGAATCATTGCACGCCAACCGTTTGCGAACTTTTCTTACAATGCTAGGTGTAATGATTGGGATTTCTAGCGTTGTGATAATTTTTTCACTTTCGGGCGGGGTTAGCTCGATGATTTCGAATCAAATTATAGCTGAGGGTGAATCTTTGGCGGTAGTTCGACCAAAAGAATTGACCACAAATAATAAAAATGTTATTACAAATTTGGCAACTTCTCGAAATTTTACACAGAGTTCAATTAAAAATGAAGATTTAGGATTGATTTCAAAAGTAAAAGATGTTTTAGCTGTGGCGCCGCTTGCGAATTTTTCAGCAAAAGTTAAGGGCGATGGAGATGAAAAATATGCAAATTTGCTAGCAACCAGCCCAAACCTTGACCAAACTGTAGGTTTGAAAGTTCGTGAAGGTCAATTTATTGCAGAAAGTGCCAATGCAAACACTGTTGTGATTGGTAATCAAATGGCGATTGATTTGTTTGGTACAACTCAGGCTTTAGGAAAAGAAATCACAATGAAAGGTGAAAAATTTATTGTGATTGGTGTTTTAGCTCATCAAAGTTCATCAATTAACTTTAGTAATGTTGATTTTAACAATACAGCGATTATTCCATATGTGACTGCAAAACGAATTATCGGTGAAAATCTCCAGATTCAGCAAGTGAATATTCGTGTGAAAAGTGTTAATAATTTAAATCAAGTTCAGCAAGAAATTGAAAAAGGAATGTTAAAAAACCACAATGGCGAAAAGGATTTCGAAGTTTTGACTGGTAAAAATATTTCGCATCCATCAGACAAATTTATTGAGCTTTCAACATTTATTTTGGCAATTGTGGCGAGTGTCTCCCTAGTTGTTGGTGGAATTGGCATTATGAATATTATGCTCGTGAATGTAAGTGAGCGAACGAGAGAAATTGGTATTCGAAAAGCGCTTGGTGCAAATAATCGGCACATTTTGTTTCAATTTTTAACAGAATCAATGATAATTTCATTAAGCGGTGGATTTTTCGGCTATCTCATTGGTTATGCATTTTCTTTTGGAGTGAGTGTATTTCTACCGTTTAGTCCAGTTATTTCTTGGCAAATTGCCGTTTTGGTTTGTGGAATTTCGGTGTTAGTTGGTGTAATCTTTGGCCTTTACCCTGCCTTCCGTGCAGCTCGAAAAGACCCAATCATTAGTTTACGCCAATATTTATAAGAATAGACAAAAGAAAAAGTCGCTTAGAAAGCGACTTTTTAGTTCCGAAATCTAAACATTTGTTGGAGGGATACCGTTAGCTCCGTTTGAGCCGCTGCCGAAACCAGTTCCGGATCCTCCTAAGAATAGGCTAATGATGAAGTTAATAATTGCATAAGAAAGCATTGCGATAATTAAGCCAATGATCGCATAAAGAATTGTATTTTTTGCAGCATCAACCTTTTTCGAATCGCCGTTTGATAGTATATAGCGTAAACCGCCATAAATCAACATTATAACGCTTAAAATTCCAACTGCAAAAAGCATCATATTCACCATTTGGGTGAAAATTCCAGTGTTGCCTTCACCGAAAAGTTGAGTTGGAACACCTTCTCCACGGCCTTTATCAGCTCCACCTTGAACGCCACCGCTAAATATTGCACCGGTTGCGAAAGCATTTAATGCCAAGAAAGTTGCAGGAAATGTAGAAGCTACAAAACCGCTGATTGAGATTTTCGAAACTTGTTTAAAATTCTTCATAATGGCTATATTATAGCAAAAAAAGTGATTTTTGTCAATGCTCTTGTGTTTTTTGGCGAAATTTGATAAAATAGAAATGCTGGAGGATTACCCAAGTGGCTGAAGGGGACGGTTTGCTAAATCGTTAGTCTGGGGAAACCTGGAGCGGGAGTTCGAATCTCCCATCCTCCGCCAAATAAAAGCTCATCATAAGGCTGTCTGGAAACTCAGCACTCTGAAATATATGAGCTCACATACTTTATAAGTAAACTAAAAGATGGTTCGAACGAGCCATTTTTTTATATTTGATTATTTATGAAAATTATGAAAAAGACCCACAAGGTGGGTCTAGGCTACTCTACTCTTCACTCAGGGTATGGATATGGCTCATGCTCGATTGCCTTAAGCCATTCTTTTCTATCTATATATCTCAGATCACCAAAAGATAATACTTTTAGAGCTTGTGCAGTTTCCCATAAGTCTTCTCTTGGTGTTAATTTAGGTAATAAAGGTTCAAACACTTTTAAAAACCTCCTTATTTATTATATTTTTACACAGAATAGTTAAAAAGTTAACATTGCCAAAATTTTTAAACTTAAGCTTAGAGTTTCTGTATATTATTATGAGAAGAGTAGATGTTATGTGTTTTCACACTTGATGTATAATAACACACAACATCAATCAATTCAAGCATTGCAAGAACTGTAAACCCAATTAGAAAATATTTATCTATAA
>ERZ773037.1964-NODE-1964-length-10436-cov-4.404874_pt1 | contig 10436 bp, 3 predicted proteins | sample MGYA00511466_ERZ773037 | MGnify/ENA primary metagenome ERZ773037 (study PRJEB29015, sample SAMEA2738146) | human oral metagenome | biome: human oral; feature: human-associated habitat; material: saliva | place: China | collected 2202 ...
ATCTGGAAAAATTATTGCTCTTGTTTCTGAAGAAAAATCTGATGAAGAGGGTGTGGCAAAATTACAAAAATTTAATGTGAAACTTTTAGAAGGTGTTGATAAAGGTGAGGTTGTAGAAATTGACTTACCTATTTACAAAGATGATGAATATAATATTAATGCCAAAGTTGGAGATAGAGTTGTAGTTTATAAAACATTTGATAACTATGGAAATGATGAAATGCAATTACAATATTATATCTCTGATGTAGATAAAAGAATAGAATTATATATAATGGGTATTGGGTTTATAATTCTTGTCCTTTTAATTGCAAGAAAAAATGGATTAAAAGCTTTATTTGCTTTGATAGTAACTATTGCTTTTATTATAAAAATCTTTATTCCTGCAATATATAATGGGCATTCTCCAATACTTTTTGCCACAATGACTGCTGTATTCTCATCACTGATAACAATATATTTTACAGTAGGTATGAATAAAAAATTTGTTATTGCTCTATTAGGAGTTACAGGTGGAGTTTTAATAGCTGGTACATTCTCATACATATTTACATATAGAATGCATCTTAATGGTTTCTTAGACTCTGATCTTTTAGCCTCTGCCTATCTTTTAAAAAATATTAAAATAAAAGAGTTAATTCCAGCAGGAGTTATTATAGGAAGTTTAGGAGCTGTAATGGATGTAGCCGTTTCTATAACTTCATCTATCAATGAATTACATGAAGCCAATCCAAATATATCTAAAAAATCTATGTTTAAATCTGCTATAAATATTGGTAATGATATTATAGGAACTATGATTAACACCTTAATACTTGCCTATATTGCAAGCTCTATATTTACACTGTTACTTATCTATATACAAGCAAATGAATATCCACTTATTAGAATTTTAAATTTCCAAGATATTGCTGTTGAAATTATGAGATCTATCTGTGGAAGTATAGGAATTTTAATAGCAGTTCCTTTAACAGCATATATTGGAACTTTGATTTATAAGAAAAAATAGTCTATAATATAATAAATGGTTATATTAAAATTTTAATTAGGGAGGTATTTATGCTAAAAAAGTTTTTATTACTATGCCTTTTTATTTGTATATCAGTTAGTGCATTTTCACACTTTCAGTTGATTTATACACCTGATTTAAATATAAGTGGAAAATCAACAGTTCCATTTCAAATATTTTTTACAGAACATGTTGCAAATGGAGCAAAATCTAAAAATTTGAATATGGGGAAAGATGATAAAGATGGATTTCAAGCTGTGGAAGAATTTTTTGTTGTACATAGAGGTAATAAAAATGATTTAAAATCTGTGCTTTCTCCTATAAAGTTTGGTACAAAAGGAAATCAAAGCTCTGGCTATAAATTTAACTTTGGTGCAAATGATAATGGTGATTGGGCATTTGTTCTCATACCTTATCCTTACTTTGAAGAAAGAGAAGGTACTCATATGCAACAAATAACAAAAGTTATCACTAATAGGGGTGGGGAAGAAACTGATTGGAAAAATAGACTTATTGAAGGCTATCCAGAAATTATACCTCTTACTAATCCTATAACTTGGAAAGATAATATGTTTAAAGGGCAAGTTGTTAATAATAATGGAAAACCTGCTTCTGATATAAAAGTTGTAATTGAGTATTTGAATGCAGATATTGAAAATTCTCAATTTTCTGATACTTTAAAACAAGATAAAAAACTTACTATGACACTGTATACTGATGCAAATGGTTACTTTTCATTTACACCAGTACATACAGGTTACTGGGGAATAGCTGCTTTAAATGCTGGTGGAGAAAAATTTAAAAATAGTAGAGGACTATCACAGGATGCTGTTCTTTGGATTTATGCTGAATAATAAAAAACAAAAGAAGGTTGATCTTTCAACCTTCTTTTTTAGGGAAATAATAATCTATATAAACCTGCACTAGGGATTAGTGCTATAATTTAGATTAGAATATAATTCTAACTCCTAATCCTCCTCTAATATTATGTCCTTTTGTATCATAACCAATGTTAGCAGTTCCTCCCAACATTTCTCCTTCAATTCCTATGCTAAAATCAGTTTTTATATTACCTTTTCTATCTTCTTTTTCTTTTGGTAAATTAAACCAATCTGCACTTGTATCAGCTACTTTTGCTTTATTATTAGCTTTTGCTACTTTTCCTAATTCATCTTCAAAAGCAGTTCCTAATCTGGCTGTTATTATTTTTCCACTTAACATTGTATATTTAAAGTTAGCTTCAATTCCTAGTTCTGGTTTTATTGATGTATAATGACTGCCTTTTACATCTAATTTTATTTCACCAGATTTTTCTTTAACCTTACCAACTTTCATATATTCAAGATTTATAGCTCCATAAGGTCTTAAAGATATAGTTTCAGTAAGTCTAAATTCCTTTCCTAGTTCGTTTTTCATTGCTACACCATAAGTATTGTATCTACCTCTAGCATTAAATATTTCATTAACAACTAAGAATTTTCTATGCATTTTATTATAACCATAAGAAATATCTCCTGATACTATCCAGTTTAAACTATTATTATAATCAAATGGGATTGACTTAAATGCTCCTACCTTAACTTGCAACATTTCTTCTTTTGAACGACCTATATCTTTAAATTTATATGTATTGTGCACAAGACCTGTGTAATAACCAAAACTTTTTCCTAATTTGATATCTTCATTTTCATAAACATAAGCTACTCCGTAAGCATCATTTGTTGTGTTTATTACTCCTGCTGTATTAGTTTTATATTCTCCTCTTGCTCCAAAAGTTTTAACTTTATGAGATTTCTTAGATGCTGTTGCCCAATCTTCTCTTAAATGAGTAAACTCTTTATCCAATATATCCCCAGTAGATTGAACTCTTTGATGAAGATTTGCATATTGATGTCCCATCATTTCATCAAATGCTTGTTTCAATAAAATTCCTTCATTGTTTCCAATACTATTTAATTTATTAAACAATTCTTTTTCTCTTGAACCAATTGCTTCAATACCATATCTTTGTTCCAATCCATCTGTAAAGTTATATGTATCCCTTGTTGTATTTTTATCACTTGCATACACTGTATAAGGAATTTTTGTCATATAAGCATTTTGTATTGTTTGGTCAGCCTTATTTTGTGTAACTGTTGCTTGCCAAGTCAATGAACCAGAATAGATTTCCCATTTACTAATTCCTTTTCTCATTGCTTCTTTTATCATCTTGTTATATGGTTCTATAATATCTTGACCTAATTGAATATACTTAGAATTTGTATATTTTGATGCTTCTACACCTATAATTAAATCAGCTGATTTTATTCCTGATCTCGCTAATGCTCCAAGATTTTCTATCGGTCTTGTTGGATTAATTCCAGATGAACTCATATAGATACCTATTGAAGAAGTAGGTATTCTACTAGGTGCATTATTAGGAAGTCTATGTACTAAAGTAGGGTTTACCTTTTTACCATTTACAAATATATCTGCTATTGATTTATCATCTTTTCTAACTCTTATATCTACTCCACCAAGCCCTTTACTTGTATCAGCTTGATCCAATGTCTTTATTTGAGTAGGAGCATTTATAACAAATCTACCGTAGTTTCTTACAATTCCTCCACCAAAATTATAGATTCCTATTCCATTTTCTGCATTAATATTTATTGTTCCATAATTATGTATTGTCGCACCTGTTGTTACTGCCACACCAATTTGACCATTATTATTGCTTCCAACTGTTGTTATAGTTCCATAGTTATAACCTTCTGCACCATTTTCTAAGTACATTCCTATATTTCTTTTATTACCACTTAGTTCTATTCTTCCTCTATTTTCTGCAATAGAACCTCTACCTGTTGCATACATTCCTATACTATTTGCATGAGTGACAGATATAGTTCCATAGTTTACTATATGACCTATAGCCTTTTGAGTTACTCTATTACCATTAGTTAGAGTATATCCTGCTGCCATACCTATACCATATCTTTCATTTTTTGAATCTGATAAGTCAGATTTAGCAACATTTATTCTACTACCTGAGTGGTTAGTAACTGTTGGTATAGGTGGTGTTGTTCCCAATGTTGATAAAGAATAGCTATCATTCTTTGGATAATAAGCATACATTCCTATACTTCCTATACCATTTGAAAAATCAATATTTGCATGGTTATCAACTTTTCCAGCTGAATAGATACCATAGTTATTATCACCAGAAGATGCAATATTTGTTCTATTAGTTATTCTTCCACTAGAATCTGTTGAATACATGTACATTGAATTATTTCTTAAATTAACAGTTCCTGTACTATTGCTTTCAACTTTATTATTTTGACCTCTAATAGTAAAAACACTAGAATTATTACCTACATTTAATTTATCTGTATTACTTATAACATTTCCATTTTGACCAGCATAATAAACTGCTGTTGCTCCATTATTTCCAACAGTTATTTGAGAATTATTTTCTAAGTTAACTGTACCTCCTGTTGAATATATTCCAGTTCCTTCATCACCAGAGGTTACTTTGGTATTTGCCTTTAAATCAACATCTGTTCCATATAATCCAACTGATTTATTACCTGTACTTATTTCTCCAGAATTTTCTATTTTACCATTTTTAGAGTAAATTCCTATACTTGGATTTTTTGCATCTGCTGAATTACCAACTGATATTTTTCCTATATTAATAATATTTGAGCCTTCTGAATATATTCCAGTTGACTGATTTCCTAATAATGTTATATTACCAGAGTTTGTAAGTCCTTTATTTCCAGATGAATATATTCCAATATTCTTTATTGAATTTACTCCTCCACTTTCTATATTACCAGTATTATTCAATTTAGCATTTGTTACTGATATTCCAGTGCTGTTTGTACCTAATTTTATATTAGCAGTATTTCTTACAATATCACTTATATTTTCTGCATAAATAGCAGTTGATCTTTCTCCTACTTCTATATTTCCAGAATTTTCTAGCTTTCTATCGCCTTTTGAATATATTCCAAGAGACTTTCCACCTAATAATTTTATTTTACCTTTATTTATAATATTTTTTGTACCAGTTCCTTCTGAATAGATAGCTGTTACATTTGTCTTACTAGAACTAATATCTGTATTTTCTTTTAATGTTATATCTGTATTTTTAGCATAAATAAATGTTGAACCATCACTATTTATTGTTTTTTGATTTTCATAATTCAATGTACTATCTTCTGCATATAAATAAGTGTAACTATTATTATTAGAAGTTACTGTTAAATTATCAATAAAATTAGAATTAGAAGTCAAATTAGCATTTTTTAAATAATATGCAACTGAATTTTTTCCTGTTATATTTATATTTCCAGCATTTCCTTTAAAATATCCACCAGTCAAATCTCCTATTCTAAAAGCTACTGATTTATCTAAATTATATGTACCTCCTTCTATATCCACCTTAGACTTATCTACATCTACTCCTATACCATTTTTAACAGTTAGATTAGCTCTTGACTTTAAGTTTCCATTTCTTGTTAAAACACCTATGGCTGATGTTGCATTTACATTACCAGTTTGACTTAACTCAACTTTTGAATTTATAGCATTTATTCCTATACTGTTTTTTCCCACAGAAACACTTCCACTTGAAGTTAATTCTCCATTTTCAGTATATATACCTACACTTGATGTAGAGTTAGATAAATCTATATTTCCACTATGTGTTATAGTTGATGTTGCTTTACTGTAATTTGCTTTATCATTTTTAGCATAGATCCCATAAACACCAGTTGAACCAGCTTTACCTCTTATTATACCTGTGTTTGTTATGTTTATATTTTTATTTTCTGATATTGCTGTTGAATTTCCTTTATCTTTTAAGTCATTTTCAGCATAAATACCTGTACTCTTTGTACCTACTTCTATAGTTCCAGTATTTTTAGCAACAGAACTATCAGCTGCATACATTCCAACACTTTCTTCACCAGTTACAGATACATTTCCTTCATTAGTAACAAGTCCAAAACTTGTTGCCAATCCTATAGATTTTTTACCTGTTAAAGTGATATTTCCTTTATTCGAAACTTGTATATCGCTTGCTTTTGGTGCTGGAAGAGTAGACCCTCTTTCTCTTTTCATATTTGCTTGAAATATTGCAATTCTCTTATCAGTTCCAGATTTCATATTTATTCCAGACTTTACAGTTACCCAAGATGAAAGATACTCTAATCTATTATATGCTTCTGCTTTATCGTCTAAATTGACATCTCTATCTACCAATAACTTATTTCTAAGTGCAGATTCTATTTTATAATATGGTGATGAATTACTACTTATCTCAACTCTATTTCCATACTTGTTTAATCCATGTACAGATAAAGCACTTAAAGATTGAGGTGATGTTACATTATCTATATTATCATTTTGAGTAACAAATAAAGTAGAACCTTCTTTCATTGTTAAATAAAGTTTCTTTCCATCAGCACTAACTTTTCCATTTTTTTCAACATCTGTAAACATAGCATTTAAGAAATTAGCTTTATTATTTATATCACTTCCTCTTAAATAAAAAGCAGTTCCACCCTTTTCAACTGTACCATTTACACTATTATTTAAACGAAAAGCTCCATTTGCCTTTTGTGTATTACCATTAAGACTGTAATTATAGAACATTAAAGCTACGTTTTTTGTTTCTAATAGAGGAGAATTTTGAAAATACCCATTTCCACCTTCTCCATTTCTTCTTCCTAGTTCTATAACTGAATTATCAGCATAAAGGTTAATTCCTTTTTCAGCACTGATAATTCCACTCTTTATTTTAGTTGTGCTCTTGTTTCCTTTTGCATATACTCCAATAGTATTTTTTCCAGATACACTTATACTAGGTGTCTTTCCATCTTCTGATTTTCCTGCAACTTCTGATCTCATCTCAAAATTTGAGTTATCATTGTATACACCTACTGAGCCTTCACCTTTTAAATCAATTTTCCCATAACCAGTATTTACACCAGTTGTTCCATTTTTTATTGCCATTCCAATAGCATTTTTTGCAGTTGAATTATCTCCAGTTTCTATTATTCCTCTATTTACTATATAACCTTTTCCAAATTTTTTTGATACTGGCTTCAGTGATGCTGGCTGTTCTTTCTCTTCATAATGCTCAGATAACATTCCTATATTTTTATTTCCACCAGCAATTGTTATCTTTCCTTTTTCGGTATTATCTGCTATAGAATCTCCTTCTGATACCATTCCTATATTTTCTTCACCAGAAGATAATTTTATATCTTTTTTATTATAGGCAATTGGTGTTTTAGAACTATAGTAAGGAATGTATATTTCTTCATCTGTATCATCACCCTGTGCAAAAGGTACAGCAGAAGCAGCTTGAGCTTCTCCTCCTCCTTGTTCATCATATGCAGGTAATTCTCCTTGAGTAACTCTCATTCCTATATTTTTTACTCCTGAAATATCTATTAATCCTTCATTTGTAATATTATCGTTTGCCATCAAATTTAAGAATATTCCTGTATTACCAGTTCCACCACTAACATTTATTGTTCCTTTATTTTTTATATAATCTTTATATGCTCTTACATATGCTCTTCTAGGATTTTGATTATTTGCACTTCTATTCGCACCTCCTTCTCCACTATCTAGGTACAAGCTTGGATCTTCTATAACTGCTATACCAGCTGATAGAGAACTTTTTCTTCCATTACCTCCTGATACATTTATTGTTCCTCCTTCATCATTTCCAATAAATGTTCCAGCAGGTGCATTAGCTTCCTTATTTTTAATTCTTGAAGATATTTTTATTCCATAGCTTTCTATCCCACCAATTGATATTATTCCTCTATTTTTTATATCAACTCGTATATCATATGAACGAGGGGCAAAAATTTGAATACCAATAGATTTATCTCCATTAAATTTTATTTTTCCATTTTTATTATTTATTAAAGAATATAATGAGCCATCTCTATCATCATTATTTTCATAAGTTAAAATCATTCCTACTTTATAGCCTGTATATCCACCAGGTTTTTTAATATTTCCGTTTTTGTCTACAATATCAGGAGTTCTTTTAATTTTTAATGTATCACCTACAGGATATTTTCTAGCAAAAGGTGGTAAAGTTAGTTCTTCTTCATAATCCTCACGATTAACTCTACCAACAACATTTCCATTTTCATCTATACCTTCAATAGTCTTTCCATCTTCATCCACTTTACCTACTTTAAGTCCTCCTAAATTTGGAGTTTCTTTACTATTTTCTATTTCATCTGTTATTGTTCCATCATTTTCAACTGTTCTTCCCCCTGAACCTATTGTATCACTTTGTATTTCAAAACCTACAACAAGTGGTCCAGCTAAATTTATTCTCCCTTTATTCACTATTTTGGCATTAACAGCATTATCCATACTAGCAAATCTTGAACCACCTGTTAAAAATCTTCCAGTATTCCATTTTCTATTTTTTGATTCTTCATGTCTTTTTTGATCATCATTTAAGTTATTTATAGAATCTATTGTTTTATTAACTTCCTCTTTTATTGTAAGAGTTCCTCCACCTGTTGCACTTCCATCAGCTTTTCCATAATCAAAGTATACCTTTAAAATTGCTGAATCAAAACCATCTTTAATGTTCAATGCTTTGCTTGGACTTCCCCAAGCATATCTAGTAGCATAAGTTCCTAAGTCACTATTTCCTATTTCTTTATTTCCATTATGCTCATATGATTTTGCATTAGCCTTATCTCCTTTAAGACCTCCTCCATCTTCATCTCCATCAAGTGCATTATTATTTTGCGTCATATGATTTCTAAAAGAACCTAATCTTATATTAAAAATTGGTGCTTTTTCTAACTCAACTTCTGGACTCTTTGGTGCCACTGGCTCAAACGGAGTCAAACTTAATGTTGGTGGTGTTGGTGCTTCTGGGGCACTTGGGCTTTCTGGTAGTGTAACTACTGGTCTATTAACCACTGGTTTATCAGGGGCTTGTATTGTAATTAAATCTTTATTAACTTGTCTTGGTCTAATTGTTACACCTAACTCTATTTTTGAAATATCTTCTTGTCTTATTCTAGAATTTGCTAATCCATAAGAATCCTCATCTCCACCTCTTGATGAAGTTGTAGCCAAAGTCCGATTCTTTCCAACTGGCTTTGGAGTTTCAGCAAAGGTTTTTTGTGGAGTACTACTTCCTGCTGAAAATGTTGACAAAGAATGTGATACTGTTGATAAAGAAGAAGTATACATTTCATAATGTTTACTATCAGGATGTATATTTCTTAAAAACAAATCATCACTTCTTGTGAACACTCCTTCAAATGGATATTTTTCTTTTTTATCCCCTTTTCCTTCAAAAGTTCCTCTCCAATTATTATAAAAATAATTAGCCCCAAATTGCCATGAATTCCATGGAGATTTTACTACTTGATCTCCTTGTTCCATTAACTGAATTAATTCTAATTTCTCTCCTATTATCTTTTTATTATTTTCTTCTCTTGCACTTTTTATTTTTTCTTGTAAATTTCCTATTGAATTTCTTAGTGTATTTTTGTTAGAATTTATCTCTTCTGTTGTAGGAATTGTATTTGCTGTATTGCTTGCACCATTTATTTCTTGTGAAAATGCATTTCCACCTATCATTAAAAATAAAATTGCTAAACCTATTGAATATTTTATAGTTTTGTATCTTTTTGCTATTGAACGAAGACTTTGTTCCATTCTATCTAAATTATTATTCATTTTCTTTCCCCCTTATATTATTCTTTTACTTCTTCTTTTTTTACATCTATTATTCTACTTTCCTCTGTATTTTTTTCTCCTTTTGAACCTCTTTTTACTAACTTAAATTCAACTCTTCTGTTTTTTGCTCTTCCTTCTGTTGTCTTATTGTCTGCTACTGGTTCCTCTTCTCCTTTTGGTACTATTGCTACTATTCTGCTAGGATCTAAACCTAATTCAATTAATTTTACTTTTACTGCCTCTGCTCTTCTTTTTGATAGTCCCATATTATATTGATTGCTTGCTATGTAATCTGTATGACCTTCTATTGTTAATTCATAGTCGTTTTTCATTATAAATTCTTTTAGATTTGTTAACATTTCATCATATTGTGGCTTTACAAATGATTTATCAAAATCAAAATTCAATGCTCTGTCATCTAAGACTATTGTCATTTCTTCTGGTGGCTCTTCTTTCAATGCCTCCATTTTATTTATTTCTAATGCATTTATTCTTATGGAATTTGCTCTCATTCTTTTTGTAGTAAATGTTGACGAGTATGATAGTGATGAAAGTAATAGCAAGAATAACATTCCCAAAATTTCCAATACAGATAATTTTTTCATAATTTTCCTCCCATATTATTTATATTAAATTTTACTTAATTTAATTCACTCTTTTTTATCTATTTTTTATTCTTAATATTTTCCATAATTTTATT
>ERZ773037.1968-NODE-1968-length-10430-cov-2.273060_pt1 | contig 10430 bp, 10 predicted proteins | sample MGYA00511466_ERZ773037 | MGnify/ENA primary metagenome ERZ773037 (study PRJEB29015, sample SAMEA2738146) | human oral metagenome | biome: human oral; feature: human-associated habitat; material: saliva | place: China | collected 2202 ...
AATTATTATCTTAAAAATTTTTCTGACAAAGAGGCCATAACTGACAAATGATTGAAACAAACTTTCAAAGCATAGTTTACGGCGATCTTGAAATTTTATTTTCACGGGGGTGTGAGTTTCCTAAAGTATTATCGACTTTATTATTGAAAGTTGGTGAAGTATGAACAAGGTATTGGCTTTCGATATGGGTGCGACTTCCATCAGAGGTATTGTTGGATATATTGCTGACGGAAAGCTCATCACTGAGGAAGTTATGAGAATGTCCCACAGTATAAAGAACAAAAACGGAAGGTTATATTGGGACTTTGATGCAATTTTGGACAAGATAGTAAATACAATCATCGAGAACAAGGATGTGTCCTGTATAGGTATTGATACATGGGGCGTAGACTTCGGTATGATTGACAAAGACGGAGAGCTTATAGATACTCCTTTCTCCTATAGAGATGAGAAATACTCTATAGGAAGAGAAGAAGCAAAGTCAAAGATAAGTGAGCTTGAGATATTCAAAAACAGCGGTAATCAGATAATGACTATAAACACCGTATTTCAACTTCTCACTCTGAAGAAGCTCAACCCTGATATATACGAAAAGGCTGACAAGCTGCTTATGATGCCGGATCTTATCTTCTATATGCTTACAGGCAAGAAGGTGGGAGAGGAAACCATATGGTCGACTACAGGACTTTACGATATGGGACAGAGAAAAGTTTCAGACACTATATTTGAAAAACTTGAACTTAAAAAGAGTCTGGTTCCGGAGATTGTAAAAGCTACAGAAGTAGTCGGCAATACAAAAGATTCGGGAATAGAGGCATTAAGGGGACTTTCAATCGATGTGATACCGGTATGTACGCATGATACTGCAAGTGCACTTCTTATGACAGACAGCTTCCTTGATGAAGACAGTATGTTCTTAAGTTGTGGAACATGGTCACTTATAGGCAGTGCGGTGGATAAGTGCATTATAACCGATGAGGCATATGAGAACAATCTGACAAATGAGCTCGGATTTGATTCAAAGCCGATGTTCTTTAAGAATATCACAGGTCTTTATCTGCTTGAAAAGTATAAGTCACAGCTTGAAAATAAGCTTGGAAGAAAAATTTCATTTGATGAAATAAGTGCTTATGTAAACGGCTTGGATAAAAAACTTCCGCTTATAGATATGGATGCGGAGGTCTTTGCAAGAGAAAGTATCGATGTAAAGACTGAGATTGATAAGTTCGTTGAAAATAACGGAGAGAATATTCCTGAGGATGACTTTGATTACTTTGCAGTTATTTATGAGAGCATGGTAAATAAATATATCGAAGTAAAAACCGATATTGAAAAGATTTTACATAAGAATTTTAAAAGAATACATATCATCGGTGGAGGTGCCAAGTCAAGTGTACTTACATCAATGATTGCAAACAAAATGGGCGTAGCTGTAAAGGCGGGACCTTATGAGAGCTCGGCCCTTGGAAATATACTTCTTTCGCTTTTACATTTGAAAGAAGTAAAGGATTTAAAAACAGGTATTGAATTGATCTTAGGATCATGCGAGATAAAGAGAATAGATTCAAAATAATAAGGAGGGAATATGAATCATCCAAAGATAGGTATAAGACCTACAATCGACGGCAGATGGGGTGGCGTTAGAGAGTCACTTGAAGAACAGACAATGGGAATGGCAAAAAGAGCGGCTAAACTTATAGAGGACAACTTAAGATACCCTGATGGAGAAAAGGTAGAGGTAGTAATATCACCTACAACCATCGGTGGCGGTGCAGAGGCTGCTGTTTGTGAAGAGTTCTTTGCAAATCAGAATGTTGTCGGAACACTTACAGTTACACCATGCTGGTGCTACGGAACAGAGACAATGGACTTGAATCCGAACACAATTAAAGCTGTTTGGGGATTCAACGGAACAGAGAGACCGGGTGCCGTTTATCTTGCGGCAGTTATGGCGGCATATGCACAGAGAGGACTTCCTGCATTCTCAATTTATGGAACAGAAGTTCAGGATAAGGATGAGACAACTATCACAGCAGATGTTGCAAAGAAGATCTTAGACTTTGCAAGAGGTGCAGTTGCAGTTGGTATCATGAAGAATAAGTCATATGTAAATATCGGTTCGGTATCTATGGGTATTGCAGGTAGTGTGGTAAACGTAGACTTCTTACAGAAGTATCTCGGAATGAGAACCGAGTGGGTAGATATGACAGAGGTTCTTAGAAGAATTACACTTGGTATCTATGATCATGAAGAGTTTGCAAGAGCTCTTGCATGGGTAAAGGAATACTGCAAAGAGGGTATGGATATCAATGCAGGCAAGGACTTCCCCGAGATAATCAAGAAATCAAGATATATTAAGGATGACGAGCAGTGGGAATTCTGTGTAAAGCATGCAATGGTAGTAAGAGATATCCTTGAAGGAAATCCGAAGCTTGCCGAAATGGGATGGCATGAGGAGTCACTTGGAAGAAACGGTATTGCAGGCGGATTCCAGGGACAGAGAATGTGGACAGACTGGCTTCCGAACGCAGACTTTACAGAGGCTATTATGGCTTCAGGCTTCAACTGGAACGGTAAGAAGATGCCGACACCATTTGCAACTGAGAATGATACATTAAACGGTGTAGCTATGATGTTTGGATGGCTTTCTACAGGAAAAGCTCCTATCTTCTCAGATGTTAGAACATATTGGTCACCTGATGCAGTAAAGAGAGTCAGCGGAAAAGAACTTGGCGGATATGCTAAGAACGGTATCATCCATCTTATCAACTCAGGTGCAAGCTGCCTTGATGCAAGTGCTGCAGCTAAGGATGAGAACGGTAACGGAACAATGAAGGAGTGGTGGAACCTTACAGATGCAGATGTTAAGGCTTGCTGTGAGGCTACTGACTGGTGTAGAGCCGACTATGAGTACTTCAGAGGCGGCGGTTTCTCATCACACTTTAAGACAGCAGCAGAGATGCCTGTTACAATGATCAGAGTAAATATGGTTGAAGGTGTAGGACCTACACTTCAGGTAATAGAAGGACATACATGTGTACTTGATGATGATGTACATAGAATCCTTGATGAGAGAACAAGCAAGACATGGCCGACAACATGGTTCGCACCAAAGATTGGCGTAGGTGCTGCAGATTCAGTATACAATGTTATGGCTAAGTGGGGTGCAAATCACGGCGCTACAGTAGAAGGTCACGTAGGTGACAGACTTCTTACACTTGCTTCAATGCTTAGAATCCCTGTAGCATTCCATAATATTGAGGACGAGAGAATATTCAGACCACATTCATTTAACGGATTTGGAACAGCTGATTTAGAGGGACAGGACTACAGAGCATGTGCTTACTATGGTCCGCTTTATAAGTAAAAATTAAATACAGGAGGGCAATTTGCCCTCTTGATAGTAAAGGGGAAAACATTATGTTGATGGAGAAGGAAAGACTGCTTTTAATAGAGTACGGAAAGAAACTTGTAAAAGCAGGACTTACCAAAGGTACAGGCGGTAACCTGAGTATATTTGACAGAAAGAACGGACATGTGGCAATCACTCCTTCAGGAATAGATTTCTTTGAGATACAGCCTGAGGATATAGTTATCATGGATGTAGACGGAAATGTGATAGAGGGAAACAGAACTCCTTCATCAGAGTGGGCAATGCATGTCATGCCATATAAGTACAGAGATGATATCGATGCGGTTATTCATGCTCATACAATGTATTCAACTGTTATGGGTTGTCTTAGACAGGAACTTCCTGCAACTCATTATATGATTGCAGTAGCAGGAGAGAATGTAAGAGTGGCAGAGTATGCTACATACGGAAGCCCTGAACTTGCAAAGAATGCTTTTGAAGCAATGAAGGACAGAAAAGCGGTTATATTGGCAAATCATGGAATCCTTACAGGTGCAAATGATCTTCTTAACGCTTTCAATATCCTGGAAGAGATAGAGTATTGCTCTGAGGTTTATATAAAGGCAAAGGCTATCGGTGAGCCTGTAATATTACCTCACGAAGAGATGGTTTTGATGGCTGAAAAGTTCAAGACTTATGGTCAGAGGGTTAGTAAAGAAAACAAATAAGGGGGAGATTTTATGTCAGCATTACTCACAATGAAAAATATAAAGAAATCTTTCTCCGGAGTTGCAGCATTAAAAAATGCCGAACTTGAACTTAATAAGAGTGAAGTAGTAGCACTGATGGGTGAAAACGGTGCCGGAAAATCAACTCTTATGAAGATTTTGACAGGAATATATTCTAAAGACGAAGGTACTGTAACTTTCGAAGGAAAAGAAGTAGAGTATAAGTCGGTATCTGAATCTGAAGAGGCGGGAATTGCAATTGTTCATCAGGAACTTAATATGATGAACGATTTGACGGTAGCACAGAACCTATTCATCGGTAAAGAAAGAAAAAAGGGCTTCTTTATAGATGATGTAAAGATGGCGCAAGATGCAAAAGAGCTTTTTAGAAAGCTTAATGTAGATATAAATCCTAATGTAAAGATAGGAAATCTGACTGTAGGAAAGCAGCAGATGGTTGAGATTGCAAAGGCTATTTCAACCAATGCAAAGGTTATCGTATTTGATGAGCCTACAGCAGCCCTTACAGACTCTGAGATTGAAGAACTTTTCAAGGTTATAAACGATCTTAAGGCCAAGGGTACGGGAATAATTTATATCTCTCACAGAATGGACGAAATCAATGTTATCTCGGACAAGGTTATTGTCATGAGAGACGGTGAGTATGTCGGAACGCTTGTTACAAAGGAATGCACAAAGGACGATATCATAAAGATGATGGTAGGAAGAACGGTCTTTATGGAGCCGAAGAGCAAGTCCGATGTTGCACCGGATGCGGAAGTGGTTTTAAAGTGTGAGAATCTCAACAGGGGAAAGTATGTAAAAGATGTCTCATTTGATCTGAAAAAAGGTGAAATACTAGGATTTTCAGGACTTATGGGTGCAGGAAGAACAGAGGTTGCCAGACTGATATTTGGAGCCGATCCTATGGATTCGGGAAAGATATTTATCCATGGTAAAGAAGTAAGTATCAAATCTACAAAGGATGCGGTAAACGCAGGTATAGGTTACTTATCTGAGGACAGAAAGAGATTCGGTCTTCTTGTAGATAAGTCTGTAGAAGAGAATACAACAATCGCTTCACTTGAAAAGTTCGCAAAGGGTCTTTTCATAGACGGCGGCAAGGAAAAGACTGTCAGTGAAAAGTATGTTCAGGAACTTAAGACCAAAACACCTAATGTAAAGCAGATTATAAAGAAGCTTTCAGGTGGAAACCAGCAGAAGGTGGTTATAGCAAAGTGGCTGGTGAAGGATTCGGAGATACTTATATTTGATGAGCCTACAAGAGGTATAGATGTAGGCGCAAAGAGTGAAATATATGATTTGATGGAAAGATTGGTCAAGGAAGGTAAGTCAATTATAATGATTTCTTCAGAGTTGTCTGAGGTGCTTAGAATGAGCGACAGAGTCATTGTAATGTGTGAAGGCAGAATAACAGGATGCCTTGATATATCTGAGGCCAGTCAGGAGGGAATCATGACATGTGCAACAAATAGACAGGGGGCAAAATAATGAACCTAAAAAAGATTTTTTCAAATCAGCAGGCGGTTGTTATCGCTGCACTGGTATTGATATGTATAGTTTTTTCATTACTGACAAACAAGTTCTTACAACCTACGACATTTACAAATATTTCAAAGTCTGCTTACTATGTAGCGTTTATGGCAATCGGAGTTACCTTTGTTATCGCTACAGGCGGTATTGACCTTTCAATAGGTACGGTAGCCATATGCTCGGCACTTATAGGCGGAACCTTTATGGAAAAGGGCGCACCTATGTTTGCAGTTATACTTATAATGCTTTTAGTAGGCGGAATCTTCGGACTTATAAACGGTATCTTGGTATCACATTTTGAGTTGCCGGCATTTATCGCAACACTGGGAACAATGATGGTATCAAGAGGTCTCGGATCAATAGTATCACAGACAAAGACAATCTCATTCCCACAGGGAAACAGTGCAGGTGCGTGGTTTAGAGAGATATTTATGGTAACAAAGGACGGTGGGGCATTACCTAAGAATTTCCCTACAGGTTTTATACTTTTAGCAGTATGTGCAGTTGTAATGGCAATAGTACTTAACAAGACAAGACTTGGAAGATATATACTTTCAATCGGTTCAAACAAGGAAGCTACAAGACTTTCAGGTATAGATGTAAAGAAATATGAGACTTTGGCATATGTGTTCTCAGGATTGTTTGCAGCACTTGCAGGACTTGCATATGTAGCGGTATTCTCAACAGCACAGCCTAACACAGGTAACGGCTTCGAGCTTGATGCTATCGCAGGAGTAGTTATCGGCGGTACATCACTTTCAGGCGGTGTAGGTTCAATAGTCGGAACAATTATCGGTGTATTTATTATGACAGTACTTAAAATCGGTTTCCCGTATATCGGAGTACAGTCACACTATCAGCTCTTCATCACAGGAATCATATTAGTATTCGCTGTGTATATGGATATCTTAAATAGAAAAAGAAAGGGTTAAATAAGGAGGAAATTATGAAGAAGAGAATTTTGGCAGTTGCAGTAGCAGGTTTGATGGCAATGTCACTTGCAGCATGTGGAGGTAATTCAGGTAGCGGTTCAAGCGAGGCTGATAAGACAACAGCAGCAGCGGCAGACAGCTCACAGGCTGACGCGTCAAAGACAGACGGTGCAGGCGGAAAGAAGATCAATGTGATCGCAAAAGGATTCCAGCATCAGTTCTGGAAGGCGGTAGAAAAGGGAGCAATGCAGGCAGGAAAAGAATATGGTGTAGAAGTTTCCTTCCAGGGACCGGACAATGAGTCTGCTATTGCACAGCAGATTGAGTATTTGGATGCGGCAATCGCACAAAAGCCGGCAGCTATATGTTTTGCGGCACTTGATACACAGGCAAGCTTGGGTTCAATCCAGACAGCAATGGATGCAGGTATTCCGATTATCGGATTTGACTCAGGTGTTCCGGATGCACCGGAAGGAGCTATCAAGGCTAATGCATCTACAAACAACTTGGAAGCAGGAAAATTGGCGGCAGACGAGACATACAAGCTTATCAAGGATAAGATTGACGGCGCTTCAGGTACAGTAAGAATCGGTGTTGTTGCTCAGGAGTCAAACTCACAGTCAATCGTTGAAAGAACAAAGGGCTTTGTTGAGGAGATGAAGAAGAACATCGGAGAAGATAAGGTTTCTGTAGAGGGACATGACAGCTTAAAGGCTGAAAAGGCAGGCGCTCCTGTAGTTATTGATGTAGGTATCCCTGCAGAAGTTAAGGATGCAGACGGTGCAGCTGTTGCATCAGCTATCTTAGAGAAGTCAGACCTTATCGCAATCTACGGTTCAAACGAGTTTGCAGCAAACGCTATCATCACAGCTAACGAAGGTCTTGATAAGATCGGCGAAGGCAAGGTTGTTGCAGTTGGATTTGATGCAGGTAAGAAGCAGCTTCAGGCAATCAAAGACGGTTTATTTGCAGGTAGTGTAACACAGGATCCTGTACAGATCGGATATAAGGCAGTTGAGCTTGCAGTTAAGGCAGCGAACGGTGAGAGCGTATCAGACGTTGATACAGGTGCTTTATGGTACACAAAGGACAACATGGAAGATCCGAAGATTGCTCCATGTTTATATGAATAAGAGGTAAATATGTTAAAAGGTATACCCGAGATAATATCACCGGAACTTTTAAAATACCTTTGTGAAATGGGTCATTCTGACAGATTGGTCATTGCAGACGGCAATTTCCCCACACATAGTGTGGGGAAGGATGCCCATATCATAAGAATGGACGGTCATGGTGTATGTGAGATATTGGATGCTATATTAAAGCTATTTCCACTTGATACCTATGATCCGCACCCGGTAAGTATTATGGAAAAAGTACCGGGAGATACAGTAGCGACTCCTATTTGGGATGAGTTCAAAGAAATTGTATCAAAATATGATACAAGAAAAGATGCTATCGGAAGCATTGAGAGATTTAAATTTTACGATGAAGCAAGAAAAGCTTATTTGATTATTGCTACATCAGAGAAGGCACTCTATGGCAATATAATGTTGCAAAAGGGTGTTGTATAATTTTGGTCAGTAAGTGACAGATTATTAGGGGGATTCATTATGGCTAACAGAATCATATTAAATGAAACATCATATCATGGACAGGGTGCTATTTTAAGTATTACAGAAGAAGCAAAGCTTAGAGGTTTCAAAAAGGCTTTTGTTTGTTCAGATCCTGATTTGATTAAGTTCAATGTAACAAAAAAGGTTACTGATTTACTTGATAAAGAGGGTCTTGAGTATGAGATTTATTCTGATATTAAGGCAAACCCGACAATTGAAAATGTTCAAAGCGGAGTAGCGGCTTTCAAAAAATCAGGTGCAGATTATATAATAGCTATCGGTGGCGGTTCATCTATGGATACCTCTAAGGCTGTCGGAATAATTATTGCAAACCCTGAGTTTGAAGATGTGAGAAGTCTTGAGGGACTTTCACCTACAAAGAACCCTTGTGTTCCTATTTTTGCAGTACCTACAACAGCAGGTACAGCGGCAGAAGTTACTATAAACTATGTTATCACAGATGTAGAGAAGAAGAGAAAATTTGTAGATCCACATGATATTCCTGTAGTAGCATTCGTAGATCCTGATATGATGTCAAGCATGCCAAAGGGACTTACAGCTTCAACAGGTATGGATGCACTTACACATGCTATCGAAGGATATACTACAAAGGGTGCTAACATTATCACAGATATGTTCAACTTAAAGGCCATCGAACTTATTGCAAAATCACTTCGTGGTGCAGTAGAAAACACTGCAGAGGGAAGAGAAGGAATGGCTATCGGACAGTATCTGACCGGAATGGGATTTTCTAACTGTGGACTTGGAATAGTTCATTCAATGGCACATGGTCTTGGTGCATTGTATGATACACCTCATGGTGTAGCAAACGCTATTATTCTTCCAACAGTTATGGAATATAATGCTGATGCGGTTGGCGAGAAGCTCAGAGATGTGGCTAAGGCTATGGGAGTTGAAGGCACAGAGAAGATGAGCGAAGCAGAGTATAAAAAGGCGGCTGTTGATGCAGTAAAGAAGCTTTCTGAAGATGTAGGCATTCCAAAGGATTTAAAAGAAATAGTAAAACCTGAGGATGTAGACTTCTTATCACAGTCAGCAATGGATGATGCCTGTAGACCGGGCAATCCAAGAGATCCAAAGTTTGAGGATATTAAGGAATTATTCCTCAGCTTGATGTAAATTTGTTACCTTCTATATTATTTTAATAAAAGGGTGTATACTTACTTTAGGGTGAGTATATGCCCTTTGTGTTTTATATATACAAACTTATTTACATTTAGATATCAATATAGTACGATATACATAAATAACAGAAGTGAATTTAGAACTGATAGAAGTATTCAGTGGGGATATTATATGGAAAAATTTGATAAAAGATGCCCATACTGTGGAAAGATGATGGAAAGGGTAGAAATTCCCAGAGGCGGAGGGGATTCACCTCATGATATCAAGTGGATTCCTGAACACAAAAAAGGTAAATGGTATGAGTAGTTATTATATTTCTTTTCTCAGGAAGATGAAGATAAAGTAATAGAATTGACGAGTAAGTATTATCCAACAATTTGGGATGAGAAGAAGTGTATAGCCTACCTTTGCAGGGAGTGCAAAATAATAATAATCGATATTTAAAATCAAGAAGCTTTGCAGTATATATTCAAGATAAAGTTCATTATACAAAGACTTTTCCCTGTAGAGTAAAAAGGATATTTTAGTAAGGGAGGATTTATGGAAAAAGCGGAAGTAAAATGCCCATACTGTGGAAAGATAATGAGTGAGGGCATAATAGATGGTGCAAGGTATTCACTTTGGTGGCGGGATACAGACAGTAAAAGAGGTTTTTTAAAATCGCTTTTAAATTTGGATAAAAAGAATGTAAGACTAAGCTATCCTTTTTATGATAAATATTGCATCGCTTATTTATGCAGGGGTTGTGAAAAGGTAGTAATAGATATTGCGGAAAATAATAGAAATATTAGAAGAGATTATGGCAGTGACATACAAATTGAGTGACATTTTGTTTTTCAAATATGATATTCAGTTCATAGATTTATGAAAGAGGAGATTATGGGAAGTTATTATAAGAAATGCCCGTATTGCGGCAGAGCAATGGAAAAAGGGAGTATACCTCCCGGAAGATATTCACTTAAGTGGAAGAGTGAATATGAAAACAGAAGCCGTCTAAATTATATGTTCAACTTTGATAAAAAGGATGTAAAGCTTGCTTCCGTTTGGGGTGAAATATGTTGTACCGCCTACCTTTGCAGAGTTTGCAGGAAGATAGTAATTG
>ERZ773037.1969-NODE-1969-length-10428-cov-22.667599_pt1 | contig 10428 bp, 9 predicted proteins | sample MGYA00511466_ERZ773037 | MGnify/ENA primary metagenome ERZ773037 (study PRJEB29015, sample SAMEA2738146) | human oral metagenome | biome: human oral; feature: human-associated habitat; material: saliva | place: China | collected 2202 ...
ACTATATTCTCTATAAAAATCGCAGAGAATTCGAAAACTCATTTGATTGCTATCCCAAAAAGACAGTGTATGAGTTTTATATTAGGGAGTCTACGGGAGGAATGAAAATTAGACAAAAAGAACATAATGCAATTCATGTTAGCCTAGTTTCTAATAGAGGAAGTTATGTTACACTTTACTTAAGGAATTTTACGCCAGAAGATTTGGTGAAAGTGATGATTTCTTTAATCAAGCAAAAGAAAGAACTTGGATATGAAAGGTTGATCTGCTTGTTATCGGAGCTCAAAAATGATGAATCCATCAGTTTACTAATGAAGTTATCCTAAAATAAACACACTGGGACCAGTATCTCAGTGTGTTTTTGTGCTAATTTTGTCTTTAAAATAGTTAAGTAGATTATTTGATAAAGGCATTGTTTTAGATAATTGGTTTGCCATCAATGTAACAGATGGAATATTTCATTCAGCCAGAGCGATAGAATTAACGCACCATTTTTGGTGCGTTTTTATTTTTTTGTGCTATAATAGAAATAAATAAAAGGAGGAGTTACATGATTGGAGAAAATATAAAAACGTTACGTAAAACACAGAATTTAACGCAACCTGAGTTTGCAAAAATTGTTGGTATCTCTAGAAATAGTTTGAGTCGTTATGAAAATGGGACGAGTCGAGTTTCAACAGAATTAATAGATCGTATCTGCAAGAAATTTAATGTTTCTTATATCGATATCGTAGGGGAGGAAAAAATGCTCACACCAGTAGAAGATTATCAGTTAACTCTGAAAATTGAAGTGATTAAAGAACGAGGGGCGAATATCTTAGCGCAACTTTATCGTTTACAAGATGAACTAGAAATTGCATTTGATGATGCTAATAATCCTTGGGTTCTAATGAGCGATGATCTTTCTGATTTGATTAACACGAAGATTTATCTTGTTGCAACTTTTGAGGATGTAGAGCGATATAATGGCTATTTGGATGGCATTGAACGTATGCTAGAACAAGCTACTCATCTGGTGGTGGCCTAATGAAACTAGAAGAATTTAGTCAAGATGATTTTGAACGAGCCTCCAAACGACTCGTTCGTTCTTTAACTCGTGGAAAAACAACCTCATCTCAGCCTAAGGCTATCTTGCTAGGTGGACAAAGTGGTGCTGGGAAAACAACGATTCATCGTATTAAACAAAGGGAATTTCAAGGCAATATCATTATCATTGATGGAGATAGTTACCGCTCTTTTCATCCGAACTACCTTGACCTACAGGAAAAGTATGGCAAAGATAGTGTGGATTATACCAAAGTATTTGCAGGTCAAATGGTTGAATATCTCGTAGATGAATTGAGTAAACAAGGTTATCATTTATTAATCGAGGGGACCTTGAGAACAACCGAAGTTCCCCGAAAAACGGCACAATTATTGATAACTAAAGGATATCAAGTCTCACTTGCACTAATTGCTACCAAGCCAGAATTGTCCTATCTCAGTACCTTGATACGTTATGAAGAGCTCTATACTATAGATCCTAGTCAAGCTAGAGCGACTCCCAAAGAGCACCATGATGAAATTGTAGAACATTTAGTTGATAACTTACGAGAGTTAGAAAATGATAAGATTTTTAATCAAATTCAAATTTATCAAAGAGATCAATCGTGTGTTTATGATTCGCAAGTAGACGAAACCTCAGCAGCAGAAGTTCTACAAGAATGCCTCTTCGGAAAATGGAGTAAGGTGGAGGAAGAGATGTTGAAGATGAGTCAGGAACGGTTGAAGGATTAAAAAATAGGGGGAGATTAATTTGACGAGTTCAAGTGTCGATCAAAATAGAAACGCAACATCAAGTTGGAGTGGTTATATTCACCAAGGAAAAGTTGGCTTTTTAGTAGCATTAAGACAACTACGACAGTGTATTGAAGCTGGTGTAAGTTATGAGGAGTATAGTATACGGTATGAGAATGCTGAGGACTTTGACATTATTGGCAATGAGGGTCAAGTATTATCGAGGCATCAAGTAAAAGCATACACTGATGGTACTTCAAGAGAGAGGTACTCGACTTTATTTAATATTCAAAAAAGAGATTATCGAGAAGTTACATATAAAAATGGAAAAAAGGTTTGGAAAGAAGAGATCATTGAAGAAGGTTTCCAAATACATTCCTTTGATGGAAAGGGGAAAATGAAATCTGTTGATGTTAATCCTGATTCTAGATATGTACATGTCATTGTGGATGTGATTGATTTTAATTTATCCGAAGATGAATATTTGAAAAAAGATGGTCGTAGAAAAAAATACACTCATAATGATTCCTGTATTCAATTATATCCATATGATAGAGGGAAAAACATTTGTTATTGCCCACTTTCACAAGACGATAGTAATGATAAGATTAGAGATTACTGTATAACTGAAATTAAAGAGATTTTAATGTTAAAAAGGTCTTCGTTAAAAGACAATAGCTCACATTTATATCAAGCATATCTCAGATTTGTAGGATCTTTATTGGATCATAGTATTGGAAAAGCACACAGTGAATCCTATTTTCCAGAAATATCTTTTAGAGAAATAATTGACCTTATCACAGAGAAAGTTCCTAAAGATGAAGTATATGAAATGAAAAATACTTTAACCTATAGCTGGGAGAAGTATCATCTAGATTATATAGACGATATTTCTGTGGATGACTTTGAAAAAATGGATACTATTATCAAACACTTACTATCGATGTCTAAAGAGGAGTTTTTAAATTTTTCTAAGATGGTTTTACCTGATGGAAAGCAAAATGAAACTCTTTCTAAGTTATTTAATAATTCTGTATTAGAAAATATATTTTATGTACTATTGGAGAAAACTAAAGATTTTCCATTTGAAAGTTACAGTTATTTAGATGATGATAAAAAGAGTTATAGAGTTTCTTTTATTGATATTCAAAATAGGCGTGGTAGAATTGCTAAACTTATTCAAGAAATTATTAATAACGTAGAATTTTTAAAAGCCACTTTTAATCACGATTTTCTTATTAATAGAGATATAGATGGTATCTCGATCGGAACAAGAGTTGATGAACTTGAAGATACATTATATACTAATTATAAAGATGAGTGGAATACAGGGGTAGAAAATAATATTTTTAAACCTAGCATGGAATTTATTAGTATTAATAAAACTAAAGAAAAAAATTTGAATATTCCGGAGGATTAGTATGAGAGATTTAGTAATAAAATTTTTAGAAAATAATCACTTTAGTTGTGTAGACACAAGTTCTGATTTATACACTAATCAACTAAAGTCCGAGTATTTTATAGTAAGCCAATATAGTCAAGAAGAATTGCATAATTTTTTTGATGATGATAAAACTTCTCAGGTAATAAAAGAATTTGAAAGGCTATCTGTAATTTCAAATCACGAAAATATCAATAAAAATACCTCTCTGTTTATTTTGGTAAAAGTTGATGATTTAAAAGAAGCATTTGAAGATGAAAAAATTCAAAAATCAATATTATTGATAGAAGAGGACTATTACTATTTTAGAAAGTTCGTTTTATTATACACTCAAAATGGGTTATCGGATTTACGAGATAAAGCCACTAATGAATCACTCTATAATTATTTAGAATCTCATATTGATGATTTTGAAGAGGATATGTTTTTTAGCGAGTCGTATTTTATTGCGATGGAAATTGGAGTCAAATTACCGTTTTTTACGCTTCCTAAAAGAAATGGTATTTATCAAAGTATAGAAAATCAGTATCATGATAATAAGGATGAACTAGATGATAGATTATTGGATTTTTATACCAAAGTCACTGATGAGAGATTATCAGAATCACTAAAAGATATTTCTACCGATGATGAAAATATTTCTGATTTACAACAAATAGGAGAATTATTACAATGAAAATCAAAAAATTATTCATAAAAAACTTTAAAAATATAAAAGATACAAGAATTATTGATTTTCAGGATAATGTTACCCTGTTTGTCGGACCAAATGGATTTGGAAAAACTACAATTTTTGATGCAATAGAGTTATCATTAACTGGAAAAATCCGTCGAATTGAAGAGTCCGATTATAGCGATGGTAGAAGTAGTTTTGATACTCCCTATTTTCAAAATAATCCTGAGGAGGACACACTTATTGAATTGATGTTGATAAATGATGCAGGTAGTTCTTTGATTGTATCTAGTCTCTATAAGCATAGTATGAATGCTGAGGGAAGTAATGTACCAAAGTTTTCATTTTCTAAATTTAAAAGAACAGTCCAATTTGATTCGGAAATTTCATTTCAACCTATTGAAGATTTTGATGGTTTGAGTGAGAACGATATACAAAAGGTCATTAGTCAATTTTTAGGATATGAATCAGAGGATTATAGTCTAGGCGATACCTTTGATTTATTTCATTATATTCAACAAGATGAAACAGCTTATTATTTAAAGAAAAAGGAGAAGGATAGAAAAGAACAATTGAATTTTCTATTAAACATTGGAAATTATGTTGATAGAAAGAGCCGATTGGATGAACTTAGAAAAGCGCTATCGTCTAGTAAAAACTATCTAGAGGATAAAAAAAATAAGTTAAAAAATATTACTATAGGAAATGAGGTCCCTTATAATAAGTTATCGCTTAGGGTAGATTCGGAGTTTGCTTTTAACCGTAAGTCGATTGTTTTTGATGATGAATTATCAAATGAAAGCTTAAATATATATCTATCAGAAATTGCTAAATTACAAGAATTTCGAAATTCATTTTCTCCAAAGGATTACTTCCTCAGAAGACAAAGTGAGCAATTTGAACGAGAAGTGCTGGATGATAAAGATTTTACTATTTATTTAATAGTTAGAGAAATTCTTGAAAATCAAGAAAATATAGAGTCTATTAAACAAAATTATACTTTAATTTCAAATGATAAAAATTATTCCTATTTTTTACTTGAAAAGTATATCGGACAACTAGAGTCTTTGGAAAATGACAGTAAAATGTTTAAACATGGAAAAATTCTAAAGAGTCTGCTTGATGTCGAAATTGATAAAATTGATATAGAATCAATTGAAAATTCTTTAAATAATTTTGTAGGATGGGAATTTGGTAAGGTATGGTTTGAAAAATTTGAACCCAAATTGACAGAGTATAAGATAAAAAAAGAGCAGCTGGATGACGGGACAAATTCTATTAATAAGTTACTCGAGATAAGAAGTCTTTTAAAAGAACATAGTGATAATAACCATTCAGAATGTATATTTTGTGGTTATGATTGGATTGAAAGCAAGAATCTACTGATTGCTTACGAAGAAACAACAAATCAACTACGTAAAAATTTGACTAATTTTGAAATAGAAGTTTCAAATTTGGCTGAAGAATTAAATAGATTAAAAATAGAGTTGCAAAATCAGATTCAAATTGAGCAAGAGAAACTCTTTGTTCTTCCTGATGATTTTTTGGCAGTGATACGATCTATAGGTAATTATAATTTTCCTGAGTCTTTTAGCAACTTAGTTCTAATGAACTCAGAGATTCCGCCTATGTCAGTTGATAAAAGCGTTTCGCTACAAAAGTTTGAGATTTTGAAAAAAGAGTTAATAAATTCATTGCAAGAAAAACGGTTGATTCCAAATGAAGTCTATGGTACTTTCCTTAGAGTTGTAAATAAGAGAGTAGATTTTGAAACACTTTTAGAAAAATATTCAGTTTTAGAGAGAGAAGCTATAAAGGAATTTCAAATTTCGTTTGAAGTCCTACCAATTAACTTGCATAAATTTGAAGAGAATGGTGAGAAGCTTTCAACATTTTTAGATGAACTTAGCTCACAAATAGTATTTGATTATTCTAAAAGTTTAGATTCCCAAAATCTATTTGATAAATACTTTGCATCTGATGAAAAAACTTTTGAGGATTGTACTATAGAAAGGATCGGTCAAAAAAGGGAGTATATTATTAATCAGTTTGAATTACAAAGTTTGACGATGTTTAACAAAATTGAGAAACGCCTTCAGATAATCGAACGAACGATTACCTATCTTCAGCAACGTGTTAGGGAATTACATAAAAATATAAAATCCTACCAAGAGCAGATGATTCAAAAGTTAAAGCTTCCTTTTTATATGTACACTGCAAAAATTTTACAAAATTACCAACAAGGAATGGGAGTTCTACTAACTACTCAAAATAATTCTAATATCAGGTTTATAGCAAATAGTAATAGTGAGCAGGATGTGATGTATCAATTGAGTTCTGGACAAGTAGCTGTTATTTCATTTGCTTTCACTTTGGCACTAAATACTACATTTAAGATTTCAAAAGAGTTCAAATTTTTATCAATTGATGATCCGATTCAAGATATGGATTCTATGAATGTATATGCTTTGATTGATTTAATAAGGCATTCATTATCAGAATATCAAATTATTATGTCAACACATAATGATGGCAGTGCTATGTTTATCAAATATAAATTTGAATTATTTTCAGATTCTGAAATATCAAATGTAGGACTAAAAAATATAAAGAATATCTTATTATTAGATGATGAAGTTAGCGATTGATAGACAGTGACTTGCTTTATTTATTATTAATGAAGTATTGGAATCATTATCATATATAGATAGAAATTGAGAGCCCAGGCTCTCTTTTTTCTTCCCCTCTCTTCAATAATGTGATAACTTTTCCAAATCATCCTTGTTATCCTAGTAGCATTCCTAAGAAAATCAAGTCTTGATTTTCTACTGGGGGTTTTTGGGGGTAGCCACCAAGTTATCTTATTGTTGGTTGTCAAAACTGGAAGGTTTTGATCAGCTGACGATATGATTTTTTGGGTCTTATGACCACAATGCCTGAGCTCGCAAAAGCCGAAAAGCGAAGCGTTGAGGCTTTTTGGAAGCACACGTATCTCATACGGTACCGGGTCTGACCCGATAGAAGCAAGTAGAGAAGGAGTACAGTGAGATGGCAGACCACTATCGCATTATTCGTAAGGAAATCAATCTGACATATGAGGAACTAGAGCAGATTCAGGAGCTGATGAAGCAGGAACACGCTGATCAGTTTTCACCCTTTGTCCGTCAAAAGCTGATGGATTTAGTCGAAGGGAGGCAGTCAGTGACGAACTGGTTTACTCTCTGGCAAGCCCAGAAGATTGAACAAATTAGCCGAGATATTTTACAGGTGACTGTCTTGGCTGAACAGACTCACCAGGTTACGGCAGAGCACCTGAGAATTATCTTGACCTGTGTGCAGGAGTTGATGGCAGAAGTTGAGAAAGCTATCCCACTCAGTCCAGACTTTCGTGACAAGTACATGGGAGGTTAGATATGGAAAATCGTTACCGCACTAACCTCAAAAAAGTCTTTCTGACAGACCAGGAGTTGGCAACATTGAACGACAGTATTGGGCAGAGTGGCTGTAAAAATTTCTCTACTTATGTCAGAAAGGTGCTGCTCAATCCCAACATGACCTTCCTGACCATTGATACCAGTAACTATGAAGATCTGGTCTTTGAACTGAAACGTATTGGAAACAACCTTAATCAAATTGCACGGACCGTCAATCAGACTCACATCTTAACACCGAACGACCGTGAGCTCTTGGTGCAGGGCATTAGTCAACTCATCAAGGAAGTTGAAAAGGACTTTAATATCAAATGCCAGCAACTGAAGGAGTTTTATGGTTGTCACTATGCACTTTGCGGTGCATAGAACCAAGTACCGTAAGAGCCTTATCAAGTACATTCTCAATCCAGAAAAGACGAAGCAGCTGAAATTGGTCTCTGATTTTGGCATGAGCAATTACTTGGACTTTTCCAGCTATGAGGAATTGGTGGAGATGTATCATGCCAACTTAACTAACAACGACAGGCTCTATGTTTCTAGAAACGACCGCCAGCAAATCAAGCAGACCAAAATCCATGCCCACCACTTGATTCAGTCTTTCTCACCTGAAGACAAGCCGACACCATAGGAAATCAATCGTATTGGCTACGAAACCATTAAGAAATTGACAGGAGGCAACTTTCGTTTCATCGTCACGACCCACACAGATAAGGACTATATTCACAATCATATCCTGATAAATTCCATTGACCTCAATTCTGACAAGAAGCTCAAATGGGACTATGCCCAGGAGAGAAATCTTCGCATGATTTCTGACCGTTTGGCCAAGGAAGCAGGAGCGATTATTTCCTTTGTGGGAGGCGCTCATGGAGCACCTGCCGCTTATGGTCACGTGTCGTTTGTCGAGAAGGTTTACCCAGATGGGTCTTTCCTTATCTCAGAGACTAACTATAATGGCAATCCTAACTATACTTTCCATAAATTATCAGGAGTGGATAACACAATTAGCTTTGCCTATACGACGAAATAAAGTAAATTTACAGGAAGGATACATCTTTAGCTTTACATTTTAGTTGACATTAGGAAGTAGTTAGGTTATACTATATGTGTAGATAACAAGAGTATTTACTAAGCGTTAAGCATTATTGGTCGGTTGGTTTGACTGGTAGTGTTTGCTTTAGTAGGGTTGTGTGTGAACACCTCGAGCCAACAATGAAAACACTCGATGAAGGGATTCGTATGAATCCTTTTTTCGTAGAAAGACTAATATGAATGGTGATTTATTAAAATTAGCAGCAAAAAATTTTGAACCTTTATTAAATAAAAAAATTACAATTGAACTTGGTAGAAAAGGACAGAAAACGGTTTTAGACATTCTGTTTTCAAAAGACCATTTCTTTCACTTAGCTGGACTTCATAAACTAAACGATATACATTTTAACCATAAAAAATCTTCTCTAGTTTTTGATGATATTTTAGACGATCGGATTAACTCTGACTTATTAGAATCTTCGTTGTACTATGATAAAAAAGGGGTTAAGTCACGTTTAGAAATTTTGTCGTATTTATATGCTGGCTTTACAAAACCTAATCTTGTCGTTAGAAAAGCAAAGAATTTCCCCATCAGAGGTAGTAAATTAAGATGGAGTTATTTGGTGGAATTTTACATTGATGACATTCGTCTAGGTGAGTTTTTTATTGATAACTATCGAAGTGGTCATTCTAATGAATTTATTGGTGTCAGTATTTTTGAAAAATCTCAAAAAGATTATACTGTGAACCAAACGAAGTTTACAATACTTTCAATCTATGAAACTGATACTGTATCAGGAAATATAGAGGTGCTTTTCACTAGAATGTAGTTTTTTAACTATAGATTGACAAAGTAGGGAAAAGGGGCTCTTTTCTACCATTTGTCAAGTCTATCAAGGTTTTAAGTAAAAAAAGAGATAAGACAGTAGCTATTCTGAGGTTACTGTCTTATTTTTAACACTTTTTGATTACAACTATTTTTTATAGCACAACAATTATTTGTTTATTTTTGATAACAAATTCTTTATCGAGTGCTCTAGTTGGGGTTGTTTTGTTAAGAGGTTTAGGAGAACTGATTTCAAGAAGTTTATTAGACTAAAATAACCTACTATTATCTTTTAGCCTATTAGGAGTATTGAATATTTTAAACCCTGTTTCAAGGAATATTTCGATAATTAGCTATACCATTCAACTACTTTTAACTGTAATTTATTCAATAGTAATTTTTTACATTGCTATTAAACAGTTTGAAAATAAAGAATTCTAAATCTATAAAAAGTACAAAATAGTAACAATTCAAATGGTGTGAACTTTTTGGTAAAATCTAGCTCAATTCGTGTATTTTTAGGGTAAAATTCACACCATTAAAATGAAAGTTATTCAAATTAGATGAAATTCTGTTTTCTGAAAATGTGGGAAAACATTGATTTTAAGCACATCTTGAAACTTATTCAAATAGAAGTGTTTCCAACCAGGTCTTAAGAAAGCTCGTAAAGCATCACAATTCTCAAAACGTTAATTCGAGAGAATTACTATACTTACAAAGAGCACCTTTCGGGGTGTTCTTTTTTACTTTTTTAGTTGGCAAAGGAAGGTACAACCAGGAAGTAAGCACTTTTCATTCCTTTACTATTTTTACTGGATTTATTTACCTCTCATGGCCTTGTTTAGTCTAGCTTTCACTCTTTTTTCGCTAATCTTATTTAATTTTATTTTACTAGAACCCAAGGATCTTGCTAGGTGGTTGATATGGATAGTTTTAGTCCTTTTATCCTTACTCAATGACTGGATAGTTTATACTTGTCTAAAATTTATGAAAAAACTGAAGTTGGAAAAGAAGGAGGCTAATCTTCCTTGAGAGAACTGAGGAAATTATTGCCTAATAACTGAAGATGCTTCGTTTCTCAATGCTAAGTTAAGTAGAAGTTCAAATTAGGTGAAAATGAAGCTAAGAGTAGGAATTTTAAGGGGAACTAATCTTGATGATTAGCCCTTTTTTGCCCTAAGGGAAAACGGAATATTTCTTGAAAAAGCTGGGCAAATATGCTACAATAAAAAGAACATTCTAAAATATT
>ERZ773037.1970-NODE-1970-length-10424-cov-4.656958_pt1 | contig 10424 bp, 14 predicted proteins | sample MGYA00511466_ERZ773037 | MGnify/ENA primary metagenome ERZ773037 (study PRJEB29015, sample SAMEA2738146) | human oral metagenome | biome: human oral; feature: human-associated habitat; material: saliva | place: China | collected 2202 ...
CGAAACCGAAGTCAACTTTAACTATATCGCCAGGTTTAAATTGTGGAAAATATTTCGGATTAAAAGTTTCTTCTTGCTTTATATATCTTAAATAATTTCGCAGCCAATAATAGAGTAGGGCCGCTTTATGTTGGTCTGCAGCTAGTATATTTTTTAAGAACGTACTTATGCTACTCGCAAGCTCGGCTATTTTCGACAATAAAGCCACTTTGTTTTCTGGCTTTTTTAGATCCATACAAAACCTCCTTTGTTATACACTTTATGTTCTACTTTATAATACCGATACATAATGATGATAAAAGTCGATATTTTCTAATTCCAAATCATCTATATGTGACCTACGAACCATTTGTTCGACAAGGTTCACGTGTTCATCTAAGTAAAAATCATCATTAATAATATGCATTAATTCATGTTTAATTTCCTCTCTCATGCGATCATGAGGGAGGTTTTTGTTTATGTAGATGTTATGAGTATCTACATCTTCACATTCCTCTGACACAGCATTGGCATGTGGTAAGTCGCAGTAAATCAAATTTACAACCAACGATAACACTCTCCCTTGTGTATATTATTTGTGTTTAGATTTTAAGAACTCTATGTATTTGACTGTTTCTTCCATCTCCTCTGTAGACATATCTTTTGCAGCAGAAAAAAGCATGCGTGCACCTGGTCTAGTGCGTAGGTATTCCGCAAATTCGGCTGCTTCAGGGTCATCATAATATCCTTCAGTAGGCTTAGGTTCTATTGATTGTTGGGAATCAGTCCAACCCATTAAATATGCAGGCGTAGTGTTAAGAGCTTTAGCTAATGGTTCAAGAACGTCAATTGGCATGTTCTCAATATCACCATTTTCATATCTATATATAGTAGCTCTGTTTTTATTTAACATCTTAGCCAATGCATCAGCTGTATACCCTAATTCTAGTCTTCTTTGTTTTATACGTTCTCCGATTCTCATGGGAAGCCTCACTTTCTAGTTGTTTACATAATACAATATAAATCGCAAAAATGCAACAATTATTCTTAAAATATTTATAAAATCGCATAAAATGCGAAAAATATTGTTGACATGCATTGTTCGATGGGTTAATATCAAATCAGAATATGTCGCATAAAAGCGACTTGAAAGGAGGTGTAATTTATGAACACTAGAAAATTAAAAGCAAAATTAGTAGAAAAGGATGTATCTATTGCAGATTTAGCAACAATATTAAACGTCGATAAATCGACTGTTTACAGGAAATTTAATAAGTCAGGAGAGGCTTTTACGGTTAGTGATGTAGATAAAATTGCTAAAGCATTATGTCTAACTTATAACGATATCAATGAATTTTTTTTACAAATATAGTCGCATAGTGTGCGACATACTGGAAGAGGTGAAATAAAAAAAGAGATAAACAAAAGTTCATCTCTTTATATAAGGGGCGATTATATGAAAAATTTAGCTAGTAAAAATGTAGATATAAATATAAAGCCATTATGTGTGAATGAAGCTATAAACAAACTAGCTGGCACATTTACGCAAATACAACAAATTCTGGACACTATAGAAACTCATGATGCAGGTTATTCTAAAGAGTTTTGGGAAGAAGTAGAAAATGCCCTTATCACAGTAGCGGTAATAAAGGCATTTGGAATTGGGAAACAGTCTGAACGTTATTTAGGAGTGGTTAAGAAAGTAGTAAGAGAACTTAACACTGCACCAAGTAAAGGTTGATAATCTTTAATTTTATCAGCTATTGAGGAAAGCATTCCTTGTTCAATTGGTGCTTTCATCTCAATACGATCATATAAAGATTTTAATTCTTTTAATACTAATGCTTTATCTTCTTCGGAAAAATCAGAAGAGTTTACAAGTTCTCGGACATCAGAAAATGAGCAGTTGTTATTGATGATATTAGATGAATTGTTATCACCTACAATACCATAATTAGCACCCATTATGTTGATGCTAGGACTAGAATCATTAGTTTGAACATTCTCTACTTTTTGAATACCTAGAGCTGTAAGTTTTAAGGAAATTGGTAAACCACTACATGGAATATGGTTTTTAACAAACCCAGCTTCTTTTAAATATTCTACTTGCATTTCTAATGAATGGCGTTCTTCAGCTGACAGATTATCAAATGTATCTCTTACTATATTGAATGCTCCATATAAATTTTGAGCATCATAGATTTGTTTCAAAAGAGATAATGCATCATTGTGTATTGACATAATTTCACCTCCTTTCAAGGTGATTATATCAAAATATTATTTTTTTTACAGAAGGAGGAAATAATGGATAGAAGCAAACTCTGCGTCACAGTTGATGAAGCTGCTGAATTGGCCAGTGTAGCACCTGCAGTGATTCGCCAATGGGCGGAAGATTTTGATTTTCCGTCCATGAAGATTGGACAGCGTGGCGGTAAACGCTTAATACATTTGGATTCGTTTAATGCCTGGTTAGCGAAAAGATGCCAGGCAAGAATAGGAGAGTGAAAGATGAATAAATTTATTATGATAGCGTCCCTTATAATGTTCGGATTGCTAGAGGGGTCAGATGTACAAGGCTACATCATACCTGATCTAGTAATGGCCATAGGGATATTATGGGCGAGCGCCATGTTGCTATATGTAGTTAAACATGGAGGTGAATAATGGAAACATTAATGCAAGCATTATTCTTGGCTATATTCATGCTGGTTAGTTGCATGCTGTTTGTTTCTCTGTTTGCGTTGATGCCACTTTGGTTTTAGGAGGTGATATATGAAGCGTGTTAATTGTACAAAATGTGGCGTACGGATTATCCCATATACCTATAGCTATATATTCGATGAAGTTAATCGAAAAGCTATTAGGGTGTGTAAGAGATGCCATGACGAACACATTAAAAATAAATGTAAAAAAGCCCGTACTCACGGCAATGAGATACGAGCTCTAGTTAAATAACCAAGTTAATTGTAACACATTAAGTCGTTACTAAAAAGGAGGTATTATGCCTGAACTTGTAGCAAAGAAAAAATCAAAACCAGCTATAAATACATTTGATTTTAGCTTCTTTGAAAAACATAACGGTAAACATGATAGAGCTATGAAAGTTGCTATTGTTACATGTAAGAGCTATATCAAATTATCAATGTTGGCCTATCGGAAAATTAAAGGCCCAGAGTATTTCAAGGTCGGTATTGATATTAACAACAGAGTAATATGTGTATCCCCTGCAGTGGAGACTGAACCATTTGTGATTAAACCGACAGCAAGTCAGATTGAACGCAGATGCATTTTTATTACTCAAAAACGAGCTGTCATTGATAAGTTGATAAAACTAGGAATGCCAAAAGTTGTAGAAGGTCAACTAGTTGATGGAGAACTAATATTTCAATTCTAAAGGAGATTAAATCATGGAAAATCAAAATATCTTAACTATTAAATTCAATACATTGGACGATCTAGCAGTGCAAGTAGCAGATTGGAACGAACGATTAAATCATCAATGCCAAGGCCAATGTATGTCGGAAAAGCCAATTGTTAAAGTAACGTCAGGCACTAGTCTTGAACTAGCAGAAAGTAAACTCGAGGATACATTCAAGAAAGCAATTCAAAAGAGTAGTAAAAAGATTGCAGAAGGTATAAATCAACTTGAAGCTGAAGGTTGTAAGGTAGAAATCTTAGAAAATGAAGTGCCAGTGCCTGCAGATGATGTTCCTGTAACAGATTTCGAAGGTAAGCCAACAAAAACTAAAAAAGAAGAAAAGGTTGAGCCGGTAACAGAATCGGTTGTAGAACCTGCTCCTGCAGAAACACCAACTGAGGAACCAGCTACTATTGAAACGCCGGAACAGGATGCAGTATTAGATGTGACTGATGAACCGGTAGATAAAAAAGCATTCTATAAAGAATTCCGTGAATGGATGGGTGAGGACGGCGTAAAAGCAAAAAAAAGCACTTGCAATTTTTGGCAAGCACGGTGTTACTCGTCCATCCAGTGACTCATTAACAGATGATCTTATCACTGATTTGAAATCTATCATGGCAGGGGAGGAATAATATGTCTAAGCAACAATTTAAAGCACAAGCTGATATCTGTAAAAAGGCATTGGATACATTACATAAAGCAATTGAACTTGACCCTGTTAATGTCGAGGAATACGAAGCTGGTATCGCGTATACCGAGGGTGTCATGAAAGCATCCAATGCTATTGTAAAGGCTTGTGAAATCGTAGAACCTACTAAAAAGCAAAAGGAAGAGCCTAAAGCGGAGGAAGCTGAAATTAAAAGCAAGAAAGCAAAGACTACGGCTAAAAAGTCTAAGCCTAAAGAAGAACCAAAGTCAGTGATAGAAGTAGAGCCTGCACCTGTTGAAGAGAAGGAAGCAGAAGACCTATTCGCTATGTTTGGTGATTAAAGGGGGTATTCACTGTGGAGATTGTATCCAGTACCTATATTCACAAAATGTTCGATAGCGTAATCCTAGAGGCTCCTTACGGTGCGGAGTATACAACTATCTACCATATCGACTGTGGGTTTACGTTTGGAGGTAGCTGGCAACGTAGATATTCATATCAGAATGGATATGTTACCGGTTCAAAATACTATACCTGTCCAAATTGTCGAGCTTCCTCTAATCCGTATGATCATAAAATTTACTTTTCTATAAACGATGAGAGCGTATACCCTGTATCGACCTATGTTGAGGTTATCAATTACAAGCATTTCCTGGATTTGAAGATTCGATATCAAGCTATCCAGCTTTTCTTTGATGGCCAAAAAAATGACTTAGGGATGTGTACAGAAACATTGCGATTTGACTTCAAAAAGCGTAAGGCGACATTTATTGATAGATTTAGAATCCATCATGAATTGACTGTTGATTATATCCGTGAAAACGAGATTATGCCGGTACTGAAATTCTTTGGCGATTCATATGTCATGACAGATTTCAACCGGAAGAATTTAAACAAAACATTCAAAGCGTTACGGATTATGTTTGAAAAACGATTGAAGGAAACTTACGGATATGGGACAAAGAATGTATATGTAGCTCCTGGCGCTACAGAAGAAAACGGTTACCATTTTACGATGCTACTCAATATGATTTTGAAGCTATCGGCACCTGATATGCCTAGTATTGTTAGCTTAATGAAACAATATATGTATTGGACTAATGCTTACTGCTTATATCGATATACAAATATTCCTTTTGATGACGATGTGTTAGTGGCTACAAGAAAAGGTATGAATTTTCAAGCAGCGCTTAGACAATCATATAAGGCTCCTAACAGTAGAGCTTTGCGGAAGCGTATGGTTGATGATCCGTTAAGCGTATACATGTCAGATGTATTAAATCTATTTAGTGATGAAAATTGCAGGCGCACTATTCTTACATTAAAGCGTACCAGAGCTAATGACACAGATCCATATTTTGGTAAAGCTCATAATGCTAATGATGTACGTAAGGCGATGAGGCTAAAAATCCCACATGCAACAGTTATGTGGCAACAACTAATTAAACGCTGTGGTGAACCTAGCATATTGCGATGGCTGCTAGGTGAGGACATTCGTGATGTCGAGGACTGCGTAGATATGTATGCAAAACTCGAGCCCAAATATCAAGAGGCATTATGGAAGAAACGATTCAAGTTGAAGAACTTCCATGACGAAGTAATCAACATACTCAACAAGCAGGAATATGGAGATGTAATATTGCCTGCGCAACCTCAATTACAAGCTGATATGAATGGGATGCACTTTATGGTGCCAAAGACTGCAGCTGATTTAATGACATATGGAAAGCGATTGAAGAACTGTGTAGGTTCATATCGTGACCGTGTCATTCAAGGGCAAGCAGCAATTGTGGTTGTCACGGATGATGACATGAACCCTATTGCATGCTTAGAACTTGCTACTGGGAATAAGGTTAAAAAGGGGCAACCTAAATTTAATCATCTAGTGCAAGCGAAGTTGTTCGCGAATGCCCAACTAAAAAAAGATAATAAAATTCACTCTACTGTGATGAAATGGGCCAATCGTTTAAAAATCGAACCTCATACCATTGATGTGGATGCTAATGTTGTATAGGAGATTACTATGAAACTCACAAAACTAGAATTACTAAATTTTAAAGGCCTAAAATCCTTTACTATAAATCTTAGCGGTGATGTTATCATCCGCGGAGATAACGCTACCGGCAAGACAACCGTATTTGACTCTGTATGTTGGCTACTGTTCGGTAAGGATAGCTTAGATAGAGCTGACTTTGAGATTAAAACACTTGAAGCTGGCGAACCTATTCATAAAGTCAATCACGAGGTAACAGGCACTTTTACCTTGGATGAAGGGGGGACTGTTGCATTAAAGCGTGTGTATCGTGAGAAGTACTCATCCCCTCGTGGTGGCGAAGTCACTATGACCGGACATACGACAGACTATTTTGTCGATGGCGTTCCTAAAAAAGAAAAGGAATATAAGGAAATTGTAAATTCTCTCATCGACGAGAATATATTTAAGTTGATTACGAACCCTCTATATTTTAATGAGACATACTCCTGGCAGAATCGCAGGAAGCTCCTCCTTGAAATGTGCGGAGATATATCAGATGAGGATGTTATTGCAGAATATAGTGAGCTAAAAGCATTGACTGATATCTTATCCGGCCATAGTGTAGACGATCATCGAAAGGTAGTAGCTGCTAAGAAAACCGCCATCAATAAAGAGCTGGATATGATTCCAGTTCGAATTGATGAGGCCTTGCGCGGGAAACCTACCATTGATACTCCTCGAGACGTTCTTATTCAGGAGATTAGCTTAGCAACTACAACGCTAGAAACTCTAGAGGCAGACAAAGCATTGTTAGTGAATGGACATGCGGTTGTTGATACTAGAGCGGAGCTTAGAGATGTACAACGTCGATTGATGGCTCGTGAAAGTGAACTGCAGATGGAATATAAAAAACAATCTGCATTAAAGTCGAATGAATACGATATGGTTGTATCTGAACTTAACAATCTATCTTCTAAGGTTGAGAACACAAAGCATCGTCTTGATGCATCCAATAGGGATATTCAAGTTATCGAGAGCGTTATTAACGAGTTAATGCATCAACGTCAGCAGGTTAATGCAGATACATTTGTAATGGATATTGATGAGAATTGTCCAACCTGTGGACAAAAACTTCCTGCAGAGCAAATTCAAGCTGCACGTGAAAAAGCTGAAACGAATTTTAACCTTAGAAAATCTAAGCGATTAGAAGAAATCAATCAGTCTATTGAACTGAAGCAACAAGACATTGAGAATATTAAAAAGAGAGATGCCAGCTTAGAGCCTATTGAAACATTAGAGGCCCTTATTAAGGCGAAAGAACTCGTCAAACAAACAATAACTGATGAGATTGGAACGCTAACAGCGCCGGTGCTTGATGATGATTCTATATATGCTGATTTAAAAGCAGAAGAGTTTATGTTGCAGATGAAACTCGATGAATCTAACACTGATCACTCTGAAGAAATTTCAGATATAGACAAACGTATTGCTACAACGAAAGAACACCGCTTTAACCTTGAAACTGAATTAAATAAATACGAAGAGGCTAAACGGATTGATACTCGTATAGCGGAACTAGAAACACAGCAGGCTGAATTAGCAGCGGAAAAATCAAAGTTGGATGAGGCAGCATATCTGATGGATGAGTTTATCAAGGCTAAGGTCAATATGCTAGAAGATGTTATTAACTCGAGATTCAAACTAGCACGATTCAAGATGTTTAATGTTATGTTGAACGGCAATGTTGAGGAATGTTGTGAAACCACCTATAAAGGGGTTCCGTATCGCAGCATGAATAACGCAGCACGTATTAATGTAGGGTTAGATATCATTAATGCATTGACAAGCTATTACAAAGTGAATGCTCCGGTATTCATCGATAATGCAGAGGCAGTAACTGAATTTGTTCCAGTTAATAGTCAAACGATTAAGTTGATCGTTGATGAATCAGAACCTCAACTGGTCGTTAAGGAGGTATAGGTATGACTGACTTACAAATTTTTAATAATGATAGATTTGGACAAGTTCGGATTATTCCGGTAGAGGGCGAATTAATGTTTGTCGCTAAGGATGTATGTGATTGTTTAGAAATCACAAAGCACCGAGATGCAATCAGCCGATTAGATTCTGATGAAAGGGGGTCGGTTAAACTGGACACCCCTGGAGGAAAGCAAGATATTGCTGCTATTAACGAATACGGATTATATAACCTTGTGCTTTCAAGTCGAAAGCCTGAAGCAAAAGAATTCAAGCGTTGGATTACGCATGATGTGATTCCTGCTATTAGAAAAACCGGTTCCTATTCTATGGTGATTCCGCAGACATTGCCTGAAGCCCTTAGAGCATATGCTGATGAGGTAGAATCACATAATGCAACGAAAGCCATTGTAGCACAACAAGAACAGCAGATTGCGGAGTTTAAACCGGTTAAGGATTACGTAGATAAAATTCTCTCAAGTAAATCCTGTTTAGCGATTACTCAAATTGCAGCTGACTATGGCCTTAGTGCTCAAGAGTTAAATAAAATTTTGCATGAAGCTGGGCTACAACGTAAGGTCGGTGATCAATGGATTCTGTACAAGCAACATATGGCTAAAGGTTTTACTAAATCAGAAACCTTTACATTCTGCAGAAGTGATGGTCGCTTAGATTCTAAAATCACGACTAAGTGGACGCAAAAAGGGCGCTTAGAAATTCATAGTATCTTAACTAAATTAAACATACACGCTGTATGTGAAGACGTAGCATAGGAGGCACACAATGGGAGAAATTGCGAAAGCACAAACACAATTACAAACTCAATCATTGAAGACTTTAGTATCGAGCGAGTCTATAAAAAAACGATTCAATGAAATACTAGGGAAGAAGTCAGCAGCATTTGTATCTAGTTTGATTTCTGTTTCTAATAATAATGAACTCTTAACTAAGGCAGACCCTACGACTGTAGTTACTGCTGGTATTATGGCAGCTACACTAGACCTTCCTATTAATCAAAATTTAGGCTTCGCATATATTGTTCCATTTTATAATGGCAAAAAGAAAATTTATGAAGCCCAATTTCAAATGGGATACAAAGGGTATATTCAGCTAGCCATTAGAGCTGGCAAATACAAAAAGATTAATGCTATTAAAATCTATGAGGGTGAAATAAAGAAACGGAATCGATTAACAGGTGAATTCGAATTAGGGGAGCCTACTGGGAATGATGTAGTTGGATATATGGCCTATTTCCGATTAGAGAATGGGTATGAACAATACCTATACATGACTAAAGAAGAAATGGAAGCACATGCTAAAAAGTATTCTCAAACTTATAAAAAAGGTTTTGGACTTTGGAAAACTGACTTCGATGCGATGGCTATTAAAACCGTACTTAAACAGTTGCTAAGCAAATATGGTATTTTGTCTGTTGAAATGCAGAATATGGCGAATGCTCTCACCTCAGATGGCGCCGTCATCCGTGATAATGATGGAGAACTCACACCTGATTTTGAAGGCGAAACCATCGACGTTCAATCGGATGTGGCTGAAACGATTGCTAATAACGCAAATTCAGAAACGATTGATATTGAACCTACTCCTACGAATGAATTCGTAGATCCTGAAACAGGTGAAGTCGTCAAGATGTTTGGTGATTAATTGTGATTAGTATTCAAGCATTCGGTAGTAGCTCAAAAGGGAACTGCTACCGAATCAAAACCTCAACTAATGGGGATGAATTATTACTAGATGCAGGATTAGCATTTAAAGACATACAGCGGTATTGTCGATTTAATTTTGTACATCTCTGCGGAGTATTAGTTACTCATCAACACGGAGACCATTGCAAGGCCGTTTCTGACTTATTAAAACTCGGACATCGTGTGTACATGCTAAAAGACACAGCTGAGGCTATCTATGTTGCCGGACATCATAAAGTGGTCTATATAACGCCTAAGATTCAATTTTCTGTTGGTAATTTTACTATCTTACCATTTGAATTAGAGCATGATGTTCCGAATGTTGGGTTTTTAATTACCGACGGAGAAGAAAAACTTTTATACATCACTGATACCTATTATTGCCGTTACACATTTAAGGGGGTGGATCACATCCTCGTAGAGTGTAATCATTCGTATGAAATCTTAAACCAACGCGTTGATGATGGATACCTGCATGAGAAACGTATGGAACGATTAATTCAATCCCATTTTTCGCTAGAGAATGTTATTAAATTTCTAAAGTCTATGGACCTTACCAAGTGCCAGGACATTCGCCTACTTCATTTATCTGATGAAAACTCCGATGCAGCTTTGTTTAAACAAGCTGTTGAAGCCGCTACCGGTAAATATGTAGTCGTAGAACAAGAAAGGAGTCCATTATGATTGTTAAATCTATTCAAATTACAGATAACGATATCA
>ERZ773037.1971-NODE-1971-length-10423-cov-6.567033_pt1 | contig 10423 bp, 9 predicted proteins | sample MGYA00511466_ERZ773037 | MGnify/ENA primary metagenome ERZ773037 (study PRJEB29015, sample SAMEA2738146) | human oral metagenome | biome: human oral; feature: human-associated habitat; material: saliva | place: China | collected 2202 ...
AGGTTATGTCAAAAAATACCAATATGGAAATGAAATTTTAAAATATATACAATCAGGAGATAAGGAGCTCTTGAGACCCTTGATTTATGACTGCTTACAAAGGGGAAACAATAGACTCGCACGGGAACGATATTTTATAAAAAGACATCCTGATAGCGATTTAGCTCGAGAAATAAGAAAATTTTATGAATAATTATGTCCAATATGTTTATAGGAAACTACTAAAATGGTAGATATGTCATTATGGTAGATAAATATGATAATGAGAACTGCAATTGTTATCCCTGTAAGGTTAGTAGTGCAACTAAATTGAGGGATATAGAATAGAATTTTTTGGTAATAGTTGAGGTTTTGGTATAATAGGATTATTCAAATAGTCTGAATATAGTAATAAGGAGGAAGTAATGGTTGATTTTTTTGCTGGTAAAATTGTTTATCTTGATGAGCAAGCCGTTTTTGACTTTTTAGAATTACATCAAAATGGAATACAATCTGATATCATAAAGCGTGTCTCCAAAAATATGGTTGAAGTAGATGCCGAGGGAAAGGTTGGTATGAACTTCTTTACTCGATTTAAGATAGGGCTCTCTGGCAATGCTTCATATCAACGAAGCGGTGTAGTAGAATCACAAATTACCTCTACATTGCTAAGTGATTTTAAAAAGTTTGTGACCAATAAAAATTCTTCAAAAGTGGAACGCTTAGATAATGTTAAGCTTTTTATTGAGAAAGACTCTCCCGCTTTTTACCGTAACATCACTCCTGTTCTCGATATGATTAGTGATATTACTAAAATGAATAGTATTACAGATGATGATAAAAATAATTTTAAAGGTATTGAAATAAAGAATATTGAACGAACTTTGGACCGACTTTCTGGATATTATGAAATTAAGGGAATTAGTTCCGAGAGTAATGAAAGTGTTTTCAGATTCAATATATCGGGTCTACGTAATAATTATACGTTGAGTGACTTAACCAAGATGGATGTCAAACTTTATGGAATTAAGGTTGGAGAAGTAGATTCAATTGATTTAAGTTTTAATACAATGATAGATAGATTATCAAACCAGAGACAGTCACAACTAGGAGCTGACTTTGATGAAGAACAAAATAATGAGAAAATACCGATATATGATGTTCTAGTGGCAGGTGTGTAATGGTAAGATTTAATATTTTTTTTGAGCCAGTTCAAAAGTTTAATGAAAGGGTCGCAAAATTAGATAACTATGTTTCATTTAATGAGGTTATTATAAATTGGACTAAAGATTCTACTATTATTGATATAATAAAACCTCTAATAGATAAAAAGAATTGTATTTTTAGAATGGATACCTACTCGCTTTCTGGGAGCCTAGTTTTTGAAAATATTGATTTATTAATCAAAATTTTTAATGATTCAGGAACTGAAGAAATATATCTTCATAATCCCCCTAAAAAATTCTTTAATTCATTAAAGCAACAAGTTAAATCAGAATTTTTAAATATTGAACAAAGTACTTTTGCAAAAATTAGTGAGGAGCAACTTAAAAGGATTTCTGAAGATTTAAATGAAAAAATAGTTGGTCAAGAAAAAGCTAAGAAAAGTTTACTAAGGAAATTGGTTACTCAGTTGGTGCGTACGAATGCGAAACCACTAGTATTAATGTTTTATGGTGAACCAGGAATAGGAAAAACTGAAACAGCAAAACAACTATCATTTACACTGTATGGAAATAACAATATTATTAGAGAACAAATGTCGATGGTTGGTGGTGAATCAAGTGTAAAATATTTTAAATCAACAAACCATAGCGAGGACTCATTTTCTAAAACATTACTAAACAGAGAATCTAATGTTATTTTGCTTGATGAGTTCGCTTTAGCTCCTGCATTTTTTCATAGCACCTTCTTTCAAATGTTTGATGAAGGCATTTATGAAGACCAAAATTATAAAGTAGATTTAAGTAACTCAATTATTATTTGCACTTCTAATTTTAAAAGTCGTTTAGAAATGGAAAAAAATATTGATATAGCATTATTGAGCCGATTTGATGGTTTTGTTAAATTTTCTCCACTATCTATTGATGAGAAAAAGCAAATTTTAAAATTGACGTATTCAAAAATTATTAGCTCTGAATATATAGATGAAAGGTATCAGGAATATCTAGATGAGGACAAGATATTAGCTTGTATTGAATCGCATCTAAACACCCTCCCTAATGTTAGAGCAATAAGGAAGTACGTTGAAGATGTTGTTGCGGATGAATTATTGGAGGTCATAATAAATGGTAAATCAAACTGATTAGGATAATAACTTTAGAGAACGATAAAGATTATGGAGTGGAGAATTTAAAATGAAAAAATTAAAAAAACTAACTTTTTATAAAACGATTTGGTTTTGGTTAACTATATGTTTATTGATTTACATATTAAGACAATCTAAAGTGACAGTTGTTAAAATGTTTATTGATATCGTTTCTTATGTTTATCAGCAAGTCATAAGTGAACCGATTGCATTTTTGGCATTTCTTATCAGTATTATTACTGTATATATAGAAAGAATTAATGTTTTAAAAACAGATAGAAGAGCTAAATTATCCATCTCCTATAAAAAAGGGGAGATGTCAGAAGTAAAAGCTGTATTCAACGGTGAGGAAAAGGAGATTGAGGTACCTAAGCTAAGAATATATGAAAATTCAGGAACCATAAAGTCTACTTACATATTCACACCTTATATTAAAAATAATGATGTAAAAAATGATACAATAGATGATAACTATTTTTCATTTGATGCAGTTCATATCCATCTTAATGAAAATAGTAATTTTTTCAATCCAGCCAAGCTACATTATAATAATTGGATTGCTCCCAGTTCGTTCATTTCGAATAATCCAAATGAAAATCAATCTCATTTTATTTTTTGTTTATTCGAAGGTGTAGATGGTTCTTATAAATTATTAATGCTTGTTTATTTAAAAAATGAAAATGGAAACTATGATCTTCAAGTTATTGATAGGGTAGACGCATTAAATAAAGGAGAGGTGTATTTGCAACATTACTATAATCAGTTTAAAAAGTGTGAAAAATATCTTTCTGAAAATAATATCATCATCTCTTGAGTTAAATAAATAGACCTTTACAGTGAATATTAATCAAAAATGCCTCACTAATTAAGTAAAGCATTTTTGATTATATAGAAGATACTGCATAGTCTATTTTTAGCCTTATTGAAATGATTTCAGGTCATTTTGGTTTAATTTTTGGAATCAAGAAAGGCTTTAAATCAATATTTCTGACGTTAACAAGTCTAAAAAAATCTTGGAACAAGTTTTGCATGTTCATCATAATATTTTATAGATTCCTTTCATACTAAGGGTTTAGCCCCTGTTTCTTAAATTTTACTGCCCACTTCTGCTCAGAAATGAGTAGTGTAAAAATCTTAACTTCCTAGTCCAAAAGCAAGATATTGATAATAACAGAAGGAGAAACTTTCTCTTTTTTAGTTCAACTTATTCAATTTTTTTATTAAATATTGTAATAGAAGGTCAAAAGATGTTGGTATCATGCTACACTAAAATAAATTAAAACAAAACCTTGTCAAACCAGGCTTGAAAAAAGCTCGTAAAGCATCACAATTTAGTAAACGTTAAAACTTATTTACACTTATTGAAAGCATCTAGTATCAAAAATACGGGGTGCTTTTTCTGTTCACCCCAAATTTTTGTAACTAGGTGATACTTGAAACGGACCTAACCTATTCCCCTATTTCACTTAAACTTATTCATATTTTATGAAATTAATCAGTAGATATAGTTCTGAAAAGCCTTGATATTTCGCTCTTTTTAGTTCAAGTGAAAACAATACTTTCCAAGCCAGGTCTTAAGAAAGATCGTAAAGCTAGCCAGTTCTCTAAACGTTAATTCGTTACTGGAAAGCAGAATACAAACGAAAACACTTTGCAGTTTGCAAGGTGTTTTTTCTATTCCTAATATATCGTTTACAAATGAATAGCAAACAAAAACCACCCCATCTCTCCAAGTCCAATAAGACTGTAGAAAATAGGGTGGTTCCAGAATGTTAACGATTAGTTATCGTCTTTGTGAAGGATGTTTTTCACACCGTTGATAGCTCCTTCAACAGCTTCTTTTGCATCTTCAGCAATTTCTTTTGCTTTTGATGCAACTTTTTCAGCAACGCCTTCAGCTTCTGTTTTTGTGTCGCCGGTTACTTTACCGAGACCTTCTTTAACAGAACCTTTAACTTGGTTTAATTTATCTTCTAATGACATAGCGCCACCTCCGTTAAGTAAATAGTTTTTTTAATCTGAATTCAAGACAGTTTATTTTAAAAAAATAAAAACTATTTATCTCAGATTAATATAAGTATATGCCTTTTGGAATGGAAAGTCAAATATTCGCTACGCTAATCTGAAAGTTGAAATGAGTCCTTACGATATCGTGAAAAAGAGGGATGAATAAGTAGCGGCCTTGTTTTCTAATTGAAGAAAGATCAGTCTTCAGCTATTTCAAAACAAAATCGTCCAGATGATGAAGGGATAATAGATTGTAGAATCGTCAGGCTAGAAAATCTTAATTGCTGTTTTCTGCTATCAAAGTGGACAAAAAATACGAGTGGATGCCTCTATCTGTTGAAAAAGGAACAATTTAGGAATAACTTATATACAATTATTTCCATGTGCTATACTTGTAAATAATTGTATAGAAGAATGATATTGGAGATAAAATGTTATGAAATATGCTAAACGTGGAGTCGCTATCCTATTCCTGTTAGTTCTATTTATGTTTGGGATCGAAGATCTTGGTATCTACTTAACCGGAGTTTTCAATGGTGATTTAAGTTTTCTTTATTTCATGTATTTGATTCTCTACTCTTTGCTTCTCATTGCCATTCTATTTTGGTTAAAAAAGCAGAAAATAGACTTCCGTTCAAACAAACAGAAATGGAAGTGGTCCTATCTTGGGTATTTTGCTCTGGTGCTCTTGTGGTTCTTTTTTGAAAGATGGGTGCTGCAAACGTTTCAGGATTTGCTTGTTCCTGTCGTTCGTCAAACCAAATTGCCATCCTCCATTTATCTAAATGGCCCTGGTATTTCGGCTACTCTGTTTTTTGTCCTGGCAACCATTATATCTCCTATGATAGAAGAATTCATTTTTAGAGGCTATCTGATGAATATCTTCTTTAAAGAAAGCAAGTTTCATTTAGATGTTTTGCTTTCGGGCTTACTCTTTGCGGCCTTTCATCTGATCCATCAATATCGGGATCCTGTCACCTTTGCTCTTTATTTCTGTTCGGGCCTCTTCTTGGCAGCTGTCTATAAGAAAACTAAAGATATCCGGTTGCCCATCTTCTTGCATGCCTTTAGCAATTTTCTTACATTTTGGAAACCAATCTGGATTTTCATCTTTAATTATATCTACTGGCGTTTTCTTGTCTAACATCTGTGTTTCCTCAACCGCTACCTTAAGAAACATCGCTTTAGCCATCGTTGATTTATCAAGGCTTACAGACATTCAAGGGATTTTCTTGGATGTTTTTTGTCCATAAAACCGAACCTTTTCTAAAACATTTAAGCGATTTTAAGGGGAATATGCTACAATGGAAGCAAATAAATAGAATGGAGCAGTGAAATGAAAGCAATTATTACAGTTGTCGGAAAAGACCAAAAAGGAATCGTAGCAGGTGTTGCGACTAAAGTGGCAGAGTTGGGACTCAATATCGATGATATTTCCCAGACCGTATTGGATGACTACTTCACTATGATGGCTGTCGTGACATCGGATGAGAAAAAAGATTTCACCCAGCTTCGTTCAGAATTAGAAGAATTCGGTCAGTCTCTTCATGTAAAAATCAATATCCAGAGCGCAGCGATTTTTGATGCCATGCACAATTTGTAAGAGTGAGGTGGTAGAAATATGGACATTAAACAGGTAACAGAAACCATTGCCATGATTGAGGAGCAGAACTTTGATGTTCGGACCATCACCATGGGAATCTCACTGCTAGATTGTATTGATCCAGATATCGATAAGGCGGCTGAAAAAGTCTACCAGAAGATTGTAACAAAGGCCAAGGACTTAGTAGCTGTCGGGGATGAGATTGCAGCAGAACTGGGCATTCCGATTGTGAATAAGCGGGTTTCGGTCACTCCTATATCCATTATTGGAGCAGCAACCAATGCGACAGACTATGTGCCCTTTGCCAAGGCGCTGGATCGTGCGGCTAAAGAAGTTGGGGTCAACTTTATCGGTGGCTTCTCAGCCCTGGTTCAAAAAGGCTACCAAAAGGGGGATGAAATCCTCATCAACTCCATACCTCGCGCTCTAGGAGAGACGGACTTTGTCTGCTCTTCAGTCAATATTGGATCGACCAAGACGGGGATCAATATGACAGCTGTCCGAGACATGGGCCGTATCATTAAAGAAGCTTCCCAAACAGATCCGATGGGGCCAGGGAAACTGGTGGTCTTTGCTAATGCAGTAGAAGATAATCCTTTTATGGCAGGGGCTTTCCACGGTGTCGGTGAAGCGGATGTTGTCATCAACGTTGGGGTTTCTGGTCCTGGTGTTGTCCAACGGGCGATTGAAAAAGTTCCAGGTGCAAGCTTTGATGTATTGGCTGAAACCGTTAAGAAGACTGCTTTCAAGATTACTCGTGTTGGGCAATTGGTGGGGCAAATGGCTAGTGAACGTCTCGGCGTGGAGTTTGGGATTGTAGACTTGTCCCTCGCGCCAACGCCAGCTGTTGGGGATTCGGTTGCCCGTGTCCTCGAAGCCATGGGGCTTGAAGTAGTAGGAACCCATGGAACTACTGCAGCACTGGCTCTGCTCAATGACCAAGTAAAAAAAGGCGGCATCATGGCTTGTAACCAAGTCGGTGGTTTGTCAGGTGCCTTTATTCCGGTCTCAGAAGATGAGGGGATGATTGCGGCGGTCCAATCGGGTCATATCAATCTGGAAAAATTGGAAGCCATGACTGCCATCTGTTCAGTCGGTCTGGATATGATTGCCATTCCAGCTGATACTCCGGATACGACCATTGCAGCTATGATTGCAGACGAAGCGGCTATCGGAGTGATCAACCAAAAGACCACAGCAGTTCGGATTATTCCTTATGGAAAAGAAGGCGATATGTTAGAGTTTGGAGGACTTCTTGGATCTGCCCCCGTTATGAAGGTTAACAAAGCTTCGTCAGCTGACTTTATTGCCCGTGGTGGTCAAATTCCAGCCCCAGTTCATAGTTTTAAAAATTAAAAAATGGCCCCGGAGCATAATTTTTTGCTCAGGGCTTTTACTGTTGACCAAGGTAGTGAAAGTGAATCTAGAGGTCATCGCTGCCGGTTTCCTTATAAAAAATGATATAATAGAAGAACGTAAAAGGAGATCACATGGCGAAAACAAGATTATTTATTATTCGGCATGGAAAAACCATGTTTAATACGATAGGTCGTGCCCAAGGTTGGTCGGATACGCCTTTAACTGCTCAAGGAGAAAAAGGTATCCGTGAATTGGGAGTTGGGTTGAGAGAATCTGGTTTGGACTTTGTCGGTGCTGTTTCCAGTGATTCAGGTCGCGCCATTCAAACCATGGGGATTGTTTTAAACGAGCTTGGGCTCACAGATCAGATTCCTTATACTTTCAACAAAAATATCCGGGAATGGTGTTTTGGAAGTTTTGATGGTGCCTATGGAGGAGAGCTGTTCCGTGGAGTCGTTCCCCGTGTTCTGGATATAGAAGACTACAAGAAGTTAACACTAGAAGAGTTAGCGAATGGGATCTACCAAGTGGATACAGCCGGTTGGGCTGAACCATGGGATGTGTTGAAAAAACGGATTGTAGATGGTTTTGGAGAGATTGCGAAAGAAGTTGAAGCTAAGGGTGGTGGAAATGTTCTTGTTGTCAGTCATAGCATGACCATCGGTTCCTTTGTGTGTATTTTAAATCCAGAGATTGTGCTGGATCCAAGGGTTGAAAATGGTAGTGTCACCCTTGTCGAATACGAGAATGGACGCTTCTCGATCCAGACCGTCGGTGATGAGTCTTATCGCAAGCTAGGTGCTAACTGGTTAGAGGCCCACCCAGAAGAAATTGATGTGAAAAAATAAGATATCTTATATAGGAAGAAAACAATTGCAGGAGGATAGAAATGGCAAAGACAAAATTGTATATTGCCCGTCACGGAAAAACCATGTTTAATACGATCGGTCGCGCCCAAGGGTGGTCCGATAGTCCCTTGACGGAAGCTGGCGAACGAGGGATTCATGAATTAGGGATTGGTCTGCGCCAAGCAGGGATCCAGTTCCAACAAGCAGTGTCCAGTGACTCTGGTCGAACCATTCAAACCATGGGGATTGTGCTAGAAGAATTAGGGTTAACGGGTAAAATTCCTTATCGCTATGATAAGCGTATTCGCGAATGGTGTTTTGGAAGTTTTGATGGCGCCTACGACGGAGAACTCTTTATGGGGGTTCTGCCACGTGTTTTTCGGGTCGATGATTTCCATCATTTGAGCTTGATGGAGTTGGCTGAAGGAATTGTCGAAGTGGATACAGCAGGCTGGGCAGAGTCTTGGGAAACTCTTCGCGATCGAATTTTGGAAGGCTTTACGGCAATTGCCAAGGATGTTGAGTCTCAAGGTGGTGGCAATGCCATCGTGGTCAGTCATGGGATGACCATCAGCACCTTGATTTACCTGATTGATCCAAAGGCTTTTAAAGAATTGGTCTTGGACAATGGTAGTGTGACTGTTATTGAGTATGAGGATGGCCAACTTAAACTAGAAGCAGTTGGAGATATGTCATACCGACAGGTTGGAGCAAAATTGTTAGAGGAAGATCATGACTAAATACAAACTTGCCAAGAAAAGAGAAAAGAAAGTTAGCTGGATCGTGCTCTGCTGTTTAGGTCTCTGTCTGATCGGAGCAGGAGTGGGTATTTTCTATTTGAAACCTCAATGGCTTCATATGAGCTCTGTAGAAGATAAAAAAGTAGAAACAACCACTCCAAAAAAGGTTGAGAAAAAGGAAGAAAAACCTAAAACAGACCTTCCCCAAGCTTCTAGCAAGGATTGGAACCTAGTCCTGGTCAATCGGGACAACAAGTTAGCCGAGCTGAACCCTCAGTTAGTTGATGTTGAAGAAATCAAGGTGGATAGTCGGATTGCAGAGCAAACGAAACAATTTCTAGCAGCGGCGAGAGCAGTCGCGCCAGAAGAATCCTTGATTTCGGGTTATCGAAGTGTGGAGGAGCAAACAGAACTCTATAATGAGCGGGTAGCGCAGTTAGAAGCTACGGGACTTTCTCATGAGGAAGCAGAAGCTCAAGCTCAAGCTCAAGTACAGGTTCCAGGTGCTAGTGAACACCAAACGGGTCTTGCGATTGATATGAGTGCTCCAAATGGACAGTCTGAAGAGGTAGCCCAGCAGATTATTGCTTTGGCTCCCCAGTATGGTTTTGTTCTCCGCTATCCAGAAGGGAAAAATGCGATTACAGGTGTGGACTATGAAAACTGGCATTTTCGCTACGTTGGTGTAGAAAATGCCCAGTATATGGTCAAGCATCAGCTGGTTTTAGAAGAATACATTCAAAAATTGAAAGAAGCAGGTTTATAGGCTTTTTTAGACAAGTATCGGTCTTAAGAATGATTTTTAGCACTCTTTGAAAAAGAGTGCTAATTTTTTGGATTTTTCTCTTGACTTTCTCTTGAGAGGGTGTATAATAGAATCATGGTTTAGCACTTGAATGTTTAGAGTGCTAAATACGAAAGAGAGGTGAGGTCATGGTTACAGAACGTCAAAATGAGATTTTAAATCTTGTCGTCGATATCTTTACCAAGACCCACGAACCAGTCGGTTCAAAAGCACTGCAAGATGTCATTCAATCTAGTAGTGCCACTATCCGAAACGACATGGCTGCCCTCGAAAAGAAAGGCTTATTAGAAAAAGCCCATACTTCGAGTGGCCGAATGCCTAGCCGAGCTGGTTTTCAATATTTTGTTCAGAACTCACTTGACCTAGAGCTGATTGATGAACAAGATGTCTACCAGGTGGTGAAAGCTTTTGATTTTGAAGCCTTTAAGTTAGATGATATCTTGGATGCTACGGCTAAGTTGCTGGCCCAGATGACGGGCTACACCGCAGTCATTCAGGATGTTGAACCAACACGACAGCGCTTGACTGGTTTTGAGATTGTTCCATTATCCAACCACGATGCCTTAGCGGTTCTGACCTTGGATGAATCAAAGCCTGTTACCGTCCAGTTTGCGATTCCAAAGAATTTCTTAACCAGTGACTTGGAAATCTTCCATCAGTTGGTTCAAGAACGTTTCATTGGAAATACAGTTTTGGATATCCACTACCGCTTGCGGACGGAGATTCCACAGATTGTACAGCGCTATTTCAAGACGACAGACAATGTGCTGGATC
>ERZ773037.1974-NODE-1974-length-10411-cov-2.485902_pt1 | contig 10411 bp, 10 predicted proteins | sample MGYA00511466_ERZ773037 | MGnify/ENA primary metagenome ERZ773037 (study PRJEB29015, sample SAMEA2738146) | human oral metagenome | biome: human oral; feature: human-associated habitat; material: saliva | place: China | collected 2202 ...
CTTGCAGGCACCAAGCCGGCAAGTCGCCTACCTGAATCCTCTCCTGATAGAGTTGACGCCAATAAGATTGGTGACCAGCCAGCAAATGGCTACGTACCTGGCTAACAGCTTGGCCTTCTCGACAGTGACAAGCCCTTGGCCACAGCCAAGCACTATAAGCCAGACAATCCGCCTGCCAAGCCTGCTGAGACAAAGTCCTCAGTAACAGGGTACGACTTTGGTAAGTATAGGACAGGCGGGAATAGACTAAAGGCAGTTGAAAATCCTGAACTAGGCAGGCGCCCTCCACATCCAGGGCTAGCCAATAATAACCCCAAGCAGGGGCATAATGCAGGCAAGTTTGTTTCCAACGTGTCTTAAACTTGCCCCTTAGGACGTCAGCTGATAATAGCCAGACCACTGTCTGACCTAAGGCTTGATAATCCGCCTGCCGATTAGCCAGAAGCTGAGCGGAAATAAGCGATTGTTGATACTCCGCCACCCACTGACGTTGAGGTAGATAGAGGTCCGCAAATTGCCCCGAAGAAGGTAAATAATATTCCAAATTAACGCACTCACCTTGAGCTTGGAAGGTCTGACCTAAAAGGCTTTTAGCCGCTTGATGCCGCTCCGACTCCATGACCTGGCGCTTACTTAGTTTTGTTTGCCCGCAAACCCCATCCGTATGAACAAAATGAGGTCTAACCCGTCTGCCAGCCCGCAATTTAAGTGGCTGATGACAGCGTGGACAGAACCAGGAAGCCTGCCCTCCCAATCCCGCCACCTGACTAGCATAGACCAACTTACCTGCTCCATTCAAAGCCGCATACATAAAGACCCCTCCCTCTATATATAGCCCAAAGAGCTGCCTCTCGCATTTTTTGGAGGCTTACAGTTTGGTTACAGAGTAGGGCTATTCTCATGCAAAATCCCCGGTAGCTATCAAGCTACCGGGGATTTATTCTGACCACCTACTAGTGGGCTATTTTTCTAGTAGTTCCCAACGTGGGGTTACTTTGAAGAAGTCAGCTAGATCATGTAACTGGCTATCGCTAATGCCATCTTGATGCGGCAAGTGAGCGATACTGAGGTAGACCTTGGCTGCCTTGTTGACGGTCTCGATGAGGCCAAAGCAGTCCGCAATGCTAGAGCCAGTGGCTAAGATGCCATGATAAGCCCAGACGACGATGCGACTATCCTTGAGTTTAGCTGCTGTCGCCTGACCAATGGCTTCGGTCCCGCAGACCATCCAAGGCACGACGCCGATACCATCTGGGAAGACAATCAAGCACTCGGTAATCATACGCCAGAGAGTCTGGGTGAAGGCTTGGTCTGTCTGATCCAGAATGAAACTGAGTGCGGAAACTTCAGTTGCATGGTTGTGGAGGACAATCCGATGATGTGGGTCTACTGCTAGTCGGGTACTATGGCTGAGCAGGTGCATATAGATTTCCGAAGTTGGTTTATTGCCTCCTTCAAAGCCCCAAACAATGGCGTAACCATTGGCCTCTACTCGAATGACGCCTAAGGTCTCCCTTAAAGAGTCCCGCACTCGACGAAATTCTGAACCTGAGGCCGTTATTAAGACATGACGCCCCACCATATTTTCAGGCACATGTTCCAAAGGAACAAAACGCGGGGATGCCACTTGCTCAACTTGTGATAATTGGTCTTCAGTAAGAATAGCGGAGATATTGCCTCCATTCTTCTCATCCCAACCCATTGACCACATGACATGGGTAATATCTGCAAATTCCGCAACGATGGTGCTGTTTTGGAACATGTTCTATTCACCTGCCTCTTCCATTTTCTTGTTGTAGGCCATACGTGCACGATAGAGTACATAGAAGAGCCCAGCCCACAAGACGAAGAGTAGGATGCTGACAATATTTCCAGACAAACCAGTAGATAGGAGATAACGGAAGTCCGGACCTTCAAAGGTTGACCAGGACAAGAGCTTGCCAGCTTCTACTACCGCAGCCCCAGTTTCATTAGCCAAACGGGTAATATAAGTAGCGAAGAAGGTTGCCCCGTAGAGGAAGAGCGGTGCAGATACCACGCCGTGGAAGATCATACGTGCTAAGTTCCCGTTTGTTAAGAGTAAGGCCCCTACAACGAAGGATAAGTTGATAATCCCCGCAAATGGTAAGACGATGTTACCAGGTAAGATAACCGACATAATCAAAAGCACTGGGATAGTAATAATCACGGCTACCCATAGTTCATTACGCCCTGCCAAGATTGGCCAGTCTAAGCCAATGAAGACTTCACGGTCGCTAAATTTAGTCCGCATAAATTCAGAGATAGCTTCAGATACAGGTGATAGAGCTTGAGAGAAGAGTTTTGAAATCATTGGGAAGAGAGTCATAGCTGTCGCTGCTTGGACGGCTAACTTGAGGGAACCTGATAGCCCATAACCGGCTGCCAAGCCCAAGACGAAACCAATAATCGCCCCCATAACGGAGTTTTCACCAAAAATCCCGATCTTTTCCTTAAGGGCATCCGCATCCATTGGCTTGTTGAAGAAAGGAATCTTCTTCAGCAACTCATCAATTGGATAGAGAATAACGGAGATTAAGACAATAAAATGAGGTACAGTTACCCCCGGAATCCCGGTCAAACGTTCTACCTCAGGCCCATACATATCGCCCGCCTTGAGCTCGAAGATAATTTGGATAGTGGCTGCGACAAAGCCCATGATAACATTGCCAGTAATGTAGGAAACCATAACAGCGGTAAAGATTTTATTCCAGACATTCCACATGTCCACGTTGACAGTCTTGGTTTGTTTGAGCATCAGCATGACAATGTTGACCCCAATGGTCAGAGGGAACATGAGAAAGGCGTATGGCCAAGCCCAAGAAATGGCCGCCATACCAGGCCAACCCCCGTCTACGGCTGGCAAGGAGAAGCCAGTTCTCGTAGCCATAGAGGCAGCCGCATCCCCCATAGAGGTCATCATGTAACCAATCAATAAACTCATCCCGGAGAAGGCTACCCCTAAGGTCAGCGCAGAATGGAAGGCTTCGGAGAATTTCATCTTCATAAGAAGCCCGATAATCAACATTAAGAGGGGAACAAAAACGGCTGCTCCCAAATCATTTAAGACATAATTGACAACTGTTTGTAAGATATCCATGTGTCATTCCTCCTTGATTCACACGGTCGTCGTTGCTAGAAAGCCAGGTCCTAGGCCTTCAAGAAATCAATAATCTTTTGTAACTCAGCATCTTGCCCCATACCTGTCAGGAAGGCAATGCCGTTAAAGGTTGGGATATCGATTTGATCCTTAGTTTTAACGATGGAAACATAGGCATCCGCATCTTTGATGTGATGTTTGAGTGATTTAATGTCCACTGCTTCGACTTGAGCAGGTACGCCCTTGCCTTTAAGCAACTTATCTAATTTGGACGCCACTGTTTGAGAGGTCGCAACCCCAGAACCACAGGCAACAATAATCTTTTTCATAATCAATCATCCTTTCTTATGCTTAATATTTCTATAATAGCTTCTGGCGACTGGGCAGCCTCTAGCTTGGCTACCAAGTCCTCTTGGCTTAAAAGTGCCATGAGTTCTGCTAGGAGACCCACTTGAGCCTTGGCTTCTTTGATACCTAAAATCATGATATAACGTGGATAAACTAGCAAATCATCGGTCCCCATCTGAATAAAAGGTATTACCGGCTCTACCAAGCGGTAAAAGGCGATAAAGGGGCGTTTGACATGTTCAACATAGGTATGGGGAATAGCCACCGTCACATGTTCTAAGGCCAATCCTGTCGGGAACTCCGCCTCTCGCTCTGCCAAGGCCTGACCGAAGCTATCGGCCACATAGCCCAAGTTTTGCAACTTGGCCGCCTGATGGGTGAAGAAGAGGGTTTGGTCTGTCTCCTCACATGCCAAATCGATCAATTCCGACTGAATTAAACTTGCTACAACCCCCATTCGGGTCACTTCCTTCCTAGAATACGTACAAGGTGCAATAAGAGATAGAAATCTTCATCCTGACCAAAACTTAGATTGAACTCTTCCAGTAAGGTCTCCTTAAGGACCTTCACGAGGTCCCATTCCCGGGGAAAGACCCCAGCAGTCGTCTCTAAGACAGTCTCGATTTTTTCCGGTGGGACGGTCTCTTGGCCTGGTTGATGGCTCAAAGTCCGAATCAGGAAGTAGCGGATATGAACTACGAAGCGTCCATAGTCGGGGGACTCCTTGTCAAGGAGCTCTCCCGTCTGTGTCTCAATCACTTCAATCATACGATTGAGGATTTCGCTCAGTTCTACCACATTGTGGAAGCCTGCCTGATCGATTTGGCCATTGACCAGATGCAAGGTCAGGAAGGAAACCTCTTCCTGGGCCAAGTCAAGTTGATACTTGGCATTGACCTGGGCAATGGCCTCGGCCGCCGCCTGATACTCGTCCGGATAAAGATAATGGAGCTGATACTGGAAAGGATCGTAATCGCCCCCTTCAATAGGCTCCCGGTCCAAGGCATATTGCAAATGTTTAGCAATGGTGAAAATGAAGGTATCCATCAAGGATTGCTTCAAACATGCCTCGGCGATGATAGTAATGTCTTGAGCTAGTTCGAACACCCATGGTTCCAGTTCCTTAATTAGACCTAGCAACTGTTCCTGACGGTAACTAGACGCTAAACTAAAGACCCTGGTCACAGCAGTTGGGTCAATGGTGTCCCCTTTCTTCTTGCCAAACCCTACACCTTTCCCTAATGCTACCAATTCCGCCCCATCATCTCTAGCGACTAAGACAGCATTCTGGTTGAGTGATTGAATGACTTTCACTGCGCACCTCCCCTTTCGACAAAAAATAGGCACAACTCTCCCTATATGGGAAAGTTATGCCTAATCTAATAGTTACACCACTTATTATCTACATTATAATGTATGCGCTACCTAAATTCAAGGGTATTTCCTTTACAAATCCATCTTTTTGCCTACAATAAGCAGAACTGGTTCCACCAAAAGCCCTTTGCTAAGCCAGTCTTAAAAGCAAAACTGAGACCCAATCAGGTCTCAGTTTCTATGATCTTAATAAACTTGCTGACCAGCCAAGTAAGTAGCCGTCACTTTGACTTGTCGCCAGTCCTTGACGGTCCGCAAATCATGGGACAGAACGACTAGGTCTGCCCACATCCCAGCTTCCACACCGCCAATGTCGGTTCGGCTAAGGGCCTTAGCGGCGCCAAGTGTATGGGCATAGAGGGACTCCTCTAGGGTCAAGCGTTGTTCTGGCATCAAGCCTTGTGCTGGTAGCCCATCCCAAGTCTGGCGGTGGACTGCGTAATGTAAACTCTCCAGTGGTGTTACATTGACCACCACGGGCGTGTCAGTTCCAAAGGCCAGAGTTGCACCTTGCTTCAGGAATTCCTTAAAAGGAAACATATGCTGAGCACGTTCAGGCCCTACTTCTTCATCTAAGCTATCATAGCCTACCATCAGGTGGCTTGGTTGAACAGAAACCACTAGCTGCTCTTGGGCCACTAGGTCTAAATCCGCCCAATCCATTACTTCTAGGTGCTCAATGGTGTGGAATTTACCTAGACTGAGGGGAAATTTGGCTAGGGCTTCTTTGTAGTAGGTCAAGGTTAACTCAATGGCACGGTCACCAATGGCATGAATCCGCATCGGCCAATCTTCTTGGCTAGCAGCTAGGATAAAGTCATGCTGAGTCTCAATTGGGATTAGGGGCCCCCCCACATCTCCCGGATAATAGGGCTCGGGATACTCTGACTTGAGATAGGCCGTATGTGAAGAAGTCACGCCGTCAAAGAATTGCTTAACCCCGCCCATTTGCAACCAAGGGCCACGATAGCGCTGATAGAGTCGACGTAGGGGCTCACGATTAGCCCGCATAGCCGGGAAGAAGCTGAGACGCAACGGAACCTGTGCCAAGGCGCGTTCATAGAGTTCGGGATAGACCATGTCATCAGGACTCTCACCTGTAATGGCGACATCCCCTACCGCCGTTACCCCCATGGCATGAAGGTGACGACTAAAGTCTTGCATAGCCAGGACCGCTTCTTCCTGAAAGCGCCGGAAGACCTCTGTCTGATAGTAAACCGCGGCAGCTTCTAGGAAGGTGCCCGTCAATTGACCATCTGACTCATCTACTAGAGCTTGGCCTGACAAAGTTACGACATTATCAGGATTCAAGCCCAAGGCCTCCAAAGCCGCGGTATTGAGCCAAATAGAGTGGGCATCGCCGGACAAGAGCATGGTAGGCTCCGAACAGTAACGGTCAAGCGTACGACGATGGGGTTGTTGAGCAGGTTGAAACTCACTGGCATACCAGCCAATGCCTAAACGCCACCCCTGACGCAGAGGCAAATCCTGGGCTTGGCGCGCGACCACTTCGGGCGTCTCCCCCCCTACTTGCCCCAAGATGCCCGCTTGAATCAAGCTAGAAGGATAGAAATGAACATGCGCATCAATAAAACCAGGTAGCAACATTTGCTGACCTAGGTCCTTAAGTGGCAAGTGCTTGAGTGCTTCTGGCACTAGGAAGTCTAGATTAGCCTGGCTTCCCATCGCTTCTTGATGGTCTGGCTCATAGACGGCAGCAATACGTTGGTCCCGAATTTCCACAAGGGCTGGCCCAATGGTCCCCTTAGATGGATTGTAAAGGGCCTGTGTCTTCAATAAATAGTGCATGATTCCCTCCTATAAGGCCATCTTAAAGCCCAAGAATTGTTCGTTAAATTCCTTAATGATATCTGCTGGTAGAAACTCGTAGTGTTCAAGTTGTTGTAAAATTTCAGCAGGCGGATTGAAGGCTGGGTTGTCTAGCGTCTCTTGAGGCAATAAGGCCTTGGCTGACTCGTTTGGCGTCGCGTAACCTACATATTCTGCATTTTTAGCCGCATTTTCAGGGCGTAACATGAAATTAATGAAGGCATAGGCGCCGGCTTCATTTTTACTGGTGCTAGGAATCGCGAAATTATCTGTCCACACAGCCGAGCCGTCTTTTGGCACGATATAGACAATATTCGGATTGTCCGCTATGACGCTAGCCGCATCCCCGGAATAGCCCATACCAATCGGCGCTTCGCCTAAGCGCATAAGCGGTTTGATCTCATCGGTTAAGACAGCTCGAACATTAGGTGCCAGTGCCTTGAGGTAGGTGCCGGCAATGGCTAACTCCCCTGGATCTTGGCTGTTAAGCGAATAGCCCCGCGCCTGCAAGGCCATCCCCAGAGTCTCGCGATGACCATCCAGGACTAGGATAGAATTCTTGAATTCCGGCTTCCATAAATCCGACCAGTTCTCAATCGTGGCTGGATCTACTTGCTCCGTATTCACCATGATCCCAAAGGTCCCCCAGAAATAAGGCAAGCTATATTGGTTTCCTGGATCAAAAGCATGATTGAGTAACCAAGGCGTCAGATGCTCTGTCCCTTCTAAGCGGCTATAATCTAGCGGTTTGAGTAAGTTCTGGTTTTTAAGACGCGCAACAATGGACTCGCTAGGGAAGACTAAATCATAGGGCGTCCCACCTTGCTTAAGCTTGGCTTCCATGGCGTCATTGGAATCAAAGGTCTCGTAGATAACCCGATAATTGCTTTCTTCTTCAAAGGCAGTAATCAGTTCAGGATCAATATAATCCCCCCAGTTAAAGATATAGAGGGGCTGACGTTCTACCCCTTGGGCGGTTGTTTGAAGGGACTGCTCCAAATGATGGCGTATGCCCCAAAGGGCAGCAATTACCCCTACCAAAATTACTAATCCTTGTACCAAACGCCGCACTGCGCGTCCCCCTTTCTAAACCGGATTCATTCACTTCTTTCATTCTATCATAGTCGCCAGTCCGCTACTAGCCCTGCTTGCCGACCTTAGTAGCGAAGACCTCAAACGTTCGGCTTTTTATCTAGTTAAACTATCAAAAAAAGATGCTCTACTCATCCAGTAGAGCATCTAATACTTAAGTTTTTTGCGCCACTTGCTCCATAAAGGCAAGGGCTTCTTGATAACTGCCACTGGCCTTAAAGCTTTTGGCCACTCGTCCTGCGGCATCGCGGTAATGTGGCTCTTCCAAGACGGTTAGGACGGCACGCCGAATGGCGGCTGGCGTCATGAGCTTGAGCCAGTAACCGGCCCCCAGTTCAGCAGTCCGTTTGGCTACGGCTCCTTGTTCCGGCGTTTGAGGGCAGAGAATAAGGGGTACCTGATGATAGAGCCCTTCTGAGGCAGAATTCATCCCACAATGGGTGATAAAAACGTCCGCAATGGCCAATACTGCCATTTGATCGACTCGATCGTGAATTTCGATATGGTCAGGTAGGCCCTGCCAGTCACCCAGTTCGCTCTGGCCCAAAGCTATAATGACTTGATAGTCTGACAGATTCCTAAAGGCCTCGACTACGGCACGATAGAAGGCCTCATTATGAACGACTGTCCCCAAGGAGACGTAAATGGTCTTGGCTCGTGTCTTAGGATAAGGTTTTTCTACCGGCCGAATAGATGGCCCGATAAAGCGATAGCAAGGCCCAAAACTATCCGAGCAAGGTTGAAAGTAAGGGGAAGTATAGACCAGGGTAGGGGTAGCCTCATCATTTTGAATTAGGTCCAAGACACTGCCAATCTCGTAGCCTCCCGCCCGCAAGCGATTGAGCTCGCGATTAATTCTCGGCATGGACCAGATCAATTTCAATAAGGCCCAGATACTCTGCTTCATATAGCGCGAGGATTCCTTATTGAAGGCAAAGGTTGTGTTGGAGCAAACATAAGGTAGACCCAATTTCTTAGCCAAGAGCTTGGCCCAAGTTGCCATCGAGTCGCCTACCACTAAATCCGGCCGAAGTGCTTTTAGGGCCTCTAGAGCTGGACCTTCCATAGCCAAGGTAGACTGGACTAGCAAATGTGTGGCAAAGGCCAAGTCCTTGCCCGAGCGGTCTGAGCTCTCACGCTCATCTAGCCCCAAGTCAAATTCCCCATAGTCATCGCAAGCCACAAATTGAGCACCTGTCGCCTGAATGGCTTGTCTGAAGCGTTCAAAGGAAAAATAAGTCACTTGGTGCCCGGCCTCCACCAGATAGCGCACCAAACCCAGGGTCGGATTGGTATGGCCTTGAGCTGGTATACAGAACCATGCAATTTTCATTCTTATCACCTCATTTACAAGACAAGAGCAAATAATAGAGACAATATATTAATCCTATTATAACATGGTACCCCGCTAAACCCCAATAAAATTATCCTAGCCAAAATAGACAAACACCATCCTATACTAGGTGGCATAGGATGGTGACTGACTTACTTATGGGAGCCGATTGCCTCCCGCCTTGTAGATACGATACCAGTCCTCACGACTGACTTCAATGCGATAGGCTTGAGCCAAGTCCACTAAGCGCCAAGGCTGCATGGACCCCACTAAGACTTGCATTTTAGCAGGATGGCGTAGAATCCAGGCCAGAGCCAAGGCATCCGAACTAACACCATAGCTTAAGGCCAAGCTAGCCAAGCAGTCTCTTAAGTCCTGATAGTCTGGGTGTAACATATAGGGGCCCTGGTGCAAATCCACTTGGAAAGGCGACCAGGCCTGAATGGTTATCTGATGAAGGCGGCAATAATTGAGGACATCGCCATCCCGATTGATACTTTCCGAGTCTTTAGTGTTGACGTTCAAGCTGGCATCTAGGAGAACCGTGTGGGCTGGCCCAAATTCCAACTGATTGACAATGAGGGCCTGATCTAAGTAGGAAGACAAGAGACTCATTTGACCTGGATTCTGGTTGCTGACGCCAAAGTAGCGGACTTTACCAGACTGATGAAGGTCATGAAAGGCCTCAGCTACTTCTTCTGGCTCCATTAAGGCATCTGGTCGATGGAGGGCCAAGACGTCTAAGTAGTCCGTCTGGAGTCGCTTCAGACTTCCTTCCACCGCTTGGATAATGTGGCCTTTGGAGAAATCGAAATGGTAGTTAGACCAGACATCGGCCAAGCCACATTTGGATTGGATTAAGAGGTCCTGGCGGGCTAATCCCATGCCTGTCCAGGCTTGGCCAAAACGTGATTCAGATTGGCCCTTGCCATAAATATCTGCATGATCGAAGAAATTAATTCCTAGGTCTTGGCAGGTCTCTAGGACCTTCTGGCTGTCAGCCAAGCTTAGGCTATCCATGCGCATACAACCTAAGGCGATGGCGCTGGCACCTGCTAGCTGACCTCCTAAGTTTATGGTCTTCATGCCTCAGCCTCCTCTTCTTCCTCTGGTCGATAAACAGGCTGATCGACTAGGTTCAAGCTCTCTACTGGCACCGACTCCGTCTCAAAGACTACAAACTCGTTGTGAGCCTTGAGGAAGCCCGACGGAACATAGAGGTATTGGATAGGGCCCTGAGACCAGTAACGGCCAAGGTTGAAGCCATTGACACAGACGCAACCCTTGCCATAGGCCGAGCAATCAATAAAGGTATC
>ERZ773037.1979-NODE-1979-length-10397-cov-7.223264_pt1 | contig 10397 bp, 19 predicted proteins | sample MGYA00511466_ERZ773037 | MGnify/ENA primary metagenome ERZ773037 (study PRJEB29015, sample SAMEA2738146) | human oral metagenome | biome: human oral; feature: human-associated habitat; material: saliva | place: China | collected 2202 ...
CCACTGTTGTAGGCTTTCTGTAAGATATTTCTTAAAATTAAAGCATTTTGTTGTATCGCTTTTTTAAGTTTTCAGCAAGTAGCTTTATTACTTCTTAGCACTTGATAATAGGGCGTTTGGGAGTTTTCGTTTTTCGTTTGAATGTTTTGGAGTTTCTTCCTTACTCCACAAATTACTGAACATAAAACTCTACTTTTTAAATGAGTTCAGCAGGCAAGAAACTAGCACGGTTAAACGTGCTTTTTTGTTACTCTACGTATCCTTTTAAAAACGAAGTGTGCTATATCAATCGTCGTGTTTCAGCTTTTCAATATAAGCGAATGCCTCGCTTTCTGAAATTTCTTCAAAATCCGTGAAGTCATTGAAATAGATTTTATTAAACCAATCCATACTATCGATCCATTGTTTTTTAACGTCAAAAACTTGCATAATGCCATTAATTAAACGAAGTATTTCAGGATTATCCGTTGTTGTGCGATAATATCTATTTTTTATCATATTACTCTACCACTACTATTTTTTCAGCAATTCACTACTTACTTTTTTATATCTTTTTCATGTCTATTTAATAGGAAACAATTATACCATATATTACCCCTGTTTTTCCATTTCATGCATTTGTACCGAATGAAGCACTAGATCCCGATACTTCCAGGTTGATACCAGGTAATCTAGTAAGTCTTTATCCTCTACTTTAAAATCTAATAGGAGCAATAGCTTAACTGTGTATTCATTCTTTAGTATCGCTACACTATAAGTTACGTTTACCCAATGTTCAAAACCTAGTGTATTTTCTTCAATGCTTGTAAGTTCAATATTTAAAATGTTCATTTTTCTTCCTCCTACCATATTATTCGTAAAAAAAATAAAAAAGCAACTAATAAAATAGTCGCTTTAATTTTTAAATTTTAGATTATACACTTCTCCTATTCTATGTAAGAAATCGTCTGGGATATTTAATGTTTTGTATATATTACCTCTTGGAGAATATGTAGCATTTGGATCGAACTCATCATTTATAAACATTGAACCGAAATCATAAATATATTGACGGAATACCAACGGATCATTTATTAAGACGGCTATTGTTAACATTACTGCAAATAAATCTTTTTGACCAATACCCATATGGTATTCTCTTTCACTCAATACTTCCTCTGGAAACAATGACAATAAAATATCTTTAGTTAATTCACTGGTAACATTTGATAAAAAAGTTCTATTCCCATGTGCAATATTATTTCGGTATTCTTGTAAGAGAGACAACATAGAGACAAGCATTTCTTTTGCACTTTCATCATCGATTGAAAAACTAGTAAAAAATTGATTAGCAATGTATTTTTTAATGTCATCTTGACAAATTTTATACCAATTAATTGCAGTCCCAAAATATATTCCACTAGTTGCAACCCATGGAGGAATCGTATCATGATTTTCCTTATAATGCTTAATTGATGCACTATTTTTGTTGTTTTCAATTTGATTTCTTATATTTTGAATTTCAGATTTTCTATCTAAACTACCATTTGAACGATAGTTTCTAAAATCTAAATAAGAATCAATTTCTGTAGTGTACTTATGAGCAATTTTATAAGATAGTTTTGTTTTTAATGATTTTTCAATGTATATAATATACTTAAATAACAAGTTGTTTAATGCCTGATCCAGGAGAAAAATACGATGAATAGATGAAAACTTTACTTCTTCTTTAAATCTTTCTAATTGAAATTCTTCATCAAAGTAAACTCCAAAAATATCTTTATAACCGTTTACAATTCCATAATATGATATGCTTTGAAGAACTTCCTTCGTTAGCTTATCATTTTCGATAAGAATTCCCTTCTTTTTCATTCTATCCAATTGTTGGGAATATGTTATACAGGGTCTATCAGCCACAAAAGAAAACCTCCTATCAAAATGATAAGAGGTAGTTTCCTAGCCACATCCGTAGCCATTCAATTCACTCTTATCGTAACATCATTTTATCTCCATGTCAAGTTAAAAATCGTCAATTCTTACTAAATCACCTTTTCTTACTTGAATATCTTTAGGCTCTAAGGGCTCGATTTCATCTTCATTGACATTAATTACTGACTTAGTTTGTCCACCTGACAAGAAGTTAGTAACAGAGAATGGAGAACCCTCCTCTATATTTTGAGCAATTGAAAACCTCTGGAAAACTTCAGTGATTACTAAATTTGCTTTAGTGAAATCATACTTCCCTAAAATATTTCCTTCTAAGTCTTTAATCTCTGGTCCTGGTTCAAAAACAGTTATTCTCGTGCCTTCTTCTATATCTCCCGTCTCATATCCTCTGTCAATCATAATTGTAAAATCATCAATTATACGAATAACTTTTGCAAGTTCCATCTTAATTCTCCTTTTAAATTTCTATTAACTATCTAATACCTTTTATAACAGTTGTTCTGAAATATATCTTCATTTAGTCATATGGACAAAAAGAACCTTTTATATTCCTAATTTTTGAAAAGATATAATTATTTTTCTTTTTCATTATATCTTTTTTAAATGTTTTCTTCAACAAAACTATCATTTTAACATTATAATTTTTTGCTAAGTTCCAGTTGATAATAAAAAGCACTTAGAACAATCTAAGTGCTACATTCCAGGTATCCAATCTTTTATTTCTTTCAAAATTTTATAAGCCTGTTTCATTTTAGAGTTATCCTCCAAATATTCAATACCTTTAGTTGTAATCCTAACAAGAGACAAATTCTCAATATACACTTTCCCAGACATGTCTCCAGTTACACAAGTACCTGTCAAAAATCCATCATCAAATAAATTACGATAGACATCCATTAAGTAAAGGTGGGGGATTTCTAGAGCTGAAGCGTTTATTTCATTTTCATCTGCTAGATCCCCATCCTTCATTTTCTGAAAATAATAACTAAGAATTTTATAAACAACTACCCAATAATCATTTTTTGCCATGAATACAGTCTCCTTTTTTTTAAAGTATAATCCTTTGTGCTCCACTTTATTATAGCTCTTTTGCTATCTTCCTGCAAAAAATCACGTTTTATCTATTTCTTCTCTACCGTATGTATCTTGTCCTTCAAAACTAATCATTTTCTGATAAATTGAAAGGTTTTTACCCCCTTTTTGTCTGGAGGTCTCCGACTTGGAAAAAGTTCCCTTCACCGGTACCCAATTAGCTAAAGAAGTTTTTTAAAAGATGGGGGATTAAAAAAGATTATCTAAAATTAATTAATCGAGAATACTTTTTTAAAATTCTTTTTCTCTTATTATTAATAAATCTTTCTGACTTATCCAATTTATAAGCGATTTCTTCCCAGGTTAAGCAATCACCTAACCAGTGTAATTTAAAAAGATCAACATCTTCAGGCATTAACTCATCTAATAGAGTCTCTACTGTTGCTTTAAACATTTCTAGGTTTCTTAGGCTAACATCTGAAGCTAATTTCATTACTTTGCTTTCAGTAGGTTTGTAGACTAAATTAGTTCTTCCACCATCACCTTCAAGGTGCTTGTCGTGTATGATCTCCTGTCTCCTTAAATATATTTTATGGTCTATATTTTTGTATAGATCTAATTTTAAATCAAGACAATCTAAATCTCTTTCACTTAATCCCATTAGTTCTATTTTTCTTTCTAAGACTTGTTTAACAACTTTTTCTTGTTAGATTTTTAACCCAGTTTCTCATATCTTACATTCTGTGAAACTCACGCTATTCTATAACCCCTTAGTACATATAGCTTTTAAGCTATTGTTTTTTCTCAGTTTATGGTTACTCTATTATGTGAAACTTAGTAAAGTTAAAAAACAAAGGATAGTAATACATCTTTTAATCATTCAGAATATTATTAGCCTTGTTTAAATAATCAATTATTTTCTAGATACTCTTTAGCTTTACGATAGTCATTTTTAAATTCTAAATCTCCATTATAATCTGGAATGAAGAAAGGTAAAATAGTGTGTGGGTATACTTCAGTTCGATATAGCGACAAAGGATACTTCTGGCTTAATTCTTTTACTACACTATTGTTTATCTCTTCAACTTCTTTTTTTAAATTTTGAATCTCATCATAAGCATTCAGAATCTGTCTAAGTTTTTTTTGGTAATGTTTATAGATTTTCTTTTCCTCTACTCTGCGCTTGGTTTCCTGGAAAATGTATCCAAAAATATTTGATTTAGCTTCAGAAAACTCACTATCATATTTTTCTTGCAGTGAGTTAATAGCTTTTCCCATTCTCTCAAGTTGATCTATAGTTTCGGAGTTATTAGATAAAAATTCATCGATATCTTCAAACGAAATATCTTGCTTCCCTACAATGCTTTTTCTTTTTTTATCTAGCTTTCCTCTTGCTTCTTTTATTTTATTATTTTTTTCATTTAGATCTTCTAACAGTGAAAATACTTGTTCTTTATCCATTTTCCCTCCCTAGCTCCATTGAATTAGGTAGCCACAATCCTCTTCAACTTTTTTTACATCAAATCGAGTGTGCAAAAACAGTCGTTTTCCAAAATAATCAGCTGAATCAAACCAACTAAGTGTATCTTTCTTGCGATCAAATAATGTAACAAAATTCTCAAGATCTCCGATAAAAGCTTTCTTATCTCCCTTATTCCCTAATGTTGTATCATCGACAACTAAAAAGTTATCTACAAAAAATGTATCACTTGTATATCTTGTTTTATCTGCCCTAATAAGATAGTTCCCTGATTTATCTTCAAGTCTTTCTAATACACTAAACAGTGATTGACTAACAACCATAGATACATTACGTTCTGGATTAATTAGAGAAACAATAGATTTCAAGTCATCAATACTTGTAGCAGTCTGAATTGTTGCAGTTTGAAGGATTTTCCCAATTTCTCTATTTCGTGTTCTACGTTTTAATTTAATAATCTTCTTACCAAGAAAATCTGTTAAATTATATTGTCCGTCATCTAATTGTTCTTGTGAAAACTCAAGTTTTCCACTAAATAACTTAACTGAGTAAGTAACTCTATTAGTTTTCTTTGCATCATCATCTTGTTCTGTCGCTTGTTTCTGGCTAACCTCTTGCAATGAATCAAATTTGAAGTCATTTACCTCATATTGTCCACTATTTGTGCGTGTCTCAATTATATTTACCAAATCCACCAATTCTGTACGATTGAAATTTTTTTCGTAACTATCTAAAATAGGTTTTTCAAGCAATGCTTGCTGATTATCTAAAATCATTCCCTGTTGTTTAACCCCTGCACTACGAATATAATTTTCTAGATTTTCTTTTTTTTCAATTAGTTTTGTTGTCATATTTTTTCTCCTTTTATCTTTTTATATCTGATTTTTGTTTGTAATTTTTTCTAAAATTCTTTGCTCTTAGCTTTTCCTTTATAATTCTTCGAGCTTTTAGAATCATTTTTTCTAGATCTTGATTTGTCTTGTTTGTCAGCATATTTTTCTAGTATTTCTTTTTTCCGTTTTTCTAAGTTTTCATCATCTTTTTTGCACTTTGCAAATATTTGTTGTCTTTTCTTTGGATCCATAGAAAATTTATCTGCTACAACATACCCTAAAGAAGTATCTCCAGCCATAATACTCACCCCCTTTCAATGAAAACAAAAAGGGACATACCACTAGCACTATTTGCTTTCGGTATGTCCCTGAGTTATTCTCAATAGACTTTATTTTTTTGTTTCTTTCTTACATAGATGGGTAAATTTCCCATCTGAATAGAATAAAGTAATTTCTCCAAATTTTGGAACTTTTTCTACTTCAATTATACCACATTTTTCATAAACAAGAAACCCTTTTTCTGTTGCAAATCCCATTCCGTCTACATTCATTAAACTATCTCTCCTTTAAATTTATTTATTGTGTATCGTTTGTCTTTAATAGTGAAAGCCTTAAAAGCATTACCTTCTAATCCCTTCAAAATTCTACTTGAATTTCTAGCATTGTAAACCGTTCTAAGTTCGCTACTATCTAAGTTTGTGTTAAAAATTGTAGTTTCTCGATTATTGATAATATCAAATAGAAAATCCTGTTCCCAGTCACTCTTAGGACTGATTGTGCCGTTTTTCGCTCCCAGGTCGTCAATGATTAGAAAATCTACACTGATTAGTTTTTTAACTGCTTCATGTTCCGTTAAGCTAGCATTTTTACCATACTGCCAACCTTCTTTTATTTGTTTTATAATTTCAGTTAGACTTACAAATAAAACACTCTTAGGTTTATTCTTTTCTTTGAAGCTCTCATTTATTTCTTTTGCCATTGCAAGAGATAAATGACTTTTCCCTATACCTGTACTTCCACTTATTAAAGTATTACCTGTCATACCATTTAGGTACTTTTTAACTTGTCCTTTAGCAAAGTCTAATAGTTGTCGTTCTTCTGTTGTGTTAACAATAAAGTTATCGAATGTAGCACCTTTCAACTCATTCGGGATCATGCTTTCACGCATTAAGACTTCATAGGTTTTAAAATATTCTTGCCTATCTTTAAACTCCTTTACCAGGTCTTTTTCTTTTTGCTCAATTTCCTCTTGAACACATTCAGGGCAAAATTCTTGCAAACTTCGTTCCTTGCTCCCTCGTACAGGTATTGAGATTTCCCAATAGTTTACCTTGTGAATCTCACATACTTTTTCAGATATCTTTCTGTTGTTGTATTCTTTAAATTTATCTTGCATTTTTTAACTCCTAAAATGGTAGATCTGGAAAGTTATTGTCTGGCTTACTTTTAGAAATTTTAGGTTTTTGATTTAAATAACTATCAAACTTAGAACCGAATAGTGTTTCAGGTCTTAAATATTTAAAGAACTCAGGATTATCTTTCCATTCTTCCGTTTTTACATCAATCACCTGTTTAAAATCTTCAAGTGTATAACCTTCATTAAACCTAGCTAGCAAAAACTTCTTTGTCTTATCAACAAATTTATAACGCTTATTAGCAACTTGATTCAGATAAACAATCGGAATCCAAAGTTCTTTATTTTTTGTTTTCTCTAAATCCTTTATAGAGTTTTCGTCTAGCCACTCAGGAAAGATATATTCTGAGCTTTGCTCAGTAGGAGAGTTTTGCTCGACTATATATTCTTTATCTAACTTTAACTCTAGCTCTAACTCTAACTCTTTATCTATCTCTTTCTCTGTTGGACATAGGTTGGAAATAGTCTCTAATTTTTGGACATTCTCCAATTTTGGTAAATTTTGACTATTTTTTCTTTGTTCTCTCTTATATTTCGCCCAGTTTGTTTCACTCTCAACCATGGCTTTTGCTTGCGATAATGTAGCATGTCCATCATCATCAATCTGAATTAGTCCACATTTTGTAAAATATGCCACTGTCATATTTATATCATCCTCGGACACATCCAATTTTAAAGCTAGTTCCTGTACCAAATTATCAAAATATCCCTCATAGTATAAGATGCAGTCGTCTTCTAAACTCTCCAACATAAGACGGATATAAATAACTGTCATAGTATAGCCACCTGGCATATTTTTAAGTCGTTTAATAAAAAGATTATCAAAAAACTTCTTATCAACTTTCAACCAAAAATATACTTTAGTTTTTGCCATCATCCACCCCCAGGAACTTCAAAATATCCGTAACTTTGTAATAAACTTTTCTTGTATCTTCTAGTGGTGGTTGATACCGTCTTAGTCCTGCGCTTTCCCACTTCTGCAAGGTTTTATATTTTATGTCTAACTCGTCCATGGCTTCCTGTGCTGACATTAAACCAGTTAGTCTTGGTTTAGGTCTTTCTCGAACTGCTAGATAGTTTTCTACTACTGTACTGATTCTATTGGTTAAATCATTTTCGCTTTCTTTACTCAAACTAAACATACTTAATCCCCTTTACATACTGCTCCAAGTTGAATATAACGCCCATAGCAAGGGTTTAATTCGCTCCTTGGTGTTTCTACTGCTTGTTTATTGTAAGAGGGTTTATACTTCTCTAAATGATGTAGATAAAGGAATAATAAACCTACAACTAAAAGCAAGATAACTGCCTGTGTATTGGTTAAATCTAATTCATTCATGTTAGTTCCTCGCTTGATAATTATTGAAAAATTCCACACGATCTACTTGTTTCATTTTCAAGAAATCGTCTACTTCTTCATAGGTCACTTTTCTATCAACAAAATCAGATAGAAATTGAAAAATTTTTGGATATTTCTCTTTAATTTCTGCTATCAGTTCGTCAAATTCTGTTTGAGTTGTTATATTTGTAGTTTTATCCATTGTTATACCTTCCTGTAAATTCATTTCATGAGTAATTGCCTATATAATTGCTAAACACGGCCTTAGAATTGCCCTGTCAGCACTTGATTTTCAAAACCTTTTCTAATTGCTTGCCTGCTATTAGGTTTTCTTTAAATATTTGATAAAATAGCCCTTTTATGCTATAATTAGAGTATAGAAAAATTATCTATTACGTTTGTTTAATCACTTGCTTTGGTCTCCAAACTTTCAGCAAGTGATTTTTTTATTTCCTTTTTGCATGACTGCCAATTGACTTTGGTTTATAAAGCAAGTCTTTACTTTCGATAAGATCCAAAATCCAAGTAAAACTTTGTTCTAATTGTCCTAAATATGCTCCTAAATCTTCACTTGCTAAGCTTTCATAGTTCACATAAAGATACTCAACCAATTCTCTGTCTTTCTCAACTAACTTTTTAAAATCTTTGAGATATCTAGGAATTGGACAGCCTTTTTTGTTAGTAATTGTTTTAAATTCCAGATTTTCATTCATTTTAAACTCCTAATTTCTATTTTCTCTTTCTTCCTTTCTTCTTTTTTGTTCTTGCTTGCCACCTAAAACAGTACCAGGGGAAATCATTTAGGTAGGGGAAATCAGGAGAGAATGCACCCCCTACAAACCCTTGATACTGCCATAGGTAGCAAGCAGAAATATTCTTGATTCTGTCTTACGCTCCTTTCTAGTAATCTTTAGCAAGCCATTCCATTACGCTAGCATAAATTCTTTTAGGAGCTTTATAATCACCTTTCAGAATTTTAGGAACTGTTTTAGGTGAAACACCAATTTCAAAAGCTAACTCATAATTTTTTAATTGTAAATCGGCTTTTTTTCTTCGTAACGCTTTCGCTTGCGATTGTGTAATAATCATTTTTTTCTCTCCCCTTTCTATATTTTATTCTCATTTTGAGAACAACTTAAGTATATACTCTTTTATTGAGAGTGTCAAGTGGTTTTATTCTTTTTTTGAGAATTTTTATAGAAAAAAATTCTTTGCTATGATATAATCAACTTAAAACAATTAAAGTAGGTTATACGCTGTGGAAATAAAGCTCAAAGAATTTAGAGAAAAAGAAAATTTATCTTTGAATAAACTTAGAAAAATTTTAAAAGAAAAATACGATATTACCGTTTCTGATAGTCAATTAATGTATTATGAAAATGGAACTCGAAAACCAAGAAACAATAAAGTATGGGAGAGTTTAGCAGATTACTTTGGGGTTAGTGTTGCAACTCTTTTAGGCCATGATGAAATATCTCCTGAAGAGATGACTAATAAATTACAAGATTTTTTCGAAAATCTTGATATGAATGAATTAAATAACATTAAACCAAATTATGATTTGCTAAAAAAGGTTCAATCAGCATATGAAAACGTTGAAGAACATATAAACAATCCAAAAAAATACGAGAATTTTGGCAAAGGTTTAGCTGATTTTAATCAAAGCTACATGCTAACTATCGAAAAGTTAATAGTTAATGATATAGAAATGGGGACGAATTTTGCAGATATTTTAATCAACTATATTTCTTTAAATGACTATGATAAAAAAATAGCTTTTGATTTAGTTCAAAAACTATCTGATAGAGACAAAGAAAAGGAGTAACCCCCATGGGATTTTTTGACACTGTAAAACAAGAAGGAAGCTTTTCTACTGCATCTGGAGTAAATGGACTACACTACGTTGTCCTTCAGGTAACTTTGAAAGAAAAGTTTTTCGGAACTGGATCAGGAAACCTTACAGAATTAGAAGATGTTATCAATAAACAAGCTTCTAAAGGTTATCGCCTGCATACAATCACAACCGCCAATGGTGGGAGTAAAGGACTAGGCGGTGGTGACCGTATCCAAGCCACAATGCTTTTTGAGAAGATTATCTAAAACCTTCATACAACATATCTTGATTTTCAGCTACTATGCGCAAAAATAGAGAGAATTTGAAGGATTGATTAACAGAAAGGAGAATAATGAGTAATAATAGAAAGCAACTCTTAGGCTATCAAGCATTGATAGATAAGATGATCGCAAATGGTATTCTTTTCAATACTATTGATCAGAATACTGCTAAAGACATACTACAAACTAGAAACTACTATTATAAAATATCCAGTTATCGAAAACTTTTTGATAAAGTAGATGGTAAATATAATATAG
>ERZ773037.1983-NODE-1983-length-10390-cov-64.962941_pt1 | contig 10390 bp, 10 predicted proteins | sample MGYA00511466_ERZ773037 | MGnify/ENA primary metagenome ERZ773037 (study PRJEB29015, sample SAMEA2738146) | human oral metagenome | biome: human oral; feature: human-associated habitat; material: saliva | place: China | collected 2202 ...
TGTTAGTTACGCCATTTGACCCGAGTAATATTACAGCAATTTCTTCTGCAATTCGTGATAACCAAAGCCTAGGTTTTAATCCATCTGATGATGGGCGAGTGGTTCGCGTTCCAGTTCCAGCTTTGACGGAAGAGCGCCGCCATCAACTGGTAAAACAGGTTAGCGAGAAGGTTGAGGAAGCTCGAATTGCGATGCGTAATATTCGCCAAGACGCTCTTAAGGATGCTAAGCGAATGAAGGATAATAAAGAGCTGAGCGAAGACGATTTGAAGCGCGTAGAGAAAGAAATTGACGGCTTAATGAGTAAGATGCAAGCGCAAATTGACGAGGCGTTTAAGGCGAAAGAAAAGGACGTCTTAACAGTTTAATGAGCGAAACTTTTGCCAATAAAGTGAAGGCATTGGATTTGCCGTTGGATCAAATTATTGTTATTGGTAGCGGGATTTTGGATCAATTGGGAATTCGTCCAGCTAGTGATATTGATCTTGCGGCGAGTTCTGATTTGATGAAAAAGCTCTCTGAGGAAAGTGGCGATTGGATTAAAAAGTTTGACGACAATCAGCGTTTTTATTTTGTAAAAGATGATGGTTCGGCTGAAGTTTGGGACGGCTGGGAGTTTGACGGGCAAGCTGTTAGCTATGATGACTTGCTTGATTACGCGGTGGAATATGATGGCGTGAGGTTCGTCAATTTAGAGTTTTTATATCAATGGAAAAAATGGCGTAGTCGCGAAAAAGATGTTCAAGATGTGAAATTAATTGACGAATGGAGGGTGAATAATGAGTGAAGATGCTAATTTGCCGCGGCATATTGGGTTTATTGTTGATGGAAATCGGCGGTGGGCAAAGCAGCATGGTCTGCCGGCGTATGAAGGACATCTGGCGGGTTATAACGCGTTAAAAGACGTGGCGCTAGAGGTTCTTCATCGGGGCGTGAAATACGCGAGTGCTTACGTTTTTAGTACGGAAAACTGGAAGCGGTCAGAGGAAGAAGTCCGACATTTGATGAAATTGCTATTGAATATATTGAAGGCTGATCTTCCGATATTTATTGAAAACGATGTTCGCTTGAGGGTTGTTGGGTCCAGGGAAGGTCTGTCGGATCAATTGATCAAAGCGATTGACGAGGCTGAGGAGAAAACTGCCGATCTGAAAAATGGAGAACTGGTTTTATGCTTAAATTATGGCGGACATTTGGAAATTGCCGACGCGGTTAAAAAAATTGTTCAATCTGGAGTTTCTGCTGAGGAAGTCGCGCCTGAGCTGATTGCTGAAAATATATATGCGCCAGAGGTGCCGCCGTGTGATTTGATTGTTAGAACTTCTAGTGAACAGCGACTCAGCAACTTTATGTTGTGGCGCTCGGCGTACAGCGAGTTGATGTTTATTGAGAAAAATTGGCCAGACATGACAACGGACGACGTGTCGGTGATTTTAGAGGAATATGCTAATCGGAATAGGCGGTTTGGAAAATGATTATTTGGGGAGTACTTTTAGGGCTATTTGTTCTTGTTTTGTTGGTGGTTTTGCATGAATTAGGTCATGCTATTGTCGCCAAGAGAAACGGCGTCAAGGTTGAGGAGTTCGGAGTCGGATTTCCGCCTGCCGCAAAAAAATGGAAAGTAAAGCGAAGTTTCTTAGGTGAAAACGTAACGTTTAGTTTGAACTGGCTGCCGCTTGGTGGATTTGTCAGATTGAAAGGCGAATACGATTCCGCAAAAGGCGAGGGTACATATGGCGGATCAACATTTTGGGTGAAGACGAAGATCTTGCTGGCTGGCGTCGTGATGAACTGGATAACTGCAATTGTTTTGTTCACGATTCTTGCGATAATTGGCATGCCAAAAATCCTGTCGAACCAAGTCCAATTGCCATTTGATACAGAGGTTAGGCGTTCGCCGGTGGCGATAGCGAAAGTTACGCCAGGTTCGCCTGCCGATAAAGCTGGACTTAAGATTAATGATCAATTGGTGCAAATAAATAATCAACCGCTTACGGAGGCGGTAAAGTTACCAATTGTAACGAAGGAGAATGCTGGCAAAAAAATCAACGTCAAGTACAAGCGTGACGGCAAAGAGTTAGCTGTTGACGTCCAGCTTAATGATGAAAAGTCCGTGAAGGGAAGCGGATATTTGGGCGTTATTCCGGGGCAGACGGAGAAAATGTATAGCACATGGTCGGCGCCTATTGTGGGTGTGGCGACTACTGGACAATTGTCATACGAAACGATCAAAGGCGTTGGTGTGCTATTAGTAAAAACCGTACATGGATCAATTGGGCAAATATTCGGTTCCGCGGAGTCAAAAGAATCTGCACGAGCTGATTTGGCATCTGTTAGCGGGAGCGTAGCAGGACCAATTGGCATACTGGGCGTATTATTCCCGTCAGTTGTCAGTTCTGGAATTGAGTACATCATTTTCGTGGCGGCGTTAATCTCGCTGACGCTGGCGGTGATGAACATTTTACCAATCCCAGCGCTTGACGGCGGTCGCTGGTTCACGATGACAATTTTCCGCTTATTTAAGAAAGATCTGACGAAAGAGCGTGAAGAAAACATTCAGGCAACCGGTATGCTAATTCTATTAATCTTAACAATTTTGGTGACGATCAGTGATGTTGGAAAGCTCTTCTAAGAAATTAAAAAACTGCAAATGGTGGCTGATTTTGGCGCTCCCAGCTTGGGTTTATGGCGTATTTTTGGCGGTGGAAGTTGTTGTTTCATTGGCGGTCGGTGCTTTGATAAAAATCGGCGTGCCACTCAATTCTGTGAATCCAGTTATTTTTAACACGGTGCTTTCGGTTGTCGTATATATTTTGTCGCTAATTGTCGTGGTTGGTGTGCCGTTTTTGGTTAAGAAGCGCCGAACAACTTTGAGCAATTTGGGCGTGAATGACTGGCCAACGTTTTTGGAAATATTCATTTCTCCGTTTGCTTTCGTGGCGTACTTTTTGCTAACAATGGTCACGATGAGTATCGCCAGAGTTGTTTTCTTAGTGGATATGCAACAAAAGCAGATCATACCGTTCAGTCAGAGTATGTTGGCGACCCATTGGCAATTTATCATGGCATTTGTTGTGTTGGTGGTGCTGGCGCCAATTGTTGAGGAACTTTTGTATCGCGGATATCTTTATGGCAAGTTGCGCAATTCTTTCTCGGTTTGGCTATCAATTATCGTAACGAGCATAGCATTTGGCGCGGCGCATCTTTGGGTTGGTCCGGATTCGCCATTGCAATGGGCGGTGGCAGTTGATACATTTACTTTAAGCCTAGTGATGTGTGCGACCAGGGAATACACTGGCGCAATTTGGGTGCCGATTATGATGCATATGGCGAAAAACGGAATAGCTTTTTATTTCTTGTTTATCAATACGGGCGCAATTAATCAGACAGAATCGTTATTGCCATTTATATTTATGTAAAGGAGAAAAATATGCGAATGACACAACTTTTTACTAGGACTTTGAAACAGGCGCCAGCTGGCGAGGTTGCGCGAAACGCCCAGCTTTTGATTCGTGCCGGCTACGTACATAAAACGATGGCGGGCGTGTATTCGTTTTTGCCGTTGGGTTTGAGGGTTCTTGAGAATATTAAGCAAATTGTTCGCGAGGAAATGGATAAAATCGATAGCCAGGAATTGGTGATGAGTACTTTGCAGCGAAAGGAGTTGTGGCAAGAAACTGGTCGCTGGAGCGATGAATTGGTCGACGTTTGGTTTAAGTCTAAGTTGCAAGACGGCACAGACATTGGTTTTGGCTGGACGCACGAGGAGTCGATTGTCGATCTTCTTCGTAATTACTTAAAGAGCTACAAAGATTTGCCAATTAGCGTTTATCAATTCCAGAATAAATTGCGAAACGAGCTTCGCGCTAAGAGTGGAATTATGCGTGGTCGTGAATTTGTGATGAAGGATATGTATTCGATTCACGGCAGCAAGGAGAGCTTGGATGATTATTACAATTCAGTCATCGAGGCATATAAGCGTTGTTATGATCGATTTGGGATTGGCGATGAAACATATGTGACGTTTGCTTCTGGCGGCGCTTTTACGAAGTTTAGTCATGAGTTTCAGACGATTTGCGACGCTGGCGAGGATTATATTTATTTGCATCGTGGCAAAAATATCGCTGTTAATGAGGAAGTTTTGGATGAGGCAATTAAGGAGCTTGGCGTCGATCGTAGTGAGTTAGAGAAAGTGAAAACTGCCGAAGTTGGTAATATCTTTAATTTCGGCACGCAGAAATCCGAAGAAATGAAATTAGTGTTTACCGACGCCGAAGGTAAAGAGCGATACGCTTATATGGGAAGTTATGGCATTGGAATTACGCGAGTTATGGGCGTGATCGTTGAGAAGTTCGCTGACGATAAAGGTTTGGTTTGGCCGGAAAATATTGCGCCGTTTAAGGTTCATATTGTGGCAATTGGCGGAAAAGGGCAGGAACTAGCAGGTAAGTTTTATGACGAGCTAGCTAATAACGGCGTCGATGCGCTGCTTGATGATCGCGATGAGCGTCCAGGCGTGAAATTTGCTGATACTGAGCTAATGGGTTTGCCGTGGCGGATAACGATCGGTGATCGAGCGATTGACGGTGATGGCTTGTTTGAATTGACAGAACGAGCAACTGGCGAAACGCGAAAAATGGATTATCAGCAATTGATGGATTTTTGCTTGAGTCGGTAATGCTGATTATATTGACATAATAAATAGTGATTGATATACTCAGATAGACTTAATCAAGACTAATTAAAAACACTATATTTAGTGTAGATCGTAAGACTAATACCACTACATACAGTAGAGGAGGAAATTTTTATGAAAAAAACTTATCAAATTACAGAAGCTGGAAAGGCTGATTTAGAAAAAGAGTTGACAGAGTTGAAGGGGCGACGCGGCGAGATTGCTGAAAAAATTGCGGCAGCGCGAGACTTTGGCGACTTGAGCGAAAACGCGGAATACGACGCTGCGCGCGAAGAACAGGGCTTGGTGGAAACGCGAATTTTGGAAATTGAAGATATTCTGCAGAACGCCGAAATTATTAAATCCAACGGCAGCTCAAGCGTTGGTTTGGGTAGTACGGTCGAATTGCAATGCCCAGAAAGAACCGTATCTTACACAGTGGTTGGACCAGTTGAAGCTGATCCATTGGCTGGACGAATCTCAGACCAGTCGCCAATTGGCAAAGAATTGATTGGTAAGAAAATTGGTGATGAAGTAACGATTAAAACGCCAAAAGCCGAAATTACTTACATTATTAAGTCGATATCTTAAGTCCGGCGGGATTTACCGCATATAATGTGCTATAATTATCTCTGTTATGGCTACACTTCAAGATTATCGCAATGAACGACTACGAAAACTGGAAACGTTACGTCAATTAGGCGTTGAACCATATCCAGCAAAATCAGAACGAACTCACACTTGTGCTGAGGTTTTGTCTAAGTACGATGAGTTAGCTGGTAAGGAAGTTGTTGTTGCGGGCCGTGTAGCGTCTATTCGCAGTTTTGGTAAATTAGCATTTATTAAATTACGCGATCAATCTGGCGACGTGCAGCTTTACTTGCAGCGTGATGACGTGGCGGAATTAGATGCTGCGCGCGGTGTGCTTGGAATGAAACAGCTTAAATTGCTGGACACGGGCGATTTTATCGAGGCGAAGGGCGTAATGACCACCACGCAAACAGGTGAAAAATCCGTTGGTGTACGCGAACTTAGATTGTTGACTAAATCATTAAGGCCAATGCCGGAAAAATTAGAGAATAAGGAAGAGCGCTTGCGTCGACGTTATGTTGATATGAATGTCAATCCTGAAGTTCGCGAGCGATTCATTCGACGAAGTAAGTTTTGGCAAGCAACGCGAGATTATTTGAATAGTCATGGGTTTATCGAGATTAATGTTCCTGTTTTGGAACACACCACTGGCGGTGCGGACGCGAACCCATTTGTGACGCATATGGATGCGCTGGGCGATCAGCAGTTTTATTTGCGAATTAGCCACGAATTACCGTTGAAGCGGCTGATTGGCGCTGGATTTGAAAAAGTTTATGACCTCGGTCCGCGTTTTCGTAATGAAAATTATTCGGACGAGCATCTGCCGGAGCATATTGCTATGGAGTGGTACGCGGCTTACTGGGATTGGAAGCAGGGAATGCGTTTCATGGAGTCGATGTATAAAGATGTGCTTCAGAAGACTTTTGGTACTTTGCAATTCCAATTGGGCAAATTCAACGTTGATATGAGCGGCGAGTGGGAAGTCTGGGATTATGCTGAAGTTATTCGCAAGCACTACGGAATCGACGTTTATAACACGACAATTGAAGAAGTTGCCTCTAAGCTGAAAGAGTATAATTTGGAAGTTGAAAAAACCGACTCTATCCCACGCAGTATTGATAAGTTATGGAAGAATATTCGCAAAGATGTTGCTGGTCCGGTTTGGTTGGTGAACACGCCGAAGTTTATTAGTCCGTTGTCAAAGACTAATCCGGAAAATCCAGAGACGGTGGAGCGTTTTCAGCCGGTGATCGCTGGTTCGGAATTGGGTAATGGATTCTCTGAACTGAATGATCCGATTGATCAGTTAAATCGTTTCCTTGAGCAGCAACAAATGCGTGACTCTGGTGATGAAGAGGCGATGATGCTTGATATTGATTACGTTGAAATGCTGGAATATGGAATGCCGCCGGCTTGTGGTTGGGGATATTCTGAAAGGGTATTTTGGATTTTCGAGGGCGTTACAGCGCGTGAAGGTGTGCCGTTCCCGCAGCTTAAGAGTGAAATTGACGAGACAACTCGGGCGATTTATTCGCAAGTCAACTTGTAATTTTGCTATAATTAAAGCATGAAACGTTTTCTTTTGGGTCTATTAACTGTTGGGCTATTGCTGGTCGGGTCTGGCAAAATGGCGTTTGCGGCGCGCTCGACGGATAATTTTACTATCACAAAATTTGATGCGGAATATTCACTGAGTCGCGACTCTGATAATCGATCAAAATTGGAAGCTACTTGGCGAATTACCGCTAATTTTCCGCCGAACCAAAATCGGGGAATCGCGCCAGTTTTTGTTAAGAAATATGATGATCACTCGACGAATTTTTTATTGCAATCTGTAACTGATGAAAACGGTACTCCGCTTGAATATTCCTGGAATGACGATGAGCTGAGAATTGGTAATAAAAATACCTACGTGGAGGGCGAGAAAACTTACATTATTAAGTTTACACAGCGTGACGTAACTAAGAATTACGGCGATACGGGACGTGATGAATTCTATTGGGATGTGATTGGCGATGAGTGGCGTGTCCCGATGGAAAATGTGCAAATTTCCGTGAAACTTGATGAGTCTTTGGTTGCGGCAAGGCAAGGGAAAGCTTTTTGTTATGTCGGCAGTCGAGGTTCGACGACGCAATGCGACTTGAGCGAAATTGAGAATCAGATTACTGCGAAAATAGATAAGTTGGGTCGTCGACAAGGTGTAACCGTGGCGGTTGGATTTAAGAGCGGAACTTTTTCTGAATATCAAGAAACGCTAATGGAAAAGCTGATTGGAATTTGGCATTTTATGCAGATTTTGGCTTATACAATCGCGACACCTTTGGCGGTTTTTCTAATAATTCGATATAGGCGGCTGGCTGGCAGAGATAAGGAATTAAAACCGATTCCACCGGAATATTTGCCGCCAGAGGATATTAGCGTTTTGATGTCGACATATGTTTTGAAAAAATACGATGATCCATTCAAGGTCAAAGGTCTGCCGAAGGTCGCGCAATTATTGGATCTGGCGGTTCGGCATTATATTAAAATTTATGAAGTGAAAAAATCTTCGCTGTTTAGCGGTGCGCAATATGAGATTGAAATTATTAAAGATTTGCAGGAACTTAAAGCCGAGGAAATTGAAATTATCCAGGATATGTTTGACAGTTCATCTATTCCAAAACCAGGTCAACGCCTAAATCTGAAAAATCTTCAAAATAATATAAAATACATGACGCGAACGCGTGACGATGATAAGAACCTGGAGACGCTAGCCAGAGAGAAATATGGTTTATGCGAGCAAAATCCAGAAGTGAAACGAATAATGATAGGGTGGTTTAAGCGAGTTCTTGTGTTGGCTGTTTTGTTTTTGTCGCCGATGCTCCTTGTTATGTCAATTATGCTCGTCTTAGCGTCCAGAGGTTGGTCGCTGACTGATTATGGTTTAAGTTTGAGGCGATATTTGGAGGGATTGAAAATGTATATAGGCGTGGCTGAGGCTGAGCGCTTGAATATTCTACAAAGTCCTGAGGGCGCGGAAAAAGTAGTTGTTGATGTGAACGACGGAAAACAACTTGTTAAATTATATGAAAGAGTTTTGCCTTATGCTGTGTTGTTTGGGCAAGAGAAAAATTGGAGCAAGCAAATAGGCAAATATTACGAGCAAGTTGGCGAGGCGCCAGATTGGTACGTTGGGCGAGGCGCGTTCAATGCTGTGGCGTTTTCGTCTGGGCTAAGCGGTTTGTCGACGGCGGCTGGTCATGCTAGTGATTATTCTTCAACTTCTGGCGGTTCGTCTGGCGGTGGATTCGCTGGTGGCGGCGGAGGTGGCGGCGGAGGTGGCGGCTGGTAGAATTTGGTATAATTAAAGATATGGATTTTTTATTGGAGTTATTTTCTGACACGCTAGTTTCATTTGCGGTTAAGGGTGAAAGGTTGTAATTATGTCTGATATTTTGTTATGGCTGGCGGCGGCTGTTTTATTGGCGCTTTCTGGGCTATTTTCCGGTCTGAATATCGGCTTAATGATGGCGCGGCCTGATGATTTGAAGCGAAAAGCCAGGCAGGGTGACAAAATTGCGGCGCGAGTATATCGATATAGAAAAGACGGTTATTATCTGATTTTCTGTATTTTGCTTGGTAATGTCGGCGTGAATACCGCGATGTCAATTTTGCTTGGCAATATGACGAATGGCGTGGTCGGCGGTTTGATTGCGACGCTTCTTATCACGATGTTTGGCGAGATTTTGCCGCAGGCGATTTTCTCGCAGCGTGGATATCGATTTGTGCGATATTTCTTTTGGCTACTTGATGTGATTTACGTGCTATTTTGGCCGCTTGCTAAGCCGATGTCGAAATTGTTGAATCGCTGGCTGGGTAAGGAAACGCCGCAATTATATTCTCATCAGGAGCTGGAGGAGATCATTCACGAGCACGCCGTCAGGTCGGATAGTCCGGTTGATTATGACGAAAGCCGAATTGCGGCAGGTGCGCTGCAGTTTAGTAAAAAGACGGCTGGCGATTTGGTTACGCCGATGAGCGAAGTTTTTGTCGTGAATTTGGATGATGAATTAGATGCTACGCTTTTGGCGCAAATAAAGCACGCTGGACATTCGCGAATTCCGGTTCAATCCGACGGGGAATTGGTCGGAGTTTTATACGTGAAGGATGTCGTTGGACGAGATTTGCCACTGCCAATTAGTCAATTGTACCGCGATAAAATTTATGATATTGATAAGAGGTCGCGCCTGGATACGGTCTTAAGTCGATTCATTCAAACGCACAATCATTTGTTTGTGGTGATGGACGATGAGACGGAACTGGGAATTATTACGCTAGAAGACGTGATTGAAGAGATTCTAGACCAAGAGATTGAAGATGAGTATGATGAGGAATGAGATTAAATTGAGGAGGTCATAAAATGTTTGAAGGATATAATAATGGAGTGCCTGATAGATTACGACAAGTTACAGCCGAGACAATGTCTCCTGAAGCGCTATACACACTCGACACTTATTCGGACGTATCGCCGCAGGATGTGATGTATATTGATGAGTCTAGGGCAGAGGGAAGTGGTCGTCTAATTATCAGTAAAGGACAGTCTGTTAAGCTGCTTGAGGAGGCTGATTTGTCTACTCCTGATCTGGTGATATTGATGAGCGTATGGCAGAGAAATGACCAAGGGGATTTGTGCCGTGGTATTGTCGCCGATTGTCGATTTTATAGTGGACGCTTTGATGTTGAATATGGCGACGAAGAGATTGATGATTACGATGGAGTTGATGATGAAGTCTACAATAAGGACGACGAGCAGGTTATCTCTGCAGTAATTGATTACGGAGATGATAGAGAAGTCAAGATTTGGGGAGATCCGATGTTTTTTGATGCCGCTAGATATATGGCTGGTTTGGTAGATAATGAGTCGATAGAAAATAATGGAGTTTCCGCGGGTGATCGTGAGATTCAGGACAGCGTGAACGACGACGGGTTGCGGGAGCGTGTGAGCACTGAGCCTTTTTATAAGCGCGCGCTTAATGGCTTGGCGAAGATAGTTAAAGCTAGGCAAAAATAGCGACCCCTAAGCTGACAGGGCCTGCGATTTTTTGAATATTATTTTCAAAAATACCTTGACAATTTAAGGTACCT
>ERZ773037.1984-NODE-1984-length-10390-cov-2.546783_pt1 | contig 10390 bp, 7 predicted proteins | sample MGYA00511466_ERZ773037 | MGnify/ENA primary metagenome ERZ773037 (study PRJEB29015, sample SAMEA2738146) | human oral metagenome | biome: human oral; feature: human-associated habitat; material: saliva | place: China | collected 2202 ...
TGCTTGCTGCAACAGGGCATAATGACGCGGCGAACCGACTCTATTGAACAGGACGCCTGCGATACGCACCTCTTCCTTGAAACGCATAAAGCCCGAGAGCAAAGGCGCGACGGAATAAGCGGCGGATTGGGCGTCGACAACCAAGACGACCGGTAAGCCCAACGTCTCGGCAATCTCCGCCGTAGAGCCCTTATCCCTGTCGTAGCCGTCGTACAATCCCATCATCCCTTCCACCACGCACACGTCCGCACCGCCAGCATAATGCGCATACAAGGCACGCACATGTTCTTTCGACGCCATAAACGTATCGAGGTTCACCGACGGATGCCCGCACACCTCGGCATGAAACTTCGTGTCGATATAGTCGGGACCGCATTTAAACGGATGCACCTCCATCCCCTGCCGGACAAACAATCTCATCAGTCCGCGCGCGATCGTCGTCTTGCCGGAGCCGGAAGAAGGAGCGGCTATGAGGAATTGAGATACGGATTTCATCGGATTCGTCTTTCATTAATACCGCAAAGTTAATGCAAAATAACAAGAGATGAAAAGGAGCACGAGGCAAAATGAATATCGGTCGAAAAAAGAATATGAACAAACAAACGAATACAAAAAAGTTTTTGCAATTAACTTTTAATTGCTACAGTTGCGATGGTAGCGAGTTACGGCATTTATTCTTCTTTGCAAAAAACGAAAGAATTATCCATGATTGCGAAAGCCGATATGGAAGCGCTGGTATTGACCGAAAATTTTATAGCAACCCACTGTTTTGTTCGTTACTGAAAAACTGTAATAGTCCGAAGGATTACCCGTGTACCTCATCACGAGGATTCGACATCGGGCGAGCCTGGGATGCGCGAATACGAGTTATCGGCATCGAGACGAGGCCTCTTTTCGACAAAATCGTCGATGTGCTTCATCGCCCCGTTCTATAGGCGGTATTGTGCATCGCGGTGTATTTCATCGGGACGCTGCTTCTCTTCGCCTCGAACGATTCCCGTTACCGGGGATTGTTCCCCGAAGAATATATCGTCGGGAAAGTATGGATTCATCCAAAAAAGTAACCGTTTCATTAGTAATAGTCTTGTTAGTAATAAAGCTATTTCATACCTTTGTTTTGCAATTATAAATAGCTTAAAAATATGGTAACCGAGAATCCTTTTGTATTTGGCAAAGCTGCCGAAGGAACACACTTTACGGACAGAGAGGAAGATGCAAAACGTCTCACCGCAAATCTCACTCATGGTATCAACGCCATTCTCATATCGCCGCGTCGATGGGGAAAGACTTCACTTGTAAAGAAAGTCATATCCGAAATTGACAGGCCGGCCATGAAACCGGTATTCATCGATATTTTCCAATGCAAGTCTGAATACGAGTTTTACCACGCTTTTGCTACGGCAGTCATCAAGCAGACGTCATCGAAACTCGACGAATGGGTGGAGCTGGCCAGGACCTTCCTCGCTCACCTGTCTCCCAAGTTCTCGTTCGGTCCAGACCCGACGAACGACTTTTCTCTCTCTTTCGAATGGAAACCGAAGGACGATACCGAAACGGACATCCTGCAATTGCCAGCGAAGATTGCTCAAAAGAAGCACATCCGCCTTATCGTGTGTCTGGACGAGTTCCAGCAAGTGGCAGATTTTACCGATTCCGTCACCTTCCAGAAAAAACTTCGTTCCGTCTGGCAGCATCAACAAGAGGTCACTTATTGCATGTTCGGGAGTAAGAAACATTGGATGGAAAACATCTTCAACGACCAAAGCATGCCATTTTACAAGTTCGGCGACCTGATGTTTTTGCAGAAAATACCTGCCGAGCGATGGATTCCGTTCATCCGTACCAAATTTCAAGAGACGGGAAAGAGCATCACCGTCGAACAGGCTGCGAGCATCTGCGAGGCGACGGCAAATCTTTCTTCCTACGTTCAACATTTGGCCTGGGTCGTCTGGTACAAATCCGATCGCGTAGTGACCGACAAAAACATCGCCGACGCTATTGACGACCTGCTGGAGCAAAACAAAGTGTTCTTCAAGAGAGAGGTCGAACAACTCTCCGAATTGCAGTTGAATTTTCTCAAGGCATTAGCCCATGGCATCACCACCGGCTTCAGTCGGAAGGACATCCTCAGGGAATATCGCCTGGAATCGTCCGCCAACGTACAGTCTATCAAAAAAGCCCTGCTAAAGAAAGATTTGATCGATATGGACGGGCAAGAAATCGCGTTCAACGACTCGCTTTTCAAATTGTGGCTCCAACGGCAGACATTCTATGAATAAACTCGTACCCATTCTCCGCCCCGCCCGGTACGGCGCAAGGGCAGGGCTCATCCGTTTCGTGCTTATAAAAATTTGTTAACACAGGCACGTTAACAATTTTTTATGCCTATGAAATTTCGATTTCGTGACTATGGAATTTTTGTTTCGTACGGTCGAAATTTTCGACGCGTCGCGCTACGTTTTCGAACTTCCGGACCACGGCCGCGCCCTTCACGCCTTTGCCGGGCGTGAAAAAACGGTGCGCACCGCCGGCCGCATGCCAGGCACGAGGCGAAAAAAAAGAAGGGCGATCCGAAACAAATTCGATAAATATGCTTACCTTTGAGGACGAATTTGGAAATCAAGTCCCTGCGAACGGCTTGATGTAAGGGAATCCGGTGAAAAACCGGAGCTGTTCCTGCAGCTGTAATCCTCTTTGAAAGATTCGCTCCATCCATAGAGTCACTGAGTAATAACTTGGGAAGACGAGCCAATCGAGGAGAGCCAGAAGACCTGCCAAGATTCGATCGATCAGCACGATGCTTCCAGGATTTGAAGCCACGGCGTCCCTCGTACCACAGGCCACAGGTCTGTGCTTTCCGGTGCCCTGCGACGGAGGATACTTCGGCATTGTGCAAAATGAACGGCAAGATGAAGTACGGATTTATTTTCTTTTTAGGAGCTTTCTTTCTGCGGAGTACGGCCTGTGCACAAACGGAGGGCGAACTGCGCGATTCGATCCCGGAGGTCGTCGTCACCGGTACGGGAACCCAGCATCTGCTGAGGGACGTGCCCGTCCAAACGGAAGTCATCAGCGGGAAGATGTTACGGAACTATGCCGGAAAGAGCATTCAGGATCTGTTGGCGGGCTTGACTTCCTCGTTCGACTTCAATGAAGACGACATGGGCAGCCAAATGCAGATGAACGGCTTAGGCAACGGTTATATCCTCATTCTTATCGACGGGAAACGCATCCACGGCGACGTAGGCGGTCAGAACGACTTGAGCCTTATCGACCCTCAGCATATCGAAAAGATCGAAATCGTGAAGGGAGCTTCTTCCGCCCTCTACGGCAGCGACGCCATCGCCGGCGTCATCCACATCATCACGAAGAAACCCGACGAAGGACTTCTATTAGAGAATACGACCCGCGCGGGCAGCTACGGCGATATCCGTCAACACGACGGCATCGGGCTGAAGTTCGGCAAATGGAGCTCGTATACCAACTTCCAACTGCAACATTCCGACGGATGGCAGAACACCGCGACGGAGGATCCCAACCAAACGGAATTCCTGATAACGGATTCGAGAAACAAAACCGTCAACCGCCACACCAGCTGGCAAATAGCGGAACGACTCTCCTATGCATTCAACCAGCGCCTGGAAGTCTATGCCCAAGGAAGCACTCATTGGAAACGCCTTTACCGTGTAAGCGGAAAATATCCCTCGTGCGACGTAAAGACCTACGATCTGGAATATCACAACGCTTCGGTCAATGCCGGAGGGAAATGGCAAATAAACCCCACCGATGCGGTCAGCTGGGAGGTCAGCTGGGACAAGCACGCGTATTTTTACAACTATACCGACACGACTTTGACGGATGCGTACGTGAACGGAACGTTAGATCATTATTTCCCTTACTTTCCCGGCCAGAAAAACCTTCAAAGCAACCAGGAACGCAGCATGGTTCAAATGAAAGGCGTATTTGCCTTGCCTTACGAAAATCGGTTGAACGCCGGCTTCGAATGGCGGTACGACTGGCTGCACGCCCCCATGCGAGTCGTAAACGGGAAAGCGCACGATCATACGGCGGCCCTGTATCTGCAGGATGAGTTCGACCTGCTTCGCCCGTTGAACATCACAGCCGGCATTCGTTTGAATAAGAACGCGGCTTTCGGATTCAGGGCGACGCCCAAAATCTCGGCCATGCTGAGCCTGAGCGATTTTCGCCTGCGCGCCACGTGGAGTCAGGGTTTCAAAACTCCCACTCCCAAAGAACTGCATTACCGATACCTGCGCGAGATGAGCGGAGTTTACCTGTACTTAGGCAATAAAAAGCTCCGTCCGCAGACATCCGATTACTACGCTTTCAATGCGGAATACAGGATCCACAAGTTCGCCGTTTCCGTAACCGGATACTACAATCACGTTGACAGAATGATTGCGCTGGTCACCATTCCGAGAAGCGAAGCTCCCGGAGCAGACATCGCTCAGTACGATCCGGTCAAAGTACGCCAATACAAAAATCTGGAAAGCGCCGAGACGTACGGCGCCGACGTGCACATCAACTACTCAATGACGAACGAAATAACCGTCGGAGCAGGCTACAGTTATTTGGACACTAAGGCAAAAACATACGACAGCGCCAAAGAGCTGCTGCAAGACGTGGTCATTGACGGCATGGCTCATCATAAAGCCAATTTCTTCGCTACGTGGGGGCATCGTTTCACCCCTGCCTACAGGTTGAGCCTCGGCATTTACGGAAAGATGTCTACCAAACGGTATTACCAGATAAACGGGAACGGCAAAGGCTACCAGATTTGGAAACTCTCTACCGCTCATGAGTTGGGAAAGAGCAAGCGAGTAAGCTACCGGTTGGAAGCGGGAATCGATAATATATTCAATTACGTAGACCGTACTTACCACGGGCTGCACGTAGGCACTACCACTCCGGGCACTACCATTTTCGCTTCGTTCGCAGTCAAATTCTCGCAGGGAAAGAAATTAACCAATAAGTATAAGTCCAATTTAAATCAAAATTACAATGAGGAAAATTAAGTTTTTATTACCGGCTTTCATAGCCATGCTGACCGCAGTTTCATTCACCGCTTGTAACCACAGCGATGATAACGAACCCACGTCGAATTACGAACGTTACCAACGGGCCGTCGATGCTACCGTATCTTCGCAAAAGAAGCACGACAAGGCCCTCTTGTTAGTCGCTTTCGGCAGTACTTGGCAGCAGGCTTTCGATGCGTTCGACGAAACCGTCAAAGCCTATCAGGGCAAGTTCCCCGATTACGATGTCTATCTGTCGTTCTCTTCCGCTATTTGCATCAATCGGGCAGCTGCCGGGGAACATGTCGCCTCGCGCAACTTCTATTCTCCCAATTACTGGCTGGAAGCTTTCGGGCGCGTGAAGTACAGCGCCATCGTCGTGCAATCCTTGCAGGTTATCCCCGGTGAGGAATATGCGCGCGTAATCAATCATATCAAGGATTTTGCCAATAACAACAACGCCGATCTCGACGACAAGTATCTCTCGACGGTCAAGCTTTATCTCGGCACTCCTTTGATGCAAGAAGCCGATACGGACGTGAAAAATCTGGCCGCCGCGCTCGATAAAAATTTCAACGCCTACACTTCCAAGGGTATCGTAGCCTTCATGGGACATGGCAACCCCGACACCTACGATACCTATAAAGCGAACATCCGTTACTCTCAGTTAGAGGAAGCTTTGCAGAAAATCAGTCCTAATTACTACGTAGGGACAGTGGACATGCCGGATAACTACAAGAACAACGTGTATGCCCGCATGAAGGCGGCAGGCATTGCTACAGGTACAGTTTATCTGCACCCGTTGATGGCCATCGCCGGCGATCATGCTCACAACGATATGGCCGGCGACAGCAAAGCTCCCGCCAATCTCGACGAAAACGATGAGGAAGTGAGTTGGAAAGCCTTCTTCTCGGCAGCGGGATATACCTGCACCAACAGTACTTCGCTTCTCAAAGGGTTACTCGAACTCGAGGACATACGCGCCCTTTGGATGCAACATACCACCAACGCCATCAACGGCGAGCCGCTCGATTACTATCATTCGAAAAATCCGGAATGATCAGATCCGCAAGGATGTATGACCGAAAGATCTTTCATAACAACTCTTCGTAAAAAGTTTTCCGCCTTTCGGCGGGAAGCTTTTAATTGGATGAAACCCCTATCGCCTCTTTTCCATCATGATGAAGAATACGATCATTTTATCGATTTGCCTATCAATCTGCCAAAGCCATATCCTCGCCCAGATACATACGTCGAAGGCAGATACCCTCGACCTGACAAGCAGGATCTTCGACCTCAGCCCTATCGTGGTCACGGGAACCGGTCATCATCAACGGCTGAAAGCTACCACGGCACCCGTTCACGTGCTTTCCAAACAGGCAATTCATGAGCAAGGGCTCTTCCGCTTCTCGGATGCCGTCAGCCGGATGATGCCTCAGATCTCTCTTTCGCCAAGTTCCATGGGTTCATTTCTTCGGTTAAACGGACTGGGGAACAAGTACATCCTCCTTCTTGTCAACGGGAAGAAACTGACCGGGGATATATCAAACAACGTAGACCTCTACCGTATCCAGATGGCCAGAGTGCGCCGGATCGAAGTGCTTGACGGCGCCGCATCTTCGCTCTACGGCTCGGACGCTATCGGCGGAGTGATCAATGTCATTACCGACCAACCGACCGAAGACATGATTTCTGCTACGACAAATACGCATGCCTCCGGAAAAGGCAAATTCATCCAGTCGGTCAATGCCGATCTCGTCGCGCACGGATTCGGTTCATACACGGCTTACACGCACGATGAGGCCGACAGCTATCAAAACAACGATTCGGAATACGTAAAGGGTTCGACGGGGGAAACCCGGAGAACGATCGCTCCGCTATTTACCGGCTATCACTCGGATCTGTTCAGCCAACGATTCTCCTATTCTCCTATCGACCGTTTAGCTTTTCACGGCGAGGCAGAAGTATCGAAAAGGCTGACCGACCGTCCGGATACCCGTCAAGACGTCGACGGAGGCTCGGACTACGAGATGCGCCACAAATCGTTGCGCTTCAATGCGGGAGGCATCTATAAACTTAGCAAGCGGAACTCGTTCCAATACGATTTTACCAGCGATAATTACCGCTACGGCAAGGTATACGACGTAGCGACGAAGACCTACCGGATAGGCGATTATATCCAGTCGAAGAAACAACAGCATTATGAAAACGAGCTGAAAGGCATCTTCGGCTTTACGAAAAACAGCACCACCATCTTCGGCGCTTACTGGAGCAATGATTTTCTAAATTCCTCTGCCGGCTCCGTCGACAATCATGCCTATACGTTAGCCGGATATGCGCAGCACGAACTGCTGCTGTTCAAAAACCTGAAAGCGACTCTCGGCGCCCGTTATAATCGCCATGAAGCGTTCGGCGACAAAGTCACCCCGAAAGTCACCTTGATGTATTCGCCCCGACATTTTACCTTCCGCGCCACTTATTCTACAGGTTTTCGCGCGCCGGGATTGGACGAGCTCTATTATCATTATTACAGCACCTATAAAGGTAAACCGCAAATCATCTTCGGAAATAAGAGGCTGCAGCCGGAGAAAAGCAAGTACTTCTCCCTGAATGCGGTATACCACGCGAACAGTTTCTCTCTGTCGATAACCGGCTTTATGAACTTCATCGACGATATGATCGTCAAGGAGGCTACCGCCATCGACAACGTCACCCGCGCCCTCCTGATGAAAGAGTTTCCGGAAATGACAGCGGCGGAAGCCGACAAACTGGATCGATACACCTTCCACACGAACAGCGATAAAGGCGAGGTAAAAGGCATCCAGGTGAGTCTGTCTGCCAATGCCTTCAACGGCTTCTATATCAACGTGCATTATTCGTATACCGATGCACGGACTAAAAGCGGCGAGAAATGGACCGCCCTCGACCGTTCGTTCAAGCATGCTTTGACCCTAGCCGTCAACTATCATCACGGATGGAGGCACTATGCATTCAATGCGAATATCCACGCGCGGATGCAAAGCGAAACGTATTATCCGCTTTACGAAAACGCGCCCGGATACGGAATATGGAATATCAACACCACGCATACTTTCGATTTTCTCCCATTTCTGAATATCGAACCGAGTCTCGGAATAGACAATATCTTTGACAAAACAGACCGTCGGATCGACAGCAAGCTCCGAAGATACGCACTCTTTTCACCGGGCAGGGCGTTGACTGTCGGATTGAAACTCCGGTTTAAACGGTAAAACTACTTCCGCCAGAAACGGAAAGTAATATCGATGAAATTTCCTTCCGGCCCTCGCTTGTACAGGCGTTGGTTGGTCGTCGGGCTCTTGAGGCTTCCCAAATGACGGATATAAGGCCCGACTTTGATATAATCGAAGTCGGGCTTATGAACGACGGGAGGGATGAGTTGCTTGCCGCTATACCACGCCACCTTCAAATGAGAATGAGCCAGACGGACATATCGCGCCAATCGATTGACGGAAATCGGCTCCGCATCTCCTCCCATAAAGCAAATACAGGTAATATCGTCGTTACATTTACGGATGATGTCGTCGATCTCGCTCGAAGTCAGCGGCGTCCCGACATCCTCCCACAGGTATTTGCTGTGACAGTACGGGCAATGACACGGACAATTCGATATATTGATGGAGAGCGTTACCTCATCGGGTATTTCTTGAAAGACGCCTCCCGTATTCACATACTTCAACATCGGGTCGACGCACTAAACGGTCACCTTGTTCGAACCGATATAGAAGCGACGGTGCTCTTCTTCCTGACGGGCCTGCGAGAAATTGCTCACGCGTTTCAAATAGCCGATGATACGCGTCATATAATCTACGTCATGGCTATGACAGGCCGGACATTCGTGCAGGTAACGTTTATCGATGTGTCCGCAATCGTTGCAAATAGTATTCGGAATATTGAAAGTAAAATAGTTGCATCCTTCTTTGGCCGCAACGCGCAACAATTGCCGATACTGCGCCCCCGTCAAATGTTCTTCCAAATTCGTATGCAGTGCAGATCCTCCGGTGAGATGTTCGATATAAGGAGCGCCATGCATCTTGAACTTATCGATAATGCTCAAGCTATCGTCCTCCACGATGTAGAAATAGCTGTTATAACAGTCGCGCGGAACGAAATAACCGTCTTCTTTGTCCCATTTGGCATGCTTGACGCCGACATTTTCGGCAGGAATCATTTCGCAATTGAAAAGTACATCTTTCGTACGGTATTGCCTGTTATATTTTTCTATCAAACCGAGGATCGACTGGACGAAATGCAAATAATCGGGATTATCCGTAATCCGAAGTCCCATAAATTCGGCAGCTTCCACCAAACCGTTCACTCCGATGGTCAAGTATTGGCGGCCCATATTGATGTATCCCGCGTCGAAGAGCGGGAGCATGCCGCTCTTCTGCAATTCTTTCAGATTCTCATTGTAGGCCAATTGTACCTTGTGGCAAAGGTCGATAATACGGCCCAAGAATTCCATATAATCCAACTCATTGTTTACCGCATACTGAATACAGCGATTCAGATTAATGGTCAGGACGCTCTTCGAACCGGTCGATACGCCGCCCGCCCCCAACGTATAGCTGAATCCGTTATCCTGAATTTCATTGCGCAGGCGGCAGCAAGAACTCAAGGAATCGGCGTTATCGCTCATATAGGTAAAGAAGGAATGGCCTTCCGCATACATTTCCGCCGTAAACTCTCCCCATTCTTCATCCATCACGTCCCCGTCCTTGCTTAAAAGCGCCATGGTTTCCACGGGGAAAGTCAATACGGCTTTTGTCCTTTCCTTGTTGAACCATTTCATGAAACGTTTCTGCAACCACGAGAGGCCATCCCAATCGGGCTTCGAACCGTCGGGGAAATAGAAGTTGCCGAAGATGCTTTGGAAATAGTACCGATCGTAATAGGCGATGTTCCAGAAAACGGCTTGGTAATTGCGGGCGCCCGTGGGTTGGTTGATGGAATAGACGATTTGCTCGAAGCAGTCGGTGATCACCTTGTCGATGGTGCGGTGGCGAAGGGAACTGTCCACGATTTCATCGGCGCGGAGGTAATAATTTTCGCCATATTCTTTCTCAAGGAAGTAGCTCATGTACATGAGAAACTCCACTGTGGCGATGGCGCCGCTGAGCATGGAGCTGACGATGAACACCATATTGATGAATCCACCGCAGAAGGATTTCAGATTGGTGGGCGCTGTGGAATTACCGCCAATGGATTTCGTGCCGTTGAGCAACCACGGGTACATGGTGATGGAAGCACAATAGTTGGCCAGGGAGGTTTCGTCGTTCTTATAGATATAATGGTGGTCGAGCAGGTAGAGATAG
>ERZ773037.1988-NODE-1988-length-10379-cov-4.828458_pt1 | contig 10379 bp, 10 predicted proteins | sample MGYA00511466_ERZ773037 | MGnify/ENA primary metagenome ERZ773037 (study PRJEB29015, sample SAMEA2738146) | human oral metagenome | biome: human oral; feature: human-associated habitat; material: saliva | place: China | collected 2202 ...
CGGCATCCTTGGCCGCCACATTATACGCCAACTGCAACATCTCAAAATACGTCGCATGCTCAGTCTGAGCTACCGTTGTTGGTGCCACCGTCGTCGCTTGAACCGTGGTTGGTGCCTGGGTCGTCACCGCCTCTTCTGGCTTCTTGTTGCATGCCGCCAGCGCCAATACACAAAGCGCTGATGCTAGGATTTGTCTTTGCTTCATACTCTCTCCTCCAGTCATGAAAACCTTCTCTATTCATGTTTATTATAGCATAGGTGGGAAAGAAAAAGGATTTTCTTTTTAAACGCAAAATAAAAAATCACTCTAGCATAATGCTAGAGCGATTTTTTGAAGTTTTCTGCTTGAGCAAGAACTTGTTCAAATACATCATCATTCCATTGTGGTGGATACCCATTTTCATAAAGTAATATGGTTAAATCCATATTCAGTTGACTTTTAATATCTTCCCTGCTTGACCAATCTGCATATTGAGACTTATCATCAACTAACTCCTTAATAGCCTTAGCTAATTCCACACACTTTTCATCAGGATATTCAAACTCATGATCATCTCGAACTTTAATTAGAATATCATAAAAAGCTTTTTCTTCGTATGAAATGCCTAATTCTTTAAAGGAATCCATATCTATCTGAAGATCTTTTAGAATCTTCATAATTTCATCAGATAAACTATTAATAAAATCTGCTGTAACCTCGGAAACGAATAGTTGTGCATCTCTATTATTATAATCTTTTACAACTTTATCGAGTCGTTCAGAAAATTCAACCGCCTTAACTTGATTGACTTTTCCATATTGGTCTATAGCTCTTCTTAGTAGTTTTAGTAAGGCATTAAATTTTGTTATTGGCATATCTAATGAATCCAGTTCGTCCAAGAATTTATCATCAAACAACTCTTCTGTGTTTGAATTGATAATATCTTCAACTCCTGTGGATGCAATTGCCGCTTCGACCATTGATTGAACATGCCTATTCATTATTTCGGCATCTGGAGTATCTCCTTTTGTCTGTTTATAAATAATTGAACGAATTGCTAGATAAAATTGCGCTTTTTCAATTTCTTCGTCAGTTAATTCACCAGAAGGAAATACAATTTCATACGCTAACTTCATACGACGCGATAAATACATAAATCTCTTTTCCATTTCCTGTGTAAGCTGAACAAATTCTGTTGCACGATTCAAACAAAGAAGTTTAGCAGCTGGCGATCCATTATAAAAATCGTTTGCATCAAATTTAATTAATAATTCATCAATTAGTTTCAAATGATTTCTAAAAATCTTTAAAGTAATATCAATTTCATCAATTGGATTTTCCTGATTATCCCCATACTTCTTAACAGCTTCCATCATCGCACGCTTAATTCCAATGTAATCTACAATCAATCCCTGATTTTTCCCTTCATACGGACGATTTACACGAGAAATAGTTTGAATTAACGTATGTTTTTGAAGTGGCTTATCAATGTACATAACAGCAAGAGATGGTATATCAAACCCAGTAATCCACATATCTACAACAATTGCAATTTGAAAATTAGAATTAATATTTTTAAATTGACTATTGAGCATCTTTCGATGACTAGCATCGTTCAACAAGTCATACATTTCCTGCTCATCATCTTGACTTCTAGTTGCGACAATATTTACTTTTGAAAGTGATTCTAATTTTTCTAATTCATACTTACTCAAACCTGTCTTTTCAGTTTTCTTAGAGATAAACCAATCTGGGCAAATTATTTTAAGTTCGTTATAGAGCTTAAAGGCGTGTTCTCGATTAGAGCAGACAATCATTGCTTTCTGGACAACCCCAGGTTTTTCACTCACAAGTCTAGAATAATGAGAATAAATATCTGAAGCAACTTTGTTCAATCTGTCCGGATGACTTAATATTTGGGACACATGAGACATAGCACGTTTACTTACTTCAATTTGTTCAACGTTTGCACCTTGTTCCTCAACATCTTTATAATATTGATCAATCTCTTTAACTTGCTCAGGATTTGTGATGACACGTGCTAAACGAGGTTCATAAGAAATACGTACCGTAATACCATCCTCTGTTGATTCTCTCATTGTATACGATTCAACTACTTCTCCAAAAACATGAATCGTTTCATCAATAGGAGTTCCTGTAAACCCTACATAAGTTGCATTTGGAAAAGAATCTCGTAAATACTTTGCAAAACCATACGACTTTTCTATTCCTGCATCCGTATATTTTAATTTCGATCCTGTATTAGTTTGCGTTCTATGTGCTTCATCCGAAATGCAGATAATATTTGTACGATCTGAAAGTAATCCTGTTGCTTCTTCAAATTTTTGGATAGTCGTTATAAATACTCCACCACTATTAGTTATAGAAAGTTCCTTTTTTAATTCTGCTCGACTTGCTATAGCCTTGACATCGTTTTTCAAATAGCGTTTTGACTCTTCAAACAGACTACTAGTTTGGATATTTAAATCTTCACGATCAACTAGAATTATAATCGTAGGAGATTTAAAGATATTTCTATAATGGGTCCCAAGCATTCTAGAAAGAAATAACATAGTATTGGTTTTACCAGAACCTGTAGCTCCGAAATAGGTTCCTCCCTTGCCATCTCCATCAGGTTTTAAATGATTTTTTATATTTTCAAGCATCTTATTAGCAGCAAAGAACTGCGGATATCTAGTAATAACTGCTAATTCTTTATCACTTGAATCGGGATAATAAATAAAATCTCTTAGAATTGCAATTAGACGTTCTTTTGAAAAAGCTCCATGAATCATAGTTATTAATGAAGATATTCCATTCGATACTTTTTCTTCCTCATTAACTTTATTCCATGCATAATAGTACTCATAAGGTGTAAAAATTGAACCTAATTTTGTATTTGCTCCGTCTGAAATAACAGACATAAAAGCATATTTCATTAGTGCTGGAATATCACGATTATATCGAATGTTGATTTGTTTCCAAGCATCATAAATAGTAGTTGTTTCCCTAATTGCACTTTTAAATTCAAATATGGCAACTGGAATCCCGTTTATAAAAATCAACATATCTGGTCGACGTTCACGAACATCTTGAACTGTATATTGATTCACTACTTTAAAAATATTATTTTCCGGATTTTCAAAATCTATATAATCAATATGTAGAGAATTCATATTACTATCATCTCTAGTTAAATCAAATCCCTCATTGATTAGCAAAAACGCTTCTCGATTTCTAATATATAAAGGGTTGTTCGGAACGTACTTAATTTTATTAATAATTTTCTCCATCTCTGTCGGAGAAACGGATTGATAACGACGACTTAAATATTTTCTTAAGTCATCTTCTAGTAAAATTTCATCATATTTACGATGAATCAATTCTCCATCTAAATACTCATAACCATTTTCTTGAAAAAATTCAATAATCGATTTTTCTAATTCTGATTCTGTAAATTTAACCATTAGCATTAGACTCCTTAATTGCTCCTGAAATCAAAATTGGACAGATATCTTTGATTTGCTGTTTCAGTTTTTCATTAATCTCTTTGCGTGTGATATAAGCATTATAAATATCTACTACGGACTGTTGAATTGTAATATCTGGAATAGGGATTTCAAATTTACATAAATCTTCCCAGCTGTATGTTTCCCGTGCAGATCCCCAGGAATTATATCTAGCAAGTCTATCAAAATCATTTCGATTAAAAAATATAAATAAAAATTCACTCAATAACTTTGTATTACTAGATACCATGAACACAGTAGAGATTGATGATACTAAATATTCTTGGTTAGAGTTATTATATGCTAATGACACTTTTTCCCCCCGTCTAGATGTATCTGCAACATAAGCAAATGCTTTTGGCGGTACGACCTTATAGGAATTCAAATTTACTCCCTCTAAATTAGCTTTTGTTTCGATAAACTCTTTACTCGTTGAAATACCCACTACATAACTTTTATCAAATCTTCCTTCATTTCTTTCATCAGTTTGCTCAATATAGTTTCCTATTGCTTCACATAGATTCTTTTTTCGAAGTTTTTCAACCGTGGCATCACAAACCAACTTCAAATCTTCTAGTCCCTTGTCATAAACTTGCTGATTTCTCAAAATAGATTGATAGACTTCAACATATTTATTTTGTATTGAAATCGGTGGCAAATCTATTTCAATATCACACATATCATTCCATGAAAAGGTTTCGCGAGCAGAGCCCCACGAATTATATCGTGCAAACCGGTCAAACTCTGGACGTTTAAAAAACATAAATAAAAATTCACTCAATAATTTTGTATTACTAGATACCATGAAGACTGTAGAGATTGATGAAACTAAATATTCTTGGTTAGAGTCATTATATGCTAAGGATACTTTTTCACCCCGTCTAGATGTATCTGCGACATAAGCAAACGCTTTTGGCGGTACAATCTTATAGGAATTCAAATTTACTCCCTCTAAATTAGCTTTCGTTTCGATAAACTCTTTACTCGTCGAAATACCCACTACATAACTTTCATCGAATTTTCCTTCATTTCTTTCATCAATTATTTGAAGATATTTTCCTAATTTAGTCAATGCCATAACCGAGCTCCTTAAAGGCTTTTTCTAATTGTGACTGAGATATTTTTTCTAAACGAATAATTTCTTTCATTGCAGATTGAATACGTAGCATCTCCTTTTCATAATCAATATCTAAATCACGATCGATGAATTCAACATATTTAGAAGGTGCTAATGAATAATCTGCCTTCCTGATATCCTCAATAGTCGCCGACTTACACAATTCTGGCACATCTTCATATCCATCGCCTACTTGCCAATTGTGATAAATCTCTTTCACTTTCGTTATCTGATCATCTGACAATATCGTTTTCTTTTTTTTCTTACCTTTTTCAATAATATATTGCTCGACATTATTATCCCATTTTCTAAGATCACAGAAGAGAATTTCATGTTTTCGATTACGAAGTAGGTGTCCGTTTTTTTCTCCTCCTGTTTTATTATTATTTAAAACCCATAAAGTTACAGATATATCGGTTGTGTAAAACATATCTCTTGGAAGTACAATAATTGCTTCTACTTTATCATTTTCAATTAATTTTTTTCGGATTTCATATTCAACTCCATCAGCGTTTAATGCCCCATTTGCTAATAGAAACCCTGCCACTCCATCAGTTACATCTAATTTCGAAAGCATATGTAATATCCAAGCATAGTTAGCATTAGACGCAGGAGGAACTTTATAACCATCCCATCTAGCATCATCTAGTAACTCATTTTCCCCACGCCAATCCTTTAGATTGAAAGGTGGATTGGCCATAATATAATCAACTTTCAAATCTTTATGCTGATCATCGGTAAATGTAGATGATTCACCATAAGATTTACTCCCCAAATTATATGAAATACCTCGAATGGCCAAATTCATTTTAGCTAATCGACGAGTATCTGGATTTTTTTCTTGTCCAATAATTGAAATATTCTTTTTATTCCCATGATGTTGTTTTATAAACTTCATAGACTGAACAAACATCCCTCCTGATCCACATGCAGGATCATATACACGACCAGAGTATGGTTCCAGTAATTCTGCAATTAACTTTACTGCTGAAGGTGGAGTATAAAATTCCCCTTCTTCTTTTGTTGAAGCTACTGCGTAGGACTGCATAAAGTATTCATACACACGCCCGATTAAATCCTCTTCATGAAAGTTCTCATGATTAATTTTATTTAACTCATCAATTAATTTTTTTAGTGTTCTAATTTCAACTCCTAGACTTGAGTAAAAATTAGACAAAAGTGCTCCTTCAAGAGATGGGTTATCTTTTTCAATTAACGCCATAGCCTTATCAATTTTAATTGCAATATCGTTAGAACTTGATTCTGCAACAATATAAGACCATCTACATTCTGGTTGTAAATAGTACACATTTTCTGCAGTATAGAAATGTTTATTCTCAACGAATACAGGAATATCTCCTCTTTCATTAATGATATCTTGTCGTCGTTGTTCAAATTTATCACTTGCGAACTTTAAAAAGACTAAACCAATAACAGCATCTCTGTTTTTGTCTGTTCCTCCTGCCCCACGCAATGCAATTCGACAATTAAAAAGAGTATTTTCCAATGTTGTTTCTTTTGAATCTTTTTTAGCCACTATCACTATCCCCTTTTCAACTTTTTAAATGTTATTACCTATTTTATCAGCTCATAATTAGGCGTCATAACAAAAAACTATATCGCTTTCATTATACCATGATATCTGTTATTTGAAATATTTATTTATAGAAAATGAATAAAAACAGTTATGCTGAAACTTTTTAATATTCTTCTAGTACTTAAAATTCTTAATCTTTATTAATAGGAATATATCCGGATTTGTTTGTTAACAGCTATTCTTAAAGGTAATAATTCCGATTCACTATGAAAACAATAGAGCCTACTGACATTTTCATCAGTAGGCTCTAATTTATCCCAATAATTCATTGACTCTTTGCTGAACTGCATCGTAGTCGTACCCAGCAGCTTCAAGCCGCTCTTTTCGTTCTTCTCCATTTCCCCAGTCACCCTGAATCACCTCATAGGCAAGAGCATCCATCGTTTTTATATCATTGATTTTTGATCCTTGTAATGCAAGATTTACTTTCTCTTGAATCCTTTCCGCATTATACCCCGCATCTGTCAGTTCTTTTATTCGTTCTTGACCAACTCCCCATTCTCCTCGAATAACTTGTTGGACAATTTCATTATCATCATTGAAAACTTCATGACGAACCCATGTTTTCATGTGGAATTTTTCCTCTGGAAAGTAGTTATGTAAAATCTCAACCAGATTATTTCCGAGTGAGGCAAAATATTGCATTCTTTCAATAAAGTATGATCTTACACTCTCCGTAGTTCCTCCATGCAACTCCATACTTCGATGAGGGCAGCTAGTTGGTACAAATTCATGATGAAGTCGAACCGTCTCTCGTGAAATCGGCATTCCTGCTTCTACCAAGTCTGCTGCTGCTTTCAATAGAGTCACATCTTCATTCTGTAGGAATTCCTCATCGCTAGCTGATAGGCTCTCACAAACCTCGTATCCAACAGAACGGCAGTTACTCCACCAATCTCCGGTATGGTATCCAATGTTTTCAATCGGAACGACTTGAACAATCGTGTCTCGGTTGCAATAGAAATGTGCGATACCTAAGGCTTTATCACGATTCCTTAGAAAAGAAATATATCGTTGGGGTTTCATTCTTCCCGCATCATTATGGATCACCACAAAGTCAAAACTTTCTAAAAATCCACTATTCTCCATTACAAAATCTCTCAAAATTTTAATCATTTTAATTCTCCTCCTTTTGATGTAGCTGTTTTAGTACGCTTTGAAGCTTTTGAGGAACAGGCAATCCGAGATGTGACGTATTTTCGAGGATTGAGATTCCTTCATTCGAAATATAGAAGAAGATTACTGCTGCTCTTAACACTCCTGCTTTTCCCAAAATATAAACATCTACAACATTCGCAGTTCCCACCAGCACAAAAATAAGTACCTTACGAGCAATTCCCTTATATCCAACTGCACTTGAAAGTTCTCGTTGATCAATAGCATTTAGTACTCCCGTTATGTAATCCAGAATGATAAGAACCAACAAAGCATAGAGGAGGCCATCTTTCCCTCCGAGGAACCCTCCCAATAGAGCACCGAGGGTAAAAATTCCGGTTTGTAAATAGTAAAATGATGTTTTCATAAATTTTCCTCCCTTACATCATTTATAGAAGGTTAGGAGAACCACCCTCAACAGATGATTCTCCATTCTCGCTAGAAAAATTTCCTTAAAACTTTCTAGTTACCTTCCTAACCTTCATTTACTTATTTTTTCTTTTTGTCGTTAAAGATCACATTTTTAATACGAGTCATATAGTTGGCACTTTCCCCATTCGTATACAATTGGATCCCTTGTTTTTCGAACAAGTTAGCATCTGCAATTTTTTTCATTGCTGCACGTGTTGTTGCTTCATCTAGATTATCTTCCGGATGAGCAATAACTAGACGTTTTGTCTTGCCATCGCTTCCTGTAAACCCTAAATATAATTCTTTAACTGTAGTTGTTTCATTTGCCATGATATTTTCCTCCTTTATTCATTAGTTTCTATCGTGTCGTGTACGAACGATTGTATCGCAGTATGTCATTGCTTCTTTGGCAAGAGTATCGACTGCGTCTGAGACCGTCATTACCGCATCATGCGTAGCCCCTTGCTTCAAGTTTTGAATACTCTTAAATTTCTTTACTTTTCCTTTTTCCGCATCTTGGTAGAATAGTTCCAATGTTGCTTTATTAAATGTTTCTGACATGGTTTTGTCCTCCTTATTTGGTTTATTTTTGTTTTGTAGTGTCATGACTTCTACATCTATATAAACCAATTAGGAATCTAATTTGCTATGCTTGTCTAAAAATTTTTTCAATTTTTTTCGTATCGACAGAATATCCTGCTGCACTGCCGAACGTGTGCGCCCTATTCTTTTAGCATACTCCGTGACGGATTCATCACTTTGCATCAAATATTGCAGTGTTTTCATTTGGATTTTTGTAAGTTTTCGGAAAAATTCCTCATAATTAGATTCCACCTCGAACCAGTAGGGATCTTTTTCCGATTCCTGCATCCAATCCTGATTAAATACTACGGTTTCGATGTTTTTCTTAGTCATACGATGGAGAAACTTCCAATATAACTTCCGTTGTAAATAGATATTGAATTGCTTGGCTGCATCCGTAGAGTAAAGTGGATTCGATTGGCTTTCCTGATAGGATTCCAAGAGTAATAATCGTCCTTCTTGCAAGAAATCATCATATTCAGAATCATTCTTTTGAATGTTAAGCTTTTTCATTACGTGATAAATAACCCCTTCGAATTGATCGAAAAGTTGAGTCGTTGTTTCTTCAGTTTCTGTCCATACTTTCATAGTTCTTCTCCTAAAATAGAATTAGAAACTAGCTAATCTCTATATTGAACTACGAGGAATTTCTGAATTTAGAGCAATTCCTATAAAGGTAATAATTAATATAGCTTTTTTCGTCTTTATTCCTATTTATATTAATGTAAAACTCAAAATTGGGTCTCTCAGTGAAATTTTAAAAGCTTCTAGAATTTTTTTAATAAAAAGAACTGCTTTTATTAAAAGCAGTCCTAGAGGTATATTATATAAACTTATCTATTTATCATAATTCTTGTATTCTCTTTAACGTTTCGTTTCTTTACATAACCCTTTGCAACTAATGCATCAGCAACTTTCTGTTTATAAATATTATCTAATATTGGATGTTTTCGATCCCATACACTTGCTAGCTTAGAAATTTCATCTACATATTCTAGATATTCTTTTATAACTTCTTTTGGTGCTTTTGATTTTATTTTTTTTATGATCAAATCAATTTTTTCATCGATATAGAGTTTTTTTGATGGTAATACATATTCCATAAACCCATTAGATATATCATTACTTTCTAACAAATCGACAATATTATTGTTATTTATATATTCAATAAATTGTTCTTTATTTGGGAACTCTTTAAAATGCTGGCATATATATTTGATATTTTGTTCAGATAATCCCCTTTGAATTATTCTATTTATTAGTGTCGCTTTATCTTGGGCTATTTTTTCTATCAGTACCCCATTTTTTAATTTATCAATCAATTTCATTGCAAAATCATCTGATACGCTACTATTCAATAAACTGTATATTTGATTCTCAGTCAGTGACTCTGAATCTAAATATTCCATGACTGTGTTTTCATCATTTCTAGCTAATAACACTACATTTTCAATATAGGATTTCTCTATTAAAAGATGAACATTATATCTTGTAATCTTTACCAAATCATTCGTAATAAGAAAAGCAATTCTGTCTGATTCTAAATTAGAATTTAGTTCAGATATCTTTTGATTTGCCAATTTTATTATTATATTGATTAACTCTATTTTAGCATCAGCATCATTTATTAATGAATTGCAAATACTTGTATGATTCCTTAATATTTGAATCACTAAATTATTTCTGCTTGAATTAAAATTCAAATAATTGACAAAATCTGAACTATATTTATTAACTCTTTCTAAATATCGATTGATATTTTGTTCTGTAAACTTAATTTTATTCTCCCTGAACATTACGTCAAACATCTCTATAGTTAATGAATCTTCCTTCCACTTGCTCAAATCTGGAATTTCAACGCTATTTTTCTTAAGATATTTAATTTTTTGGTCATTAGAAATATTTGAATTAATAATTTTTTCTATTACATCAATTTTATTTTCATAAAACGGAATATCATATTCATCAATATATTCAATTACTACTTTTTCAAAATTTTCTAAAATATATTCTTTCACCTTCAATTAT
>ERZ773037.1989-NODE-1989-length-10377-cov-12.776691_pt1 | contig 10377 bp, 12 predicted proteins | sample MGYA00511466_ERZ773037 | MGnify/ENA primary metagenome ERZ773037 (study PRJEB29015, sample SAMEA2738146) | human oral metagenome | biome: human oral; feature: human-associated habitat; material: saliva | place: China | collected 2202 ...
AGCGCGTGACCGCGCTGCGCACGGCGGTCGAGCGCCGCCTGGCGTCAGAGCGTCAGAGCTTGACCCGTGCGCGCGCCACGCTGACTGCCCTGTCCCCACAGGCGACGCTGGATCGCGGCTACGCGCTGCTGAAGACCCCGTCAGGCCAGCTCATCACCTCCTCGGCACAGGTGAAGAAGGGTGACCTCATCGAAGGTATCCTCGCGTCTGGCCGCATGGTCGCCCAGGTCGTGGGTGCCACCGCCCCCACTGCGCCAACCGAATCGTGACCCGGGACCTCAGCCCCGGCCTCGTCCCACCCGCCCATCAATCGTAAGGAACAACACAATGACACCGACCGATCAGCTTCCCGATCCCCAGTCCCTGGGATACGAGGCCGCGCGCGACGAATTGGTGCGTATTGTCCAGACACTTGAAAGTGGGCAAGCACCGTTGGAAGACACGCTGACACTCTGGGAGCGCGGGGAAGCGCTGGCGGCTCGCTGCTCACAAATCCTCGACGGGGCACAGTCTCGCCTGGCGGAGCGCACGGGGACGCAGGCGGTCGACGCCCGCTAGGCTAGTTTCCGGACGTTTTCGGACCGCAAGCGAGGAGACCAGATGACACAGCCCATCCCCCACGTGCTCGCAATCGGCGAAGCCCTCATCGATGTCATGATCACGCACGATCAGCCGGAGTTCCCCGTGGAAATCCCGGGTGGATCCCCTGCGAACGTCGCGCTGACCCTCGGGCGGCTCGGACGGCCAGTTGAGCTGGCGACGTGGATCGGCTCGGACGCGCGTGGACGCCTCATCGAGTTCCATATGGCCGATTCGGGCGTGCACATCACCGACGCCTCGCGCGGCGCTTCGCACACGTCGTCCGCGTTGGCGCACCTGGACGCAAACGGTGCGGCCTCCTACACCTTCGACTTGGAGTGGGCACCCACCGCTCCCATTGAGGTCTCCGAGACAGCTCAGATTCTCGAGGCCGGTTCCATTTCGGCGATCATTGAACCGGGCGCGTCGGCTGTCCTGGATGCGCTGGAGCGCGGACGCGAGCACGCACTCGTGTGCTTCGACCCGAACGCGCGCCCTTCGATCATGGGTGATCCCGAGACGGCACTCGCCTCGATTGAGCGTTTCATCGCTCTGTCCGACATCGTCAAAGTGTCGGACGAAGACGTCGACTGGCTGACGGGCGGGGCTTCCATCGACGAGGTCGTGGAACGTTGGCTGGGCCTGGGTGTCTCCCTGATCGTTGTCACGCGTGGCAAGCACGGTTGCCTGGTTGCCACGGCCTCGGGCCTGCGTTTCACGAAGACGCCGGGCGACGTCAAGGTCGTCGACACGGTCGGTGCGGGCGACTCCTTCATGGGCGGCATGATTGACGCTCTGTGGGGCATGGGACTGCGCGGCACCGGCGCACGCGAGGCACTGCGCATCCTCCCGGAGGAACAAGTGCGCGCCATCATCGACCGCGCCAGCGCCGTCTCCGACGTGACCGTGTCACGCAGCGGCGCAAATCCGCCCTGGGCGCACGAACTCGCCTGAGCAGGTGCCGTCTGGCACCTCCAGATTCACCAACGAGGCCGGGTCCCGTGATGGGATCCCGGCCTCGTTCGTTGGTGTGCGCGGCTACTTGCCCATGCGGCGCTCACGCTGGGCGTAGGAGCGCAGGGCGCGCAGGAAGTCGACGCGGCGGAAGTCCGGCCAGTAGACCTCACAGAAGTAGTATTCGGAGTGCACGGACTGCCACAGCATGAAACCGGAGAGACGCTGTTCTCCCGAGGTTCGGATGACGAGGTCGGGGTCGGGCTGGTCTTTCGTGTACACGTGGGCGGTGATGTCCGCGTCGGTGAAAGAGTCGGCGAGTTCATCGAGGGTGAGTCCCTTTGCCGAGGCCTCGCGCATCATGGAACGCACGGCCTCGGTGATCTCGTGGCGCCCACCGTAGCCGACCGCGACGTTGACGGTCATACCCTGCACGCTTGCGGTGCGTGCGACGGACGTACGCAGGTCCTCACTCACCTGCTCAGGCAGCAGAGCTAGGTCGCCGACGACGGCCAGCTTCCAGCGTCCCTGGTCAGCCAGGAGGGAGACAGCCTCGCAGATGATGCGCAGCAGCTCACCCAGCTCGCCCTCGTCGCGCGCCAGGTTGTCGGTAGACAGAAGCCACAGCGTGACGATAGAGACCCCAGCGTCCTCGGACCAATCGAGAAACTCGGCGATCTTGCCGGCTCCCGCGCGGTGTCCCTGCGAGGCGGTTGCCCCCAGCGACTTCGCCCAGCGCCGATTTCCATCCAGGATGACGCCGATGTGCTTGGGGACTGCTGCATCGGACAGCTCGGCTTTGAGGCGACGCTCGTACATGTCGTAGAGCATGTTCCACTGGCCCATGTCGTCTCTCCTTCGTGTCGCACAGGCCGAAGCGGCCTACTCTTATGACAGTAAGGGTATCGCGCCGTTCGTCACGGAGAAACAGAAATACTCTCGCAGTGCGAGAACAGGCCAAACCCTGGAATTTACGCCATAGTAGCCTACGGTAGCGTAAGAAATTGATGAGGTGAAGAGATGAAGATCGCATCGCTCACGCCCAAGCAATGGGCGTCCGGACAGCTCGTCCAAATCAAGCCGAAGCTGCGCGGCTGGCTCCACCTGGCAGCCGCCCCCCTGTCGCTGGCCGCGTCCATCGTGCTCGTATGCCTGGCCCCCACGACCCCGACCAAAATCGGGTCGGCCGTCTATCTGGCATGCTCCCTCATTCTCTTCGGCGTCTCCGCGACCTACCACCGCTTCTACTGGGCCCCGCGCTGGGAGATCATGTGGAAGCGACTGGATCACTCCAACATCTTCCTACTCATCGCGGGCACGTACACGCCGCTGACCATCGCGCTCCTAAGCCGCCCCGACGCCACGATCCTCCTGTCCGTCGTCTGGGGAGGCGCGATCGTCGGCATCCTTCTCAACCTCTTCTGGCCCACCGCACCGCGCTGGCTCAGCACCCTCGTGTACGTCGCCCTCGGCTGGGTCGCCGTCTGGTACCTGCCTCAGCTGTGGGCAGGAGGCGGCCCCGCCATCGTATGGCTCATTGTCGCGGGCGGTGTCCTCTACACGCTGGGAGCTGTCGTCTACGGCGCGAAGAAACCCGACCCCTCCCCCACCTGGTTCGGCTTCCACGAGATCTTCCACGCCTTCACCGTCGCCGCGTGGGCCTGCCACTGCATCGCCGTCTACCTGGCAGTCCTAGGTTCCTAACGAGACGACCGTGCATGCCGACCGCGTCGTCGTGCACATTGTTGCTACACTCAACACCGTGCGCGCCGACACCCACGTGTCGGCGCGCAATCGACTGACACACGTCAATGGAGGAACCATGGCCGACACTCAATGGCTTACGCAGGCCCAGTACGACCTGCTCGCGTACGAACTCAAGGAACGCATCGAGGTCAAGCGAGTCGAGATCGCACGCCTGATCGATGCAGCCCGCCAGGAAGGCGACCTGCGCGAGAACGGCGGCTACCACGCCGCGCGCAACGAGCAGTCCATGAACGAGACGCGCATCCAGGTCCTCCAGGAGATGCTCGAGCACGCCGAGGTTGGCGACACCCCCGCCGACGACGGCATCGTCGAACCCGGAATGGTTGTCACCGCCATCGTGGCCGGTCGCGAGCAGACGTTCCTGCTCGGCTCTCGTGACGCCGGAGGCGACCTGGGCATTCAGGTCTTCTCCGCGCAGGCACCCCTCGGTGCCGCCGTCATCGGTCACAAGGCAGGCGACAAGCTTTCCTTCGAGGCTCCCACCGGCCGCATGATCGACGTCGAGATCATCGAAGCCAAGCCTTTCGAAGGCTGAGCCTGCGCGCAGCGTTCACGCTGCCGAGTGCTACATACGAAACGAGTGGGTCCCACCATCAGGTGGGACCCACTCGCGTCTCCGTATTCGAAGGGGAGGATCAGGCCTCCACGTGGGGCGTCGGGGGTTCGCCCGACTTCTCCCCCGCAGATTCGGCAACCGCACCGGAGGGAGCGGGCGCCTCCCGCTCCACGCGAACCTCGGCGTGAGCGTCCACGGATGCCACGACCTCGTCCCCATCGGCCTCGAGGACCGACGTGTAGGGACGCGTATCAGGCTTACCAGCGTACGTCGCGGCGATCTGCTTCTCGAGCGTTCCCGGGGGGCCTCCCGGCCGGTCCTGCGCCGTGGCCAACTCAGGCATTGGGTCGTAGCCGTGCAGGTACATGACCGTCGCGTTAATGAAGGCCGCAATCGGCACGGAGAAGACCGCGCCCGCAATGCCCGCGATCGCTGATCCCGCGGTGATAACCAGCATGACGGCCACGGGATGCAGGGACACCGCGTTCGACATCATGAAGGGCTGCAAGATGTTGGACTCGATCTGCTGGACGACCAGGATGATGATCAGCATGATGATCGCCTTCGACAGACCGCCGTTCAGCGCAGCAACCATCACCGCGATGACACCCGAGGTCAAGGCACCCAGAATCGGCACGAATGCCGCGAAGAACGTGATAACACCGATCGGGATAGCGAGCGGCACACCCAGGAAGAACGCGCCCAGTGCAATGCCGACCGCGTCGATGGCCGCCACCTGGATCTGCGTACGAACGTAGGAGCCGAAGGTCGCCCAACCGCGGATCGCGCTCTCGTGGACGGGAACGCGGGCGGGGGCGGGCAGCAGGCGCACGCACCACAGCCAGATCGAGCGCCCTTCCTTCAGGAAGAAGAACAGACAGAAAAGCATCGTCAGTCCGGATGTGGCCAGCGTGCCCACCGACGACGTGATGTTGAGAGCACCGGTCGCCAGCGTTTCCTTGTTCGTGTTGAGCCAGTTCATCACCTCACTGCGCATCTGATTGGCCGCCTGGTTCAACATGGTCGTGTCGAGTTTGAGCGGACCATTCTTCAGATAGTCGTTGGTCGAGATCATCTGGATGAGGGTGCCAAAGCCCTCTGCAGCCTGCACGGCCAGCTGTGGGACCTGCTGGATGAGCTCGGCGGCTGCCTGACTCAGCGCCCCGGCAACGGCGAAGAAGAAAACGAGGAGGCCGACGGCTGCGGCCAGGGACGAAGGGAGGTGCAGCTTGCGCCGCATCCATGAAACGAGGGGTTCGAGCAGCACGGCGAGAGTCAAGGCAATCGCGACCGGCATGATGACGAGCGTGAGTCCGGCGGCGGCCCACAGAACAGCGGTGACCAGCCCGACGACGACGAGCGTGCGCCACGAGAAGGCCGCGGCGACACGCAGGGTACGCGGCACCAAGGCGGAGGCATCAAGTTCATCGTGGTTTTCCTCGCGCACCGAGAGAACCACGGGAGCGGGAGCATGCATCTCGCCGGAGAATGCTCCTCTTCCAACGTTCTTCTCGGGTAGCGCTGCGTTCAACCGCCCCATCAGGCCCGACAGATTCCAGCGCGGTCGTTTAGGTGCTGTAGCCACTGGTTCTCCTTTTCTCACGCCCCAAGACTACCCGCGCCTGTCACTTTTTCCCGTCTTCACGCTCTCATCGGGCGCATGTGGGGGTGGCGGTGGTCAAATGTGAGACATGGATGCTTTCTTTCGTCTGGCACGGACTGGGGTCCGTTCCTCCGTACACGCCGTGTTTGGTACGCCTCTCATTGACGAGGCCGGGGCCGGCCAGGAGGTTATCTTCCTGGCTGGGGGGTGCTTCTGGGGTGTCGAGAAGGCACTGTGGAATGCGCCCGGTGTCGTCTCGACGGCGGTGGGCTACATGGGCGGGCACTCCCCCGATCCGTCCTACCGGCAGGTGTGTTCGCATTCGACGGGTCACGCGGAGACTGTGCGCGTCATGTTCGATACGTCGGTGACCAGCGCGGTCGACCTGATCCGTCTCTTCTTCGAGATTCACGACCCCACGCAGGTGGGTGGCCAGGGCAACGACATCGGCGACCAGTATCGCTCGCAGATCTGGACGACCACCCCCGACCAGCTGCGCGTCGGGCAGGCCCTGCGCGAGGCCTACCAGGAGATCCTCTCCGCACGCGACTTCGGCCCGATCCAGACGGTGATATCTCCGGCTCCCTCGCCCGAGTCGAATGCCCGCTTCTGGATCGCCGAGGAGTACCACCAGCAGTACCTGGCGAAGAATCCTGGCGGCTACGAGTGCCACGCTCGCACCGGGGTTGCCTGCCCGGCGCTTCCCTACGAGTAATTGGAGGACGCCTCACGCACGCGGGGCGGGCCAGCACACCAGTGCTGGCCGCCCCGTTTGTCAACTGCGATTAGTTCACGCCGAGGATATCCGTGACGAACACGAGGGTTGCGCCGCCGGGGATGCCGGCCTGCGGGACGCCGCGCGCGCCGTAGCCAAGCTCAGCGGGGATGGACAGCAGGACGCGGTCACCCACGCGCTTGCCGACCAGGCCCTCGTCCCAGCCGGGGATGACCATACCCACGCCGATCTGGAAGGACAGGGCACCGCCGCGATCGAAGGAGTTGTCGAAGTCGGTGGCGGAGCCGAAGACCGCGCCGTAGTAGTGGCAGGGGATCGTGTCGCCGGCCTCGACCACCTGGCCGTCGCCCGCGCGCAGGACCTCGACGACGAGTTCGTCGGAGGGAGTGCCCTCGAAGGCGAGGGCGGGCTTGCGGCCAAATTCGCCGGTGACAGAAATGTTCTCCATGGTGTCTTTCCTTGTTGGGGTAGGGGTCGCTGAGAGGGAGGGCCGTCAGTCGCGGCGCATGAAGTAGGACAGGAGCTTGAGGATTTCCAGGTAGATCCAGATGACGTCCGTCATGATCGCGAAGCTGCACAGCCAGGAGTACTTCACGGGCACGCCGGTGTTCACGCCGACCTTGACGGCGTCGAAGTCACTCACGAGGCACAGGACGCCGATGATAATCGCGACCACGCCGATGATGACACCAAGCGGGATGAAGCCGAACACCTGGTAGTTGTTGACGGCCGTCATGTCGACTGCGCCCGTACTGGACAGAACAAAGGTGATCATGTAGTAGAAGAAGAACGAGATCGAGCCGATGGTCGCGATGCGCGTGACTGTGCCCGAGTTGCGGATAAAGCCGAAGCTGAAGGCCGCCAGCGTCACACCGATGACAACGAGGGTCGCCAGGACAGCGGTCACCACGATGCCCGGGTACACGATCTCAAAGAAGCACGACAGCGCGCCAAGCACAACACCCTCGAGGAGCGAGTAAGCGATGATCGCGCCGGGGCGCACCTTCTTCGAGAAGCGGACGAACAGGCCGAGCCCCAGGGTCACGAGGCAGCCGACGAACATGCTGGTCACCGCGATGAAGGGCGACACGAGACCCATCATCCAGCCGACGGTCGCACCTGCCAGGAGCAGGCCGAAGCAGATAAGGGACTTGACCACGACATCGTCGTAGGTCATGCGACCGCGATCCACCGCATCGGCGGCGGGGGCAGTCATCATCGCCTCGTAGGATGCCATCGGATCGCCGTAAGCACCCTGCTGCTGGCCGTAGGCCTGCGGATTGCCGTAACCGGTCGGCTGACCGTACGCCGGAGCCTGCTGGGCCGCGTACGGGTTCGCCTGTCCGGCGTACGGGTTGGGAGCCTGCTGCGAGGCGGGCTGGTAGCCGGGCATGGTCGGGTATCCGGCGGGGGTTGTCTGCTGGGTAGACCAGTCTTTGACGATCGAGTTCATCACCGGGTTGGCCATATCTCCTCCTTGTTCAGTGATGTATTGCCTCTAGTCTCGCACGGAGGCACGCGCGGAGGGAAACGTACCGTTATGCGCACAACGAAACTGGCCTCCGCCTGTGGCGCGCACACGCGCAAGGAGCCACGGCCTCGTCCATGAGGCACACGTGACAGTACCCCCGGTGGGACTCGAACCCACAACACACCGATTTTAAGTCGGTTGCCTCTGCCAATTGGGCCACGGGGGCGGGACGCTACCAGCCTACGGGAGGCTGGCGCGCGCATCAAGCCTGGTCGACCATCGCCATCGCGATACCGTCGAGGATGTCGTGCTCGGAGGTGATGATTTCGCTGATGGGGTGCCCGGCCGCCTCCGCGCGCGCGAGGACACGGGTCACGATCCGGCTCCAGATGAGCGCACCGGCGGCGATGACGTCCTCGCGGCCCTCGGGCATGAAGCCCAGGGATGCTTTGACGGAGGTCGGCTGGTCGACCATGAAGCGCACGGCCTCGTCGAACTGGGCGGCGCTCAGGCGGGCACCGTGAATGCGCTCGGGCTGGTAGGAGGTCAAGCCCAGGGCCTGCGCGGTCAGCGTCGTGACGGTCCCGGCGACCCCGACGAGGGAGCGCACGCGCGCAAGGTCCACTGCTTTCTCGGCACCGTCCAGCTGCTCGTCGATCCACGCGATCGCGCGGACCTGGTCCTCGGCAGGCACGCCTCCGGACGGATCCACGTGGGCGAAAAACTTCTCCGTGACGCGCACGGCACCCATGTCGATGGAGATCGCCTGCTTAACTCTCGTCGACCCCAGCACCAGCTCGGTTGAGCCTCCGCCGATATCGACAACCAGCATGGGGGTGCGCACGCCGCCCCCCAGCCCGCCGACGGCACCGCGGAAGGACAGCGAGGCCTCCTCCGTGCCGACGATAACCTCTGGCTCAACGCCGATGACAGCCTTGATCTGGCGGACGAATTCGGCGCTGTTAGAAGCATCGCGCGTCGCCGACGTCGCAACGAAGCGGGTGCGCGTCGCACCAAGTTTCTCGATCATCCGCTGGTATTCGATGGTGGCTTCCACGGTCCGCGAAATCGCGCCCGGGTCCAGGTAGCCGCGTGCGTCCACCCCCTTACCCAGGCGCACGATACGCATCTGGCGCGTCAGATCGGCGAGGCGGGTGCGACCGTCCTCACCGACGGTAGCGTCGGCGACAAGTAATCGGATTGAGTTTGTTCCACAGTCAATGGCAGCTACGCGGGTCATCGCTTCGTTTCTCGTGTATGTCGTCCCGGACGAGGCCGGGGCTAGCTTCGGTGGGCGCGGTCAGCAGGAGCAGCGAGCGGTCGAAAAAAGGCCGCGTTCTTCCAGCATTGCGAGTGCCCGGTCTCCGATGGGGTTCACGCCGGGACCCGCGGCCAGGGAATGGCCAACGAGGGCGTGTAGGCACTTGACGCGCGTGGGCATGCCGCCGGCGCTGACGCCGGAAATCTCGGGGACGTCGCCCAATGTCAGGCGCGCGTCGATGTAGGCCTGGTGGGCGCGCGCGTAAGCGGCTCGCAGCTCCTCGTCGGCGGCGAGTTCCTCGTTGAGGATTTCCATGACGTGCTCGGCCTCAAGCGTCGAGACACCCTTGACGGCGGCCGGGTGGGTCAGGTAGTAGGTCGTGGGGAACGGAGTCCCGTCGGGCAGGCGCGGAGCCGTTGCGACGACCGTGGGACGCCCGCACACGCAGCGCGCGGCGATACCGACGACGCCTCGGGGCACGCGGCCCAGCTGGTCGCGCAGGACCTCAAGGTCCGCTTCGGTGGCGTCCGTGGTGTTAACGAGGCTCATTCTTCGCTTTCTTCGCCGGTGGTGTTCTCCTGTCCCGACTCGCCGGTATCAGCAGACGGGATGGGATTCGAGGTGGGCGGCTGGTCCGCCTTCCCCACTAGGATAGCGACCTGCTGCACCCAGGGGCGTGCGGGTCCGGTGGGCGTCGCCGCAGCAGCCATGGCGGAGTCCTGATATTGCGGCCCCGGATCAACCACTGTGTATTGAGTTTCACCCGGACGCACGTATCCCAGGCGTTCGCGTGCCTGCGTCGAGATGTAGTCGGGATCGTTCCACAGGTCAAGCTGACGCTGCATGTCGGCGTTCTTCTTCTGCTGCTCAGCGACCTGTGACTTGATCTGCGCGAGTTCGCGTTCCTGCTGCCACCACTGGAAGAGGCTGGGCACGAGCATAACCGAGAGGATCGCCGCGACGATCAGGACGACGACAAGTCGCGTGGACACATCCAAGCCGCCGATCGATAGGATGTTGCCATTCTCGCGCGGCGTTCGCTTCGCGTTGCGTTCACGAGTGCGTGCGGCCAGTCGCTCACGGGCCGAGGACGCGGTTGCCTTCGCGGAATCCGACTGAGTACGCCCGGCTTTCTTACGATCCGCTTTGGTGGCTTTCTTCTTTCCCCGCGCCGAGGCCTCGTCTTTCTTTGCGGCCTGTGCAGCTGCCCTGCGCTGGCGTGACTTTTCCGCGTTAATCTCACGCGTCGTACGCGCGGCCTCCGAACCGGAGGAGCGACGGCGCGGGGATGGGCGGGAGGAGGGACGACGACTAGCCATTCTTCTATCGTGCCCTATCGGGACGATTTTGGCCTGGTTCCACGCCGTGAAAAAACTCCGCGCGGACCCTTGCGGACCCGCGCGGAGCTATGCGGCTAGTTGCCTAGGCTCACTTGAAGCGAGGGAAGGCA
>ERZ773037.1993-NODE-1993-length-10363-cov-7.403085_pt1 | contig 10363 bp, 10 predicted proteins | sample MGYA00511466_ERZ773037 | MGnify/ENA primary metagenome ERZ773037 (study PRJEB29015, sample SAMEA2738146) | human oral metagenome | biome: human oral; feature: human-associated habitat; material: saliva | place: China | collected 2202 ...
TCCAGTGTCCGCAAGGACGTGCCGGTTCGACCCCGGCCGCCGGTATAGTATAGAGTTAAGGAACGTTGTTAAATCAACGTTCCTTTTTGCTTTGGTCAACTTTTGGTCAACAATTCTTTTTTTTAACTAAACTTGTTAATACTGCCCGAACTTTATTGTTTTCAATTTCTGCTTTTTCCTTTATCAGATGGCCATAAGTTTCAGTTATTTGTTTAATATCTCGATGACCCATTAACTTTGAAACTGCCCAAATATCAACACCCATTGCTAACATTGTTGAACAGTATGTGTGTCGCAAACCTGTGCTTGTCATATTTGTAGGATGTATTTTTAAGGTTTTTAAAATTTGTTTTAAATGCTTGTTCACTCCTGCATTTGTTACAATATTATAATTCAAATCAATAAAAATCATATTTTCGTTATTTGTAATTGTACCATTTTCAATGAATACGCTTTGTTCTTGTTTTAATTTTTTTAGAATAGTTAAAGTATCATTATCGACAGGAATTGTACGGATTGATTCTTCTGTTTTGGGATTTGTCCACCGTTTTCTAGCTGTATCATATCGTCTAAAAGTTTTGATTTCTGAACTTTCCCACAATATACAATCCCATGTGAGACCTGCAACCTCTCCCGCACGCAATCCAGTCTTTAGTTGAATTAATAACAGAAACGGTACAATCGAAGTTGTCAAATCAAGATTGTTTTCTAAATATGTTACTAGTTTTTGATAGTCGTCAAAACTATGAATATATTTTTCATCTCTTCGTTTCTTTGAAAGGCGACCAGATAAAATGACACCTTCAGTAAAATCTTCTATATTGAGCTTATCTCTTTTCGCAAATACAATTACATTTCTAATTTCCGCATTCATTCTACTAACATTATCACGACAATTTGTTTCAGCGTATTTATTAATAAAAGCCTGATATTCACTCGCTTTTATTTTAAGTGCAGGTTTATCTTTAAAATATGTTTGAATGAATTTACCTCGCAATAAATGTTTATTAAACGTAGCTTCTGCTTTTCCAAGTGGCTTAACTGTTAATTCTAACCACTTTTCCCATAAATCATAAAATGTAATATTTTTATCAATTATTGCTCCGTTAATCAATTTGAGTTCAAGAGCTAACGCTTCAATTTCAGCTTCTCGTTTTGTTTTAAATCCTGAAGCTGAAGCAACTACCCTTTTATTTTTATCAAATATTCTATAATCCCATAAATTCTTTTTACCTCGTTTTCTGAACGAAACTGACATGATTACCTCTTTCTAAAAGACGATAACCAAGATATTATCTTGATTATCGTATCATAAACTAAAAATTTCTGCAAAGTTTTCTTCAAAAAATTGTTTCGTTTTGCTAGCTAAAAAGTAGTAGCGCCCTCCTTGATTTTGAGGATATTTCACAAAACCATCTTTATTTTTATCAATATCAATTTTGAAACGTATATCAGACTTGTAGAGAACATTTTCCAAAAGCCAAGGTCGAGAGACTGAAACCATCTCTAAAACCTCTGATAAGCTCATATATTGCCCCTGTGATTCCTTATTTTTCAAGTCAAGATATTCATCTTTTTCTACTATAATGTGTGTTTTAGGAAGACTTACTTCCAAATTTTCTATTTTTATTGTTATTTTATCTGTCATATTTTTTTCTCTTTCTATGATAAAATGTAATTAGAAGTAGTATTTGCTATTTCTAACTAATAGTTAGTTATCGCTATCCTCGGTTTCGTCGCTTGAGTTTATAGTGATAACTTTTTTTATTTTTGATAATATGCTTGAAGCAATTTTTCGAAATTCTTCTTTATTTTCTACACTTTTTAGTGTATACGTATCTATTTTTTTAAACGCTTGTTTCGCTTTTTCTTTTAAATCACGTGTTGCTGTGTAATTCCATAATTCAATTTTGATAACCTTATTCTTTTCATCGTGAACCATTTTGATTACAAATCTAATTCTTCGCATTAGCTGATGATATTCTTTAATTTTCTTTCCAAACCAGGAATCACACCAATCCCAATAACTATCTGAATTTGTGATAATTGTTAAATCATTGATAATATACGCATCTTTAAACCGTGAACTTAACTGAGTTGCAGAATTTGGTTCAAGTACCTGAAATAACTCACGAAAAGTCATGCCACAACTTGAATCTAGTTCATTGATTACAATCGTTTTCTCCCCTTTATAACCTGAACCTAAATCAAATCTTTTTTTATTGATTGAAGGAGTATGAGCTCCTAACCTATCATGCTCTTCTGCAAGTAATCTCGCTAGATATGACTTTCCTGTCCCACCTTCAGCTTGAATATAAATACCTGTATGATTTCGTTCTCCTTTGCTCATGCGAATAAACTCTTTTTGAATAAATTCTTGTCTGTTTTCCTCAAATTGTCTTTTATTTGAATTCCATGCCTTTTGTGCTATACGTTGAGTAAATTGCTCAAACAATTGTTGTTTTGCTTCAGTTGTAAGTAAGCCTTCTTCTGATATTAAATAGCTTAATTCTAAACAATAATCGTCTATTTCTAGACCATTGTCAGCTTTTTCTTTGATATGGTTTTTGATTTTTCCCATGATATCATCGATATAGTTTGCATTTTCTGATGAAATAACGTCTGCGACTTCGTAGGGGAATTTATGTTCTTCCATGTTACGTTCATTGCGATGCGTAAGATATCTGCAAGTTTTAATTGAGCTACGAACAAACTCTAAATTTTGTTCCCTTGAAATTGATAAAGCCTTAAATACTGATGAGTAAGAATGAGCATGTTTAAAATCAATATAAAAATGAGCATGTAATGCTTTTAAACTACCATCATCTTTTAAATCTTTATCATGAAAGATAATATGATATTTATCACCTTCATTTTTACAATAGTCTTTAATCCGTTGAATAACTGATTCACGAAAATCCTTTTCAGTTAATTTTGAATTTGCATTATGTTCATATTCAAATGAAATTTGACCAAAAAATTTTCGTTTTCTATCATTTTGATTAATTTTCATAAAAATCCTTTCTGATTTTGACACAAAATAAAGAGTGTGTGTTGATTTTGAGTTGTTGTGATATGATTTGGATGAGGACGCACAGACGGAGAAAACTGTGCGTCCTCATCCAAACAAACAATATATTTACTTGACACATCACAACATAAAATTCTTATTCATTAGACGTGAATTGTTTAAAATTTATGGTGCTTGGTGTACTTGCTTACCTTCAGTAGCAGTACACCGCACCATTATTTTCTTCTAAATGCTGTTGAGCTGAATGTTCTACTATTTTCTAATCTAATGAAATCATTAAATAAATAACTACTATCTAACTGATTTAATTCTCTTTTTGCCTGCTCCAATAATTTTTCCATAATATTATAACTTTCACAATTGGCTGGAAAAGTCCATTTTGCGACAGCTCTTTGTTCATAATAAACAACAGTTAATGATAACAGTGAACGATTCGCTTTTCTGATAATTTCTTGTTTTGAATTGCTGTAGCGAGAAGATTCTTCCAAACTTGGCTCTACATTTATCTGTCTACAAAATCGTCTCACTTTCCATGTCGCGACGTATGATTTGATGCTATTCCTGAAATAGTCGAATTCCGCATTACGAAATCCAAAATCTATGACAATTGTAGATATTAAGATAGAAAATGCACTTGCTGTTATTAAACGCAGTATCCAAACAAACAATACAAAATAAAAGAACGTTTCTAAGTGAATTTGAATAATTAAAAACGTTGCTAAACGTTCTATAATAAAGAATATTAGTAATATAAGAAATGTAAAGTTAATTACATTGTATTTGTTAAAGTATTTTTTCATGTAATTTCTTCCTTTCTAATATGATAAGTTGGGGTTAATAGTGGCATAATATGTGTCCGATGTTCGTTATCTGTAAACTTGATAATACCTGTACCAATCCCCGCAGGAACTACAATATTTTCAACGTTCGCGTTGGGTAGTAAAAATTGGCAAGTATTCGCATTTACTTCACCTAAGATACAAATACAGTTAATTTGTTCCCGAACTGCTGTATTACCACCAAAGGCAGTTGCATCAAAACGTTGACTTAATAAAATTAGACTAATATTTGTTTGTCTACCGAGCAGAGCAATTGTTCCTAGTAATTGTGAAAATGCTTCCCTTGCCTGCTTTGAACTACCTTGCACTAATGCCAACAATTCATCTATTACAATATAAATGTGTTCAAACTGAGTTTTTGGTTTGGCTAATAATATTTCTTGACGTTCATATATTTTGTTTATGATTCTACTTAATAATTCATTGACTTCCGTTATAAAACTATTTAAGTTTGAGCCTTTTTTCGGAGAGAATACTTCTAAATGTAACTCTTTAGCTAATAAATAGATGTCTGATAATTTGGGGTCAATACAAATGATTTGACTTGTGATTGATTTTAAACAATGAATCAGATATCGAACAAAATGAGTTTTTCCTGAACCACTGGAGCCACTTATTGCAAGATGAACAACTTTTGTCATGTCAATAGCAACGTTGTTTTCCATTATAGGAATATGATTTTCTAATACCTTTTTTTTAATAAAAGTCTGTAAATCACTTATCTTTAAACGAGTTGGTACGCCATCTACCCATGGGAAGAAGAATGCTCGTGCTTGATTTTCATTGGTTGTATCATATGAAACGAAATATGCGTTGTTTTGAGCTAACAAAGTTTTGAAAGGATATAAAATAGCAGAACAGATTGCATATAATTCATAGTATAATTTAGCATCGATAGGATAGGAGACAGGCAAATTCGGAATGTAAAAAAATCCAGCATCATTACTAGCGACCTTAATATCAAATGAATTGAGATAAGATGATTCATCATTAATATTGAGAGCATTATTCAAATTTCTTAGAATGAATTGTTCTAATTCATATTTGTTTTTACCAAAATCAGTGGTGCCAGAAACAACCGATTCTGACACTCTCTGAGTTTGGCTTTTATTCATTAAAAAAGCCATGTGTTACTTTCCTTTCTTCTGAATACCTTTTGCTCTAAAAAAAAGTTGTCCGTACTGATTTTCAAAAGCTTCTAAATCTTCAAATTCAACAATATCACCAATATCAATCTTAGACAGATTCGGTTTATTCTCAGGTAAAAACTTGACTTTGAAAGGATTGTGATTGTCAGTTGCAACGTAGACTTGATAACCTAAAATTTTATCAGTACGTTTCATTTTTTCTTTGCCCTTAAAAATTTCACCAGTTTTTTCAAATTCATATTGAATTTCTAGCTGTTTACCTACTAATTTTACAGCTTCATCTGAAAGAGCTTGTTCCGCAATAGTAGTGCTATAACCGTTATTTTTTTTATAAAATGCCATAATAGGCCTCCTTTATTAATTTTTTTTGATAGATATCAACTATCATGAATCTATTATAATTTTAAATGTTGGGTTTGAATTGACTGTTTTTGTTGCAATAAAAAACAAAAAACCGCCCAACATTATGTTATACTAGTATAAAAGATTAAATAGAGGAGAAGCTATATGAAAATTGATGAAGAAATTTATAGAATGATTAGTCAACGTGTGAAATATAGAAAAAAAGATAAAAAGTTACAAAATATTGATATTTTGTTAAGCGACCCAAATGTTGTTAGTAATATTGTCAATAATAAAAGATATAAAAAAAATCCGTATCTTTTAACACCGGCTTTTGCTTTTGAAATTGTTAAAAATATGAAGTTTACAGATTCATATACTTTAATTTGGGGAAATAAAATGGAACGTGAATCTTACTTTGGGATGTTATTTTTTACAGGTATGAATTATCTTTTAAAGAAAGAAACAAGGTTAATAGAAAAATCTTTGAGTTACTATGTTCCGTATGCGTATGATTTGGCTATCAGGGAATGGGAAAATAAATATGGTGATGGAATTAGCTTATTATTTCCAAATTTCAAGATTGATAAGGATAATGAGAATGAGAATAGTTTATTAGCTATGCAACTTTTATACAATCATTATAAGGAAGATTTTTTTGAAAGACATGCTAATTATTTTAGTGATTTGTATACTACAAAATTAGATAAAAAAATTACTAATTTTTTTGAAACCGAAGTATTAGATATGATTTCAAACGGTACACTATTTAATAGAGGAAAAGAATTTTTTGATTTAATTTTACAAAATTTATCATTGGTTGCTGAAATGACAATTGATTCATTACCTAGCGATGATTCTAAATTTCATCCGCAACTTGATTTTTCTAAGTCAGTAGATACATTTATAAAATCTATGATTCATTATCAAGAACAATTGGAAGGAGAAATAGTTTTAACTGATAGTTTAAATAGGTGGACTGTTGATTTGATGAATAAAAAATAAACCACAAAAGTTGTGGTTTATTTCATTTGTTTTAGTATGATGTGAAAAGCGGTAAGAACCTCACTTTGTTTAATATCTGGTAGATTTTTTAACTCAGTTATTAATTCTGCGATTTCAGGATTTTCATCTTTAGTAGTTATATCAAAAAATGTAGCGATATCGCAATCAAGAGCATCCATCACTTTTTCAAGTGTGTTGATTTTGATATTAGTATCTAAATGCTCAAGTTTATAAACATAATTTGTGCCTAGCTCAGCTCTCTCTTCAACTTGCTCTTGTGTTAAACCTTTTTTCAGCCTCAAAAGACGAATTCGCTTTGCAATATAGATTCTCAATGATTGTTTCATAGTTTACCTCATATCTTTATACTACTGTTTTTTGTAAGAAATATTAACTTCTTAAAAGGTTGTATACAACTTTACAAAGTTTATTTTGTGTGGTATACTTGAGGAAAAACAACTTTTTAAGGTTGGATTACATAAAAATGGAGAACTTATGAATAATAACAAACTAAAAATTATTCTGACTGGTACAGCAATCACGCTTGCAACAATTGGAACTCCGGCATTCGCTAAAGAGAATACTAGTGCTGTAAATGAACCGGAAATCAATTTAGGAGAGGGAATAAAAGAAGAACTCAAGAAATCATCAGACGTAAAACCAGCTGTTGATGCTCAAAAGAAAGTTGTAGAACAAACTAAAGAACAACTTACTGACGCACAAGCTAAATCTGATGAAGCTAACAAACAAGTGTCTAATGCTCAATCAGATGTAACTAAAGCTACTGAAGATGTTAAGCGTGCTGAAGAAGTTGCTTCTAAAGCTACACCTCAAAACATTGAAGCTAATAAAGCTGACCAGAAAGCTAACCTTGCTGACCAAGAAGCTAATGCTACTGAAACAGCTTCTACTGATACAAAAATTGCAACTCAAACTGAAGCTGTAGCTAAAGCTCAAACAGACGTGTCTAACGCTGAACAAGCTCTTAAAGATGCTAATGCTGATGTTTCTGCTAAAGAAGCTCAAGTTCAATCAGCTAAAGACGCAATTTCAGGAACTGGACTCGCTCAAGCTGAAGATAAACTTGACGAAGCTAAAGCTGAAACAAAAGGTGCTGAAAAGAATGTCGCACTTGCAGATAACGCTTTGGCTGATGCTAAGAAAGCTGATGAAAAACGTCAAGAAGCTATCTCAGATGCACAAAAAGATGTTGATGCTAAAACAACTTTGGTTAACAAAACCAAAGATAATCTTGAATCAGCTACTACAAAAGCTAATGAATCTACAGCTACACTTTCTCAAGCTGAAGATAAACTAGCTAAAGCTACCAAAGCTCTAGATAGCGTTGATATTGTCAAAATTCCAGATTTGACTCAATTCAAAAAAGATAAAGCTTCAGGTGACGATGACTTCATGACTGATTCTGGTGCTACAGCTATTGAAAACACAGAAGTTTCAATTGGTAAAAATTCAAAAGATGAACCAGTTGACATTGACAATTTAACTCAAGCCCAAAAAGAAGAAATCTCTCACTTGTATGTTCAAGCATTGAATCAAATTCGTAGAAAACTAGGTGTAACCAACGATACATCAGTCACAAAAGAAATGATTGATGTTGCTTCAAATCGTGCTAAAGCATATAAAGAAAGAGCTAAAAGTCCACTTACACATGGACACATCAGTTTGTTAGCTGGTCAAAACCTTGTTGCTAGAACAGAAAACCTTGCTGGTATCGCACCTAAATCAGAAATCAAAACTATGTACGATTTGAAAAAAGCTGTTATTGATGCTTTAATGCGTACATCATTTGCTGACGCACCATCAAAATGGGGACATTTAGAAAACAACCTTTCCAGCGCTTCAAATGTTGGTCTTGATATTGCAAACATCAATGGTCAATATTGGCTAGTCATGGTTACCGCAGACAAAGGTAAATCAATCACTAACCCAAATAATGCTGAAGCTATTCAAAAAGCCTATGAAGACGCTAAAGCTGAAAAAGATACAGCTCAAACTGCTTCCGAAAAAGCAAATGATGCTCTTAAACAAGCATCTGCTGATTATGCTAACGCTTTAGAACTTAAGACTTCAGCTGAAAAGACACTGGCTGATGCTACTGCTACGCCAATTCAAACAACTGTTGCTGAAAACAACTTGCGTCTTGCAAAACTCGCTCTTGAAAATGCACAAAAACGTCAAGCTGAAGCTCAAAAAGCAGTTGATAACTTCTCAGCTGACCTTGCTTCTAAGAAACAAGCCCTTGATGATGCTAAAACAACTCTTAAAGCATCTAAACTTGTTCAAGAACAAAAAGTTCAAGCTCTTTCTGATGCAAAAACTGAGCTTACAACACAAGAATCAAAACTTGAAACTCTTAAAGCTCAAAAAGCTAAATTGGTTGAAGAAAAAGACCGCTTAGTTGAAGAAGCTAAAGCTCTTGCTGAAGAACTAAAAGCTTATGTTGAAGCACCAATCAATTTGGCTAAAGCTCAAACAACATTGGCTGAAAAACAAACTGTTCTTGAAGATGCTCAATATAAACTTAAACAAGCTAACAAACTTGTTGAATCAATCACAACAACTCTTTATTTCGAACAAATTAAACTTGATAAACTTCAAGATAAATTTGAAAAACTCAAAGATTTGGAAGAAAAAGCAAAAGATAACGTCATCGCAACATTGCCTGATGGAACCATCATTGCAATTCCTAATACAGCACCAACGGCTGAAGAACTTCCAGAAATCGACATTGACAGTTTGAACAGGGGGCTTGACGATAATAAGGCAGTCACTATTGATGACAAAGGCAATGTTACAGTTAATAGTCAATCATACACAAGTCAGCAACAAGCATCAAGTAAGCCGACTTATTCGCGAGTTGAGCGTGCGAAAACATTACCGGAGACTGGCGAACAAGAAAGTTGGTTAGCTATACTCGGTGTAACTATTCTATCTGTTGTTTGTGCAGTAGGCAGCAGAAAAAAGAATTAATTAGTAGATAAATTAGGTAAAAATCAATAAGAAGAAGGATTTATTATGAAATATAAAAATATTTTAATTGGGACAACAATTTTAGGACTTGTTACTTTTTTACTACCGGTAGTAACTGGGAGAGATATGTCACTTGCTCCGATTAGCCGAGAGGTTGCTAGCTATTTACGTGTTCCATCTCCACTGATTTTGTTTATTTTATGGTATGGAGCATTTTCGATTGCCTTAATATTATCTTTAGTCAATATTAAATCGATAATCTTTAGTAGAATCAGATTTGTAATTATCATATTGTTAAATATTTATGCTATCGCGGTACATTTAGCAATTACAAGTGAATTGATGGGAAGAACGGGAGCGTTAGGTTTTGGAGGAATAATTTATTATCTTAGCGCTGTAGCAAATATAATTGTATGTATTTTACTTTTTAAAGATGGTGGAATAAATATAAAGAAAGAAATTGATAGTCATAAGTCAGATTCTTAAAAATTTCAATATTTAAAAGAAAACTAAAGTGGTTAGGATTTTGAGAACTATCAAATTAAAATCTTAATAGTTAGCTAAACAACAGTTTTATTAGTTGATATATAATAAAAATCTTCTTACTCGAGAAAGTAAGAAGATTTTTAATGCGTAAAATAGTTGTTGGTCAACTTTTGGTCAACTTCTCAATTTTGAATACTAACTAGCGTGTGATAACATCTTGATTTAATCGCTTTTTGGTTATTTATTTTAACTTATTTTAACGCTAGTTTGTTGGCCGCCGGTATAGTATGAAAGACAAGGTTTTCGGACCTTGTTTTTTGATTTAGTGAAGATTTTGATATTTTTCTTTAAGTACAGATAACTGATGAATGATCTTTTTCTTCTTATTCTAATCATTTTTAGTGTATTTTTGGTATAATATTACTTATTCACAATTTATTTTGATTATGAAAGAGTTTGGTGATTAATGTCTCGGTCTGTTGAATTACTAAAGAAACGTTACTTAAAGAATATAAAAGAGA
>ERZ773037.1994-NODE-1994-length-10361-cov-67.622938_pt1 | contig 10361 bp, 10 predicted proteins | sample MGYA00511466_ERZ773037 | MGnify/ENA primary metagenome ERZ773037 (study PRJEB29015, sample SAMEA2738146) | human oral metagenome | biome: human oral; feature: human-associated habitat; material: saliva | place: China | collected 2202 ...
CGCCTCCCGCTCCGCTACGCCCTCTGCGGCCTCCTCCTCGGGCGAGGAGAGTGCGGGGCAGAGGAGCGCTCGCGGCGGCGTGAGTGACGCTGCGGCGCGGCGCGCAGCCAAGAAGGAAGTGGCCCGCATCGAACGCAAGCTGGAGCGCCTGCGCGCCGAGGCCTCGAACCTGGAGGCGAAGCTGGAGAAGCTGTCGATCCAGGTGGCCTCGGATCCGTCTGTGGTGTCCGAGCTGACGAAGGTCTCGGCGGCCCACCAGGACGTCCTGTCCGAAATGGACGAGCTGGAGGAGGCCTGGCTCGAGGCGGCGGACTTGCTCGAGTGAGTGGTGCTGTGATTAACTACAACGTTCGACTGAACAAGTGGTTGAACGAGTGGTGTTAGCCGCTCTCCATCCGATGAAGGAGGAGCGTGTTATGAGTGGACTTGGCTTTGGGCTCGTTATCGGCGCGCAAACAAAAGCGGCAGGCTATGTTGTCGACTCGAAACCTCGCTCGGGGAAAACGCGCACACACAGTAGAGACAGAAATTAGTGGAGGACCTCTCTGCGAGCTGGACGATTCGTGCCGGAAAAGCTGCTGCGTGGAACCAGCAGCCAGGTGGAGCTGCACAGTTGCAGGTTATGAAGAGCGATGGTGAACCTGCGAGTGTTCAGGAACTTCTTGCAAAAGGCAATCTTAAGGGGAAGGCTAAACCCGTTGGAATTCATGGATGAATATGCATCAGTAATGAATCGATATGTGAAGATTGAAGTTCGCAATAGATTCAAGGAGGGGGGTGTTGATCTGTCTCTCAACTTTGGGAGTGGCGATGGGTGGCTGCTATGGCTAGAGGATGGCCAGTACTGCTTCGATGCGAAGGAGCGGGGAAAAGTTAGGACAGGTGGACTGTTTAATTCGCAGTCAATTGAGTTGACACAAATTGTTATGGTGAATTGTACGGTACCCTACTTGCGTCATGCGCTGGGTTTTTCAAGCTTGTCTGTACCTAGTACAGTCGATGAGCTGCCGGTGGGCTGGTCAGTCAATAAGACTGCATCTGCTTGTTATAAGAGTATGAGAGGTCCGACGGGTGAGTTGCTTGAATTTGTGACTTGGAATCCGGCTCATTGTGTTCCACTCGCTTGGTTCTATGGTGTGTCTCCGTCTGAGCTGCTGCATGCATACATGCTTCCCTACGGTGGGCCGTTGCTTCGTCGTTGGCTCGGGCGTCCGTATCTGCGGTGAGGTCGGTTGTTTCAGGGGCCATCGTTGTTAGCTGACGGGCTCCTGGGGAGAGGGAGAATACAATGCTGAATGCTTTCAGTTGCTTTTTTGGCAGGATGGGCTCGGGGAAGAAAGATGACCCGATGGCCTTCCTGGACGAGTATGCAGCGGTCATGAACCGGCACACCGGGCTGAAGGTGTATAACGGCTTCAAACGGGGGCATACGGGTCTGTCGATCGATGCGGGGTTCGGTTCGGGAATGCTCCTGTGGTTGGAGGACGGGCAATACTGCTTCGATGAGGAGGAGCGTGGGAAGGTGGTAAAGGGTGGCATTATCGCGTCGGCGTCGGTCGAGTTAACGCAGAAGGTGATGGTCAACTACACGGTCTCGATTTTGCGTCATAGTTTGGGGCTCCCGGCGTTGGGTGTTCCGACAAAAGTTGAGGAGCTCCCGGAGGGGTGGTCTTTGCATAAGGGGGCGGCTGCTCGTTACGACCGGCTGGATGGCCCTCATGGCGAGCGCCTTGATTTCGAGGCGGGAGCTCCGTCCTACTGCGTGTCCCTCGCCTGGCTCTACGACGTGACTCCCTCGGAGCTGCTCAAAGCGTACATGCTTCCCGACGGTGGGCCGTTGCTTCGTCGTTGGCTCGGGCGTCCGTATCTGCGGTGAGGGCGGTTGTTTCAGGGGCCATCGTTGTTAGCTGACGGGCTCCTGGGGAGAGGGAGAATACAATGCTGAATGCTTTCAGTTGCTTTTTTGGCAGGATGGGCTCGGGGAAGAAAGATGATCCGATGGACTTCATGGATGAGTATGCGGAAGTAATGAATAAGTACGCTGCGGTAGAGGTGTATAACGGTTTTAAGAGGGGGTATACGGGTCTATCGATTACGTATAGTTTTACTTCGCGGGATATGTTGTGGTTGGAGGATGGCGTTTATTGTTTTGATCAGGAGGAGCGTGGGAAGGTTCGGAGGGGAGGGGTGTTCAATTCTCCTTCGATCGATTTGACGCAGAAGGTGATGCTGAACTACACGGTGTCAATCTTGCGGCACGCACTCGGGTTTGAGAGGCTTGGCTTACCGATAGAGGAAGACGAATTGCCGAGTGGATGGTCCTTGGAGAGGAATGGGTATCTGGAATACGTGTCTCTTAAGGGGCCTGATGATGTCAAGCTAGAGTTCAATACGGGTGAAGCGCGCTACTGTGTTCCGTTAGCGTGGCTTTACGACGTTTCTCCGTCTGAGCTGCTGCATGCATACATGCTTCCCTACGGTGGGCCGTTGCTTCGTCGTTGGCTCGGGCGTCCGTATCTGCGGTGAGGTCGGTTGTTTCAGGGGCCATCGTTGTTAGCTGACGGGCTCCTGGGGAGAGGGAGAATGTAATGCTGAGTGCTTTCAGTTGCTTTTTTGGCAGGATGGGCTCGGGGAAGAAAGATGATCGGATGGCTTTCCTGGACGAGTATGCGGCGGTCATGAACCGGCATACCGGACTGAAGGTGCGCAACGGTTTCAAATGGGGGCGTGCCAGTCTTTCGGTTGATGTTGGGCTCGATGGACTGATGCTGTGGTTGGACGACGGCCGATACTGCTTTGACGAAGAAGAGCGAGGACAGGTGAGAAAACGGGGTGCTTTCAATTCGGCGTCGATTGAGCTGACTCAGAAGGTGATGGTAAACTACACGGCTTCAATTCTGCGCAGCTCCCTGGGGCTGCAGACGTTAGGCGTGCCGATGCAGGTTGACGATCTTCCTGCTGGGTGGTCGCTGAATCGTAATGGGCATGTGAGGTATGGCGTGCTAGAAGGCCCCAATGGTGAACGCCTTGATTTTGAAGCAGAGGTTCCCGCGTACTGCGTGTCCCTTGCCTGGCTCTACGACGTGACTCCCTCCGAGCTGCTCAACGCGTACATGATTCCCGATGGTGGGCCGTTGCTTCGTCGCTGGCTCGGGCGTCCGTATATTCGATGATGAGCTCAGCGACTACGGTGAGATCATGTTGAAATGGGCGATCATGCGCATCGGCGAAAAAGCCCGGTGGCGCCGCGGGTGGCCACGCATCGATGTCCCTGCGGGGCCGGAGAGCGTGTCGCCCCAGTGGGGCTTCGAACAACTGACCCCTATCACCGGTCGCCTCACCCTGGACGGCGCGTATATCCCAATGGAGATGCGCACAATCTTCCCGGTGCATCCGGAACTCAATCAACTGTCCCATGTGATGCAAATTGATTTCGATGAACTCCTCGCTGGATATATGGATCCATCAGGGGGTACTCACCTGCGTCAGTGGCTGTCTTGAAGTCGTTGGTGTCGAGATGGGGAGAAAGCGAGAATATGCATAGTTTCGGTTCGGAAGGGGAAAGGCGATGCTGAACGCGTTGGGGCGGCTCTTCGGGAGGGGAGGCTCAGGGGATAGGAATGCCCCGATGGCCTTCCTGGACGAGTATGCGGCGGTCATGAACCGGCATACCGGACTGAAGGTGTACAACGGCTTCAAACGAGGGGGCACCGGCCTGTCGATCGATGACGGCTTCGGTTCAGGAATGCTTCTATGGTTGGAGGACGGGCAATACTGCTTCGACGAGGAAGAACGTGGAAAGGTGGTCAAGGGGGGCATTATTGCGTCGGCATCGATTGAGTTGACGCAGAAGGTAATGGTCAACTACACGGTCTCGATCTTGCGCCATAGTTTGGGCTTCCCAGCGTTGGGTGTTCCGACGAAAGTTGAGGAGCTCCCGGAGGGGTGGTCTTTGCATAAGGCGGCGGCTGCTCGTTACGACCGGCTGGATGGTCCTCATGGGGAGCGTCTTGATTTCGAGGCGGGAGCTCCGTCCTACTGCGTGTCCCTTGCCTGGCTCTACGACGTGACTCCCTCCGAGCTGCTCAACGCGTACATGCTTCCCGACGGTGGGCCGTTGCTTCGTCAGTGGCTTGGGCGTCGCTATCTGAGGTGATAGCAATCGTGCCAGGAGGGGCGTCGCTGACGCGTCGCGCCGCCAGCAACCGCCTTCGGCATAGCAGTAGCCGAGGCTTCGGCGCCTCATCTTCAATCCCTGCCACACTATCGGAATCTCATATTTATAATTACAGTGCAAATATTGACTGTTGGTCCATTCCGCAGTATTTCGCGGTTCTTCACCGCGAAAATTTCTCAGCAACTCTTTGACAGTGGTCAGAATCCGCTAGTATGTGCCCGGGTTCCGTCGATAAGGCGGAGCATAGGAGCGAAGCGGCGCGGTGAGCGCGCTTCAGGGCATGAAATGAGGCTTGAGAGACATATGAAACGAGGACCCTTCATCGCGGGGGCGGCTCTGCTCGGCGTCATCGCGCTGGTGCCTGCACTGGTTCCCAGTGCGGTTGCCGCCGACGACCAGTACGGCGCGAGCGTCCCCTACACGCGATACGAGGCCGAGGAGGCGAGCCGTTCCAATGGGACGTCGCTCGAACGCTCCGACGACCTCGAATCGACGGCTATCGAGGCCTCGGGCCAGTCCTACGTGGCCCTGAAAGACCAGGACTCCTCTCTGGATTTCACTGCGACGTCCGCAGCCAACGCCCTCGACCTGCGCTTCACCCTGCCCGATCACAAGTCGGGCCAGGTGCAGGTCTACATCAATAACGATCTCGCTGCGACCCTCACCCTGTCCTCCGAAACCGCCTGGCAGTACGTCTACAAGGAGAGCGTCTACGACGAGCCGACCCTGGCCCCTGGTACTGCACACAAGCGTTTCCGCTTCGACGAGGTGCACACGCTGCTTAACGGTCAGATCCAAAAGGGCGACCATGTGCGCATCGTCAAGGTTGATAAGAACGATACTGAGTATGGCATCGACTTTATCGAGCTCGAGCAGGCCGCACCGGCCATCGAGCGCCCCGAAGGTGCCGTGAGCATCGCCGACTACAACAGTGCAAAACCCGGCGATGGCGTTGCTGACGACGCAGCTCTCGCCGCGGCCATGGACGCGGCTGCGAACACCGCGTCCAAGACCGTCTATATTCCCGCCGGGACCTGGGAGTTCTCCCGCAAGATTGGCATTAATCACCCCGGTCTGACCTTCCAGGGTGCGGGCCTGTGGTACACCAACATCTTCTTCACCTCCGATCAGAGGGAGGGTGGCGGCATCGTCTTCAATCCCGGTGCGAGCAATGAGACGCTGACCGACTTCGCCATGTCCTCGAACCTGAAGTCTCGCTTTGGCGAGGATGCTCAGTACAAGGGCTTCGCCGGTGCGGCCGGTGAGAACACCCGCGTCGCCAACGTGTGGGTCGAGCACTTTGAGTGCGGCTTCTGGATGGGCGACTATCGTGAGCACAAGTTCATGACCTACACCGACGGGATGGTCATCGAGAACTCCCGCATCCGCAACAACTTCGCCGACGGCGTCAACTTCGTGCAGGGCACCAAGAACTCCACCGTCCGCAACTCCTCCGTGCGCGGTAATGGCGACGATAGCCTCGCCTCCTGGGCGAGCAACGATCTGCGTTCCCAGAGCGATGCCGACGCTTCGAAGTTCAACTCGTTCATCGGCAACACCATCGAGCTGGGATGGCGAGCAGGCGGTATCGGACTGTTCGGTGGCGAGGGGCACGTCGTCAAGGACAACCTCATTGTCAATAACTTCTCCGGAGCGGGCATCCGTATCAGCACCGTCTTCGAAGGCCGCAACTTCACGTACAACCACGCGGGCATGACGATCACCCATAACAAGCTCGTCCGCACGGGTACGACCGATGACTTCTATGGCAAGAAGCGGGGCGCGATCGACTTTGAGGAAAACCTGGAAGTGGGACAGGTGCTCAACGTCTCCGTGACGGATAATCTCATCGTGCGCCCCTACGTCGAAGAGATCAGCGCGAACTTCGATCTCGATTCTGAGACTCTGAGGAAGCGTGGCATCACGCTGCGCGATAACAAGCGTGACGACGAGGCCATGGATACCGCGCAGGCGAAGGTTGTTAACTACGTGCTCGTGGGCGACCAGGTTGTGCGTACCGTTCCCGAGTCTGAGAACTACAGCCTCTACTGGTACCAGCGCGACGAGCGCGGCAATGACGGCACGATCAACCGCTACTGGGTGTCCAAGGCGGATGGCCTGAGCATCACCCCCGACATGGAGTACTCCGTGGAGGGCGGCAAGCGGGTCTACAACGTGACGCTTGGCGACCTGCCCGAGTACCTGCCCGTCTCGACGACCGATTTCTCCGGTTCCTACAACTATGTTGCGGACCTGGAGCGCTCGCAGCCGGCCGACGATGGCACCACGATTGTGGTCCGTTTCTGGTCTGCGAAGTGATCGTTTTCTGATCAGCGGCTCTGTGTCGGATTCGCCCGCGCTGCCTTGTGGTGGCGCGGGCGTTTCCTTGCCCCGAGGTGCATCGGGGTAGGTGTGCCATACCGGTACAGCGCAGGCTCACCTACCCGAATTACGCAAAAGAAATGCCGCATTTATTTGTGTAATTAGTGACGGTGTGAATGCGAAAATAGCTTCCCAATGCACCATAGGTATCGTTGGAATTGCAACGAAAACTCGCCACGTTTGGGAAGTGTTGCGAAAAGGCGTATCACTGGTGTCAACAGCGCGGCCAACCCGGTCGCGACCGGCTACATTCAGGCCCCACGGGGCCACGTTGAAAAGGACACTCTCATGGCAGATATGCCCCGCATCCTCGACTGCTCCGTCACCTCCTGCTCCTACAACAAGGAGAAGAACTGCGGAGCCGCCGCTATCACCGTCGGCTACTCGACCTCCTGCACGACCTTCATCCCGCTGACCGTCAAGGGCGGCCTCGCCAAGTCCGAGACCTTCGTTGGCGCCTGCCAGAAGGCCGACTGCGTCCACAACTCCGCGCTCGAGTGCACCGCCGCCGCCATCTCGGTCGGCGCGGGCACCGCTGACTGCCTCTCCTTCGAGGCGCGCTGAGTCTCACTCACAGACGAGGCCGTGGCAGGGATGACCCGCCACGGCCTCGTCGTATGGAAAGAAAGAAAAAGTCAGCGTCCGTCGCCCGATCGCACCCGCAGCGTGGGGTGGGGGCGCAGGCCGCGCTGGCCGTTCCAAATGAGGTTGACGACGTGGGCGGCGACCTCGTCCTTCTTCATGCGCCGGTCATCGAGCCACCACTGGCCGACCTGCGCGATGAGGCCGACGAGCATCTGGGCGTACAGGGGAGACCAGGTCGTATCGAAGTCCGAGCGCTTGAACTGTTCGGCGATGATGTGCTCGACGCTGGTCGCCACGTCGCCCATGACGGAGGAGAACGAGCCCGCCGTGCGATCCGAGGGGGCGTCGCGCACGAGGACGCGGAAGCCGTCCGTGTTGCGCTCGATGTAGTCGAGCAGTCCCAGGGTCGCGTTCTCCAGGATGAGGCGCGGGCGCTGCGAGGACTCCAGGGACGTTTGCAGGGAGGAGATGAGTGCCTGCACCTCGCGGTCGACGATGACCGCGTACAGGCCTTCCTTGCCTCCGAAGTGCTCGTAGACGACGGGCTTGGAGACCTTTGCGCGGGCCGCGATCTCCTCGACGCTGGTCGCGCCGAAGCCCTTTTCGGCAAACAGAGAGCGCCCCACGGCCACCAGCTGCTCGCGGCGTGCGAAGCCGCTCATTCGTGTCCTCTTCTCAGCCATGACCCCAGTATCACACGAGGCCTGGGCGGAGCTGCGCGCAGACCACGGCGCGGGCACGGGGCCGCGTTTGAAAGCGTACGCGGGGTGCAGGTATCATCACAGTGGACGCATTCCGCCTTGGTGTAACGGCAGCACAGAGGTTTTTGGTGCCTTTAGTCTAGGTTCGAATCCTAGGGGCGGAGCGACCGGTCCCGATGGGACCGCAGACCCCGAGGAGGAACATGTCTCGCCCCGCCGCCGTCATCGTCCTGGCCGCAGGTCAGGGAACGCGCATGAAATCCGCTCTCCCGAAGGTCGTTCACCCCCTGTCTGGCCTGTCCATGATCGGACACGCCCTGCGCGCCGCCCATGGCCTCGACCCTCAGTACCTGGTTGCCGTGGTGCGTCACCAGCGCGACGTCGTCGCCGCCGAAATCGAGCGCGTCCTGCCCAGCGCGATTATCGCTGATCAGGACGAGATCCCCGGCACCGGCCGCGCCGTCCAGTGTGGCCTGGAGGCGCTCGACCAGACCGTCGAGCCCGTCTCCGGCACCATCGTCGTCACCTACGGCGACGTCCCCATGCTCTCCACCCAAACCCTGGCCGAGCTGATCGCCACCCACGAGGCCGCTGGCCACGCTGTCACCGTCCTGACCTCGCGCGTCGAGGACCCCACCGGCTACGGCCGCATCATCCGCGATGCCTCGGGTACGGTCACCGCGATCGTCGAGCAGCGCGACGCGACGCCCGAGCAGGCCGCGATCAACGAGATCAACGCGGGCATCTACGCTTTCGACGCCGATTTCCTGCGCGCCTCCCTGGCGTCACTCGGCACCGACAACGATCAGGGCGAGGTTTACCTGACCGACGTCCTCGCGGCAGCCGCCCCCGCCGGACGCACCGCGGGTGCCCTCGAGCTCACCGACCACTGGCAGAGCGCGGGCGCCAACGACCGCGTTCAGCTGGCCGAGCTGGGCGCCGAGATGAACCGTCGCATCTGCGAGGCGCACATGCGCGCCGGCGTGACAATCGTCGACCCGGCCTCCACCTGGATCGACGTCGACGTGCGCCTCGGCGCGGACACCACCATCTACCCCGGCACCTGCCTGCGGGGGACAACCGTCGTTGGGTCCGACTGTGAAATCGGTCCTAGCGCCACGCTGATTGATGCGGAAATCGGGGACCGCAGTGTGGTTCCCACCGCGTGGATCGGTCAGGGCTGCGTTGCAGCCGATACGATGGTTGCGCCATATAGCACCATCGGCACATTGATCGCGGCGCCCCGCGCCTGATCCAACACAAGGAGAGACAACCGCATGAGCGGACTGGTGACCACCGGAGAGAAGAACCTCGTCCTCGTTTCTGGACGAGCTCACATGGACCTGGCTCACGCCGTGGGCGAGGAAATCGGATGTGGGGTCTCGCCGGTGACGGCCTACGACTTCGCCTCCGGCGAGATTTACGTGCGCTTCAACGAGTCCGTTCGTGGCGCCGACGTGTTCGTCCTGCAGTCCATCGCGGGCGACATCAACAAGTGGGTGATGGAGCAGCTCATCATGATCGATGCTGCCAAGCGTGCCTCCGCCAAGCGCATCACCGTCGTCGCTCCGTTCTACCCCTACTCGCGTCAGGACAAGAAGCACCAGGGCCGCGAGCCTATCTCCGCTCGCCTCATGGCTGACCTGTACCGCGCTGCCGGTGCCGACCGCATCATGAGCGTCGACCTGCACGCCTCGCAGGAGCAGGGCTTCTTCGACGGCCCGGTCGACCACCTCTTCGCCATGCCGGTCCTCGTGGACTACGTGCGCGGCCGCGTCGACCTGTCCAACACCGCTGTCGTCTCCCCGGACGCGGGCCGCATCCGCGTCGCCGAGAAGTGGTCGAAGAAGCTGGGTGGCACCCCCCTGGCTTTCGTCCACAAGACCCGCGATACCACGCGCCCGAACGTCGCCGTCGCGAACCGCGTCGTTGGCGACGTTGCCGGCAAGGAATGCGTCCTCGTGGACGACATGATCGATACCGCCGGCACGATCACCGAGGCCATCAAGGTCCTCATGGACGCCGGTGCGAAGAAGGTCATCGTCGTGGCCACGCACGGTATCCTCTCTGACCCGGCGGCCCGTCGCCTGTCCGAGTCCGGCGCCGCCGAGGTTGTCGTCACCGACACTCTGCCGATCCCCGCTGAGAAGCGCTTCGATCAGCTCACCGTCCTCTCCATCGCGCCGCTCCTGGCTCGCGCGATCCGCGAGGTCTTCGAAGACGGTTCGGTCACATCGCTCTTTAACTGAGCGGCTCCCGCTTCACATCCGCCCTCGTCGTGAGGTAACCTATTGGGGTTGCTCCGGCGAGGGCGGATCCGTATCCGCCGTTATCGACAGGGCCTGAATCGAAATGCTGCGCGTTTCCTTCACTCTGCCGACACCGACGCCGGACCTGAGAAACGAAGGAAAGACACATGAGCGACAACCCCGTCCTGATTGCCGAAGCTCGTTCCGAGTTTGGTAAGGGTGCTGCCCGCCGCGCCCGCCGCGCCGGCAAGGTCCCCACGGTCCTCT
>ERZ773037.1998-NODE-1998-length-10348-cov-3.818226_pt1 | contig 10348 bp, 5 predicted proteins | sample MGYA00511466_ERZ773037 | MGnify/ENA primary metagenome ERZ773037 (study PRJEB29015, sample SAMEA2738146) | human oral metagenome | biome: human oral; feature: human-associated habitat; material: saliva | place: China | collected 2202 ...
TTGAGTCTTGACTTCCGTTCCCTTGAGACGATCGAATCGGCCAACAGATACTCCTCGCCTAGTTCGGGCAGTGTCAGGGACGCCAATGTCCGTATTCCGTTGATCTGATTGAGTGTTCCGTTCAGGTCCCCACCGAACTGAGCGATCTGGTTGCCATCTCCCTTGTTGGCGATTTTCTGAGACATCCTGCCCCTCCTCTGGGTCACATTGCCGACCGCCATGGTCGACAAGCGACACGTTAAGGAGGGGCATGCTCATCTGCATCCACACGATAGAAGTAGTCATGGGGCTGCAACACCTGCAAGTGTCACAGCCCCACAACTTCTAGATCTAGTCAATCGCGCGAAGCAGCGCGACCAACCTCGTATGTTGCGCGAATCCCATAGTGGAAGTCACTACCCAGATCAAGAGCTTCAAAGTGTTTGCGAGCACAAGCTGTCTTGAGTTCCTCTGCTGGCCGCATGACAGGATTTGCGTTGGTGCCACCCTTCGTCTCAATAACAAAGTACAGACGTTCCTCACCCCCACTTTCCTCAACGTAAGCCCAGTCGGGATTATAGCTACCGAGAGGAGTATCAATTGTGAAAGAGGGAGGGAGCTTCGCATAGACGACAACTTCCTCTTGCATATCCAACTTCTTGGCAAATTCCCTTTCGACACCCGCAGAATCATAGACGACGTAGCTATAAAGGCTCTTGCCTACACTCTTCGGTTTCCACGCATTCTGATCGAGATAAGCGGGTGAGCCGTCTATCTCAAGAATCGATGACGGATGCCACTCCTCCTCAGCAAGGGGAACATACCTAATTCCCTCGACCATAACCTCATTCTTTGCACGATTGATTGCAGCACTGACCTGGGCCAAGAAAGTCGCAGGATCCACCTTAAATTGAGCGAATCGCGTGCACTTTTCAAGAATCGCTTTGATTGTGCCTCGTGTGAGGTTCACTGCATCCTGTAGCTCACCAATTGGGTCCGGCAAAGCGTATGTAACATCACCTCCGACAAGGACCATCGAAGCCTCGGTAGCCTCCGAAGTCACACCGGCGTCATTGATCATCATATTCGCACGCTCACTCGTTACCTGTGGTGACTTAATCTCCGGCATTTGTTTGATTTCCTCGACCGCTCTCGTGATGAGCTTATTCGAGTCAAGATCCACGCGATACTGCGTACGCTGGCGAATACGACTCCACAACGCCTGGAATGCTTCGTTGTTTACGACTTCATCCTCGAGGTCAACGACAACTTCTTTGGACTTATCGTGAACCTGAAGCTTCTGTGCCTTTCGGAGAATGATCGCCGAGATCTGCTCGACCGCTGATGTGAACTCATCGGGGAGGCTAACGCTACCTTGCTCCGCTGCAATCTTCAGCTCAGGTTCTATCGCACCAGTAGAGTCAATCAGCTTATTAGCGAGGAGGTGCTCATAAACCCGTTCCGACCCTTCGTACCCCAGTGGTACCTGAACACCACCATCGCCAACGAGAAACACATTGCTGAAAGTTTCCCGCGAAATAACGCCGAACACGAAGTTATCTGATTCAAGCTCCTTTTGGAGCCCGTTGGCGAATTCTTCGTAGCTCTCGTTCGCTACTACGGTAAGGATATTACACTCGGGATCCCTTAGGCGTCCACCCTTCTGGTTGACACAGAGCCGTAACCCACGTCCAATTTTCTGTCGCTTTGTAAGAGTATCCTTTGTATCTACTAACGTGCAGATTTGGAAAACGTTCGGGTTATCCCAGCCCTCTTTGAGAGCCGAGTGGCTAAAAATGAACGAAACCTTCGTTTCCTGATCCATCTCATTCGGAAAAGAAATGAGGGTCTCCTTCTTCCTCATGATGAGCTCGAAAGCGCCCGCGTCAGCAGCGGTCCCTGCAACCCCCTTCGAATCTTTAAATCGCCCAGCCTTGTCTTGGGCAAAATAACCTTGATGTACCGCATGAGGGTCCATGACCAATGGCGCTCCAACACGCTCGTAGCATTCACGCCACGTTCCTCTGTCAAGGCCAGCTGCCTTAGCGATCGATCTGGGCACCCTTGAGTGCAGCAGCGCGGCATATTCTTCTTCGAACACCTGGGCATAAACACCGCCGTGCACTTCAGGCTCGTAGACACGATAGCGCTCGACTTTGTCGATGAAAAACAAACTCAATACCTTGACGCCGTGCTTCCACAGATCAAGCTGCCGCGCCATATGGTTTTCGATTGTGCGCCGAATCTGGGCACGCTTGATGAGCTCCTCATTGACATCACCAAGAGTCTCTCCAAGTTCCAGCTGCTCTCCGTTCTGGAACTCGATGAACTCATCACCCAGCGAAGTGCCGATGTTGGAAACGATCCATCCATCTTTGTAGTCAGTATTCTCCCCACTCTTGATAAACAGGTCTGTTCCCGTTTTGACAGTGACAGCCTTACGTTTTTGCATGCCGTTATTCTGACGTACATCAATGGTGAGCTTCGCTGAGAAGGGCGAGGATTTGACAGAATCGAGCCTGACATATGCACCGTTGAGGTTGGGATCGGCCTTCACTGAGTCAACACATATGCTTTTGACTAGGTGCTGCTCGAAAGCGTCAACCGGCGTGAGACGGTAGATCATGTTGTACGGCTGCTTGTGTGTGGCGGAGTAACGTAAAACAAACAGCGGATTCAGGCTCTTGATCGCACTCTTTGCCTGTGTGGTGTTGTCAACACTTTGAGGTTCATCAATGATCACGATGGGCTTACATGCACCCACAAGTTCGCGCGGGCTGAATCCACCAATAAGTTTCTCGCTACGTCGGTGAAACAGATTACCTTCTACGGCCGCCCCATCCTTGTCGATGCCTTTGTTAAAAGCGTCAATGTTGATGATCATGACCTGGATGGAGTTGGAGGAAGCAAAGTTTCCGACCGGACCCATATCGTTTGAGTCGTAGACAAAGTAGTCGAGGGGTGTGCGATCATAAAGCGTCTCGAAGTGGGAGCGCATAATTTGAAAGCTCTTCAGCACTCCCTCACGGATTGCCACGCTGGGAACGACGATCACGAACTTCGTGACACCGTAGCGCTTATTCAGCTCGTAAATGGAGCGAATATAGACGTAAGTCTTGCCTGTGCCGGTCTCCATTTCGATGGTGAAGTCACGCAGCCGTCCGTCGGTAAGTACGTTGGTCAGAGGCAGACATCCCTCCTCCTGGACTTCGTGTAGGTTGTCGAGGAGCTGGCCTGGTGCCAGGCGGATCTCATTGCCGTGGCCAACAGCAAGATCGTCGAAGACTGCCTGACCTAGGCTGCCAGCGTCAGTAAAGAAACTGCTGCTTGTGAACTGTTGCCCTCGGAAGAGGTTGCACGTAGCTTCGACAGCCTCCGTCTGGTGTGTCTGTTCGGAGGAGAACTGAAACTCAAGGGTTGTCATGCTAGATAGTCCTCAACTCGATCTCTCGACCCGAACGCTCACCTGCATGCTTGAAGATCTGAATCGCATTAAGTTTGAGGCTATCCGTTAAAATCGCATCCAGAATCAGCACACGGCGTGGTTCCATGGCCGCGACACCTTCAAGAGCATCGCTGGTGAGACCCTCAGCCATGCAGCACACCAACTCGTTACTTGCAACCGACCAAACGGGATATCCGGCAACATGGACGCTATCAACGGGGAGAGTCACTTCAAGGCCCCACTTGAGCATCATTTCGAAAATGATATCCAAGTCTGATCGATCAGATCTCACAACGTTATCAAGCAGCTGGTCCGGTTTAGCCTTCAGGATTCCCGAGTCATCGAGCGTGAAGACGCGAAAACCAATATCAGGCATCGACGTGCGATCTTCTCCCTCAGCCTTGATCCGGTCACCAGCACGACGTATGCGCTCCTGACCCAATTCGCAAAGTGTGTCGAAATCGCCATCGCTAATGACCTCAGGAAGTTGAACCAATATGAAGGGAATCGAGATATCTTGTTCCAAACTTGTTGATAATACGGCATGCGCCGTTGTAGCCGAACCAGAAAAAAAGTCCATCACTATGTCACCATTCGAAAGGACAAGTTTACTCAAGAACGATACCAACGCTGTCGGCTTTGCAAAATCAAAATTGATGCCAAGTTTATTTAGCTCATTCGTCGCTAACGTATTTTGCATAGAATCGCTAAAGTTCTTAGGATGGATCCCCTTAGTTTCCCGCTCCGCAAGATACACCTTGGTATAGACGTTCCAATGGGCTCGCATGCCGGTCAATGCATCAAGCAGGCCTGTGCGCTCCGATTTTTTGAACACAATTCGCCCCTCACTGAGACCTTGCTTGAACGTATCTTCATTCCAACGCCACGGTTGATTATTTGGAGGAATAACCATTTGCCCGTCCGGACATTCGATGGGATATGATGAACCTCCATGCTTCAAAGCAGCTTGAAATAGCCCAACTTCTTGATAAGGACCTCTACTCATGAGATATTCATCGGCGAATTTGTAACGAGCTTTTATTTCATCCGTCAATGGAACAACAAATTCTGGAAGATTATCAATATCACGCGCATATCCAAGTACATAATCCATACACGGCGAGAAGTTGTTGCCACTATTACTAGATCGCTTAGTCATACGATGAAATATCGGAACAGCATTACGCTGGCCAAAGATTTCGTTACACATAGCAATCAATGTATGCAATTCATTTTGATCGATACTAATAAAGATTACACCATCTTCTCGAAGAAGCTCACGCGCCAAACGTAGGCGAGGGTACATCATCGAACACCAGTCCGAATGAAAACGACCACTCGTATCGGCATTTGACTGGCCGATCAACCCTGTTTGCTTTTTGTAATTCGCTATCGTGTCGCCGAAATCGTCCTTATAAACAAAGTCGTTTCCTGTATTATAAGGGGGGTCGATATAGATCATCTTGATTCTTCCATGATATCCGCGCTGCAGAAGCTTCAAGACCTCAAGGTTGTCGCCTTCGATGTAGATATTATCCGAGTCAAAACTTCCATCCTGACCGTCACGCCCCCGACTCTTGTCAATACACGGGCGCAGCGTCGCGTCACTGGAGGTTTGGGACTGTCGGATTGCTGCGGCTTTTCCGGGCCAGGTAAAGGCATATCGTTCGGCACCGTCGTCAACGTTATCACCCAGGATCAAACGCAGCTTATCGAAGTCGATCGAGCCTTCGCCCTCAGTCACGATCTCAGGGAAAAGGTTCCTCAACGTTTCAATGCGCTCGGCAACCAGGTCGGTTGACTCCAGGTTCATTTTTTTAATCTCAGGCATTGCAGAGCTCCTTTATTTTCTTGACGATGCTGTCAAGTTCTTCATTCAGTGTACTTTCCTGTACTCGTAGGCGCGCACTCTCGTTTAGCGTCAGGTCTCTGTTCGTTTTCCGTTGCCCTGACAGTGCTTCGATCCGGCTGACCACCTCGCCGTGTCGTTCAATCAGTGGACTGAACTTCGCTCGCTGGTGAGGACTGCAGTTAGGAAAGAAACCAAGCGAGGGTGCGACACGTACAAGCCGGACATTCCAGGAGATTCCCTCGAGGAATGCCCCCAGATCTTCCTGCGGCAAGATACCAAACGCTAGCGAACCAAGGTAAGCAGCAAGCATTTGGTCTCCGACACACATGCGGCCAGTTGACGTCACGGTATCGATCACAAAGGCCCCATGTTCAGCCCTGCTACGGCGTGTTGTCGCAACAGAGACACATGCGTCGTCGCCTCCGTCGAACAGTATCACGGTCGGATTGGGAAAAGACTTGTGCACAACGCCAGCAACCTCGGTATATGCCTCAGATCCAGCCATTTCGCAGCGCAGAAAGATCACGCTCTGAATGTCGCGTTCCCTACCAACCAACGGAGGAATTCTTGTCGTTGACTTTTGGACCGTAGCAAAGTGCTCCAGGCGACGCACCTTGTTGAGAACCCTGGAGTCGTTTTTGTTGAGTTGCGCTTGCCTGATCACTGTCGCCTTGGGAATTCGAGCGTTTCCAGCCAATGCAGCCTGTGGAAGCTGCAGGATACCGTTCCAGTCGACGCCGCTCATCGGATCACCGCGAAACTCACGAGGGCGTAGTCGTCGAATCCCATACTAATCCCGCTGCCGACTTCACCCGGAGTAAACAGACTCTCGATACCCTTATCCTGCTGGATACCAGTGATGGTCGTGACCACCTGATTGAGCAGACCTGTGTACTCATCCATTCTCGTGCCATCCTTCGTCTCCGCATTGAATGCGTGACACAGGTCAAGGATCGGTTCCACGTGGCCAGAGCACACAGCCCGCATGACGTCGAGTGCAGGCTTGGGCTGGGTATGTTTAGTCATCGCTGAACCATCAGACGACACGTACACCACGTAGTAAGGGAACGTTGGGTTCGTGTCCTTCGGATCTCGGGTTTCGTCGTTCTGCTTGAGACAGAACACGACACCAGGTTTGAGCTCGTCACGCAGTTCATCAGGTATCGGCGTCACCGCATGGAGGCCGAACGGGGAACCTTCGAGCAACCCAGGATGCTCCCTGGCATAGCGCTGTAGCTCGACGCGAAAATCGTCGAAAGCGAAATCCGTAATGGATATGCCCCCCTTGATATCCTCAAGGTTGAGAACCTCATTCTGCAGCTGCTTGAGCTGCTGCCGACGGTACGTTAGATCGTTCATCTCCCCACTTGCTTTGGCTTCGAGCACGTTTTCTTCGCCGGTGGCAGACGCGTCAAGCAGCGCCATACGTCCTTTCACACGTCCCTCCAGCTGGATGTAATCGTCAAGCGAAACATCCGGCCAGTAGTTCACCAGCTGAATCTGCTCGTTCGTGGAACCCAAACGGTCGATACGGCCAAAACGTTGGATAATACGCACCGGGTTCCAGTGAATGTCGTAGTTGACCAGACAATCACAGTCCTGCAAATTTTGGCCCTCAGATATGCAGTCGGTTGCAAATACAATGTCGATCTCACCAAGCTCTCGCTCTCGGCTAGGTAACTCCTTAGAAACAGGGGAAAACCTAGCCAGGATATTCTCGAACGCGGTGCGTGGAAGATTCAGGGAATACGTCCGGTTTGAAGTTCCCGCAACCTCCGCGCACTCCACACCCAACTCCTGCTTCGCCCACCGTGCCAGCTGGTCGAAAAGGTATGCTGTCGTATCGGCGAACGCGCTGAACACCAGGACTTTACGATTTCCCTCGTTAAACGGGTCCCGAACCTTCTCGGCGATGAAATCCCGCAACTGGCGGAGCTTCGCATCACGCTCAGGCGTCACAGCATCGGCGTACTTAAGCAGCTTGCCAAGAGTCGCGATGTCGAAGTCAAGGGCCTGCCCAAGGCGCAGCGGGTCAACGTCTCGTAGATCGACCCGAATCTTGCCTCCGGCTTCAAACTCCTCGGCGTCATCATCGTCGAGCCCATCGTCAAACCCGTCGGTACTGTAAGCCGCCTCAAACGTCTGGCCATCGAGCTGCGCACGCAGGTTGGTGCATCCCTCAAGAATGCGCCTCAAGGTGATGCGGAAGCTGTTGACGGAAGACTCCATGCGTTTGAGCATGTTGATGCGCATAAGGTTAGCAACCGCATTCGTGCGGTTTACCTGGCTATCAAAATCTTTGCCCCAGGTGTCCCCATACAGCTTCTCGTACTTGCTTCGCCGGTCCGGCCGAACGTAGGAGAGCAACTGATACTGCGCAAAGGTGAGCTGAGCGATCATATCGTTAAGCTCAGAGATCTTTGGCAGCTCACCTTCCAGATCAATGGGAGTTCGGAACGAGAGGGGCTTTCGACGTTTGGGGAATGTTCCTGTCTGAGCACCGTAGTACTTCATGATGTGTTTGCGACTACGCGCAATCGTCAGCACGTCCAGCAGTTTGAAATAATCAGCATTGACTGCATTCACGAAGCTCTCAGTCGTCCGCTCTGAATCCTCAAGCTTGCTCCACTCGTTATAGCGTTTCTGGGCTTCGTTCGTCACACGCGTAATCGACGAAATACCATCGCTCTCCGCCAAGTATGCGTCGTCTTCCTCGGTGATGAGCTCAATTTGATTACGCAAGTCGAGCAACCGATTATTCACTGGCGTGGCCGACAGCATTAGCACCTTGGTCCGTTGACCAGACTTGATAACACTTTCGATTAGGCGTGTGTATCGGTCGGTCTTATCAGCATTGGTGGTCTTATTTCGGAAGTTATGGCTCTCATCAATAACGAGCAGGTCGAAGTGCCCCCAACGTAGGTGCTCAAGATCCACTTCTCCACTCATACCGCGATAGCGCGAAAGGTCAGTGTGGTTGAGGACAGTGTAGGAGAAACGGTCATCAGCCAAGGGGTTTCGGTCGTCGTTGTCTTGAGTCCACAGCGTCCAGTTACCGCGCAGGCGCTTAGGACACAGCACCAAGATACGGTCATTTCGTTCCTGGTAGTACTTCATAATCGCGAGCGCCTCGTAGGTCTTTCCCAGTCCCACAGAGTCAGCGATGATGCAGCCTTTGTACTTCTCGAGCTTACGAATTGCCCCGACGACGGCATCTTTCTGAAAGTCGTAGAGCTTATTCCACACAACCGATTCCTCAAACTTGAGGCCCGGGCGGATTCCATTATCCGTGTCATCCTCCATAAAGTCACGGAATAAGTGAAATAAGGTTAGAAAGTAGATGAACTCAGGCGGATTTTCTCGATACAGCGTCTCGACCTGGGCAGCGACCTGGTTAGTTACCTCCTCAACCAGGTCGGGATCCTCCCAGATGGATTCAAACATTGCCTTCAGGCCAGATGCTTCATTATCACCTTCGAAGTGGCTCACGCACGTCACGCTGTGGGGGCGACGCTCGTACCCCAACCCTTCCTGCGTGAAATCGGCTGCAGCACCCATGAACGCATGGTCGTCGCTCGATGTGTTTTCGACGAGGTATGTACCACCCGGCTGGATAGAACGAGAGACTCGGGCAGACTTGAAAGTGCCCCTCGAGCGAATCCACTGTGCACACTCACGCGCCAACGCTCGTTGGTTAAGATTGTTACGCAGTGTCAGCTCTAAGCCTGCCCCACCTACGCCAACCTCGCGCGACCGGCGCGCTAACTCAAACTCACGAGGATCTTTCACATCTTCCATGTGTTTGACGAACGTCGGTTCACTGAAAAGGAAGCGCACCTCATCAACCTTTGATAACTCCTCCTTGAGGTCTCCATAGGCAAAAACGGTGAAGTACGCGCTAATGATGGAGAGCTTCGCCCCTTGCTCAATCGACTCCCCGAGGGCATCACCCAGTCGCTCAGTACCAGCGTTGGTAAGTGACTTCACGTGCCTACGTCCCCTTCCAGATGAACTCGCCGGTCATAGAGACACTACGGACACCCGTTACGAATGGCTCAGGGCACCGGTCTTCGCCTAGCTCACATTGTAACCCTCACAGGCATGATGATTACGTAGGAAACTCAGTCCGGGAGTCTTCGAATTAACCCCATGATGAGGTCTGCGTCGGTGCACTTACATGCACACAACACTATGACCTTGGTATCTCGAATATGAAGGCCCCTGCGCACATTTGTGCGTTTTCGGAAGTTTGGGTGGGAGGATTTGCGTGATGGTTGCGCAGCATTCTTAGTATTTCGTGTCGGTTCTGCGCGTACCCTGATGAGAAAGGACGCACCCCCAACGATGGGGGCGCCGGAGGACACCTCACCGTGGAGGCACACACACCATGAAGGTCCCACCCCTATCCGAACAACCCGTCACCGAGGAATACGAGCAAGACTTCCTCACCCCACCAGTGCGCCGCAAGAAGCGCTCCCTATCAGCCAGGAGAGCAGCACTACGCCCATGGGCAATGGGTATCGGTCTCACCGTGCTGGTGGCTGTGGCAGCTGTTGGTGCCTACACACTGGGCGCGAGCATCAGCTCGTGGAACGATCACCCCAGCACCGCCGCAACACCCACCGTGCACCCAGCGCCCATACCGTCAGCATCGAGCGAACCTCCGATGTCAGGCGGATACGCGATCGGCCCCGACGGAGTCCTCGCGCGCCCCGCCGAGTTCGGCGCAGACACGTACACACAGCCGGAGCTACCTGAAGAAGCCAAAGAAAACAGGCTCTTCCGAGTTGAGTGTGGGTGACCGATTCGTGGTCAGGGGTTGCGGGTAGAGGTCGAGGTCCTTGATGATGAGCGGACTTCCAGCCATGCAGTCACCACAGAACACAAGCAGAGCCTCACAGGAGCATGCACCAGGCATCGATACGGATTCGCATTCACAGCCGTTCGCGGATTCCGCCATCAAGTGATCTTTGGCAGTCTAGTACCCCCGCGCCCACTCTCGCAGCACCGCTTCGACGACCTCGGACGCGTTGTCGTATCCGTCATAGGTCGCACGTAGCATCGCCGCCTCG
>ERZ773037.2005-NODE-2005-length-10321-cov-24.139587_pt1 | contig 10321 bp, 18 predicted proteins | sample MGYA00511466_ERZ773037 | MGnify/ENA primary metagenome ERZ773037 (study PRJEB29015, sample SAMEA2738146) | human oral metagenome | biome: human oral; feature: human-associated habitat; material: saliva | place: China | collected 2202 ...
TGCAGCTGGGGTTGATTGAGCAGGTGTTGTAGCTGCCTCAACTTTTACTTCTGGTTTACTTGAACTACCTGAGTTGTTTGAACTACCTGAGTCTTTCCAGCAAACCCAGTCAAGCTTTTTCTTAAGATCATCATAAGAAAGATAATTGCTTTCATCTAAAAACCAGCTTAATTTATAGGCATTTTTAGAAATGTCATCAATTGCCTCTTGCGCATCTTTATAGATTGCTGAAGGTGCATCATCGATAGTTGAGCTATCATAAGTAATCATATCATTTGCACCCATTTTAGCAATAAGCTTAAAGTTATAGCCATTAATAGGATTAAACAATGCTTTTGGTTTAGTACCTAGAGCTAAATCTGCTTCTGATGGTTGGATATAACCTTGAATTTTCTGAGCCATTGTATAACTCATATCAAACAAGAAAATCTTACCTTCATTTTCTGGGCAAGCTGGATCTTTAATTACTTTAATGTTAGTAATATAACGTGTTGTTCTATTAAATGCTTTAGATGCTTCTTTATCGCCAGCATTATATAGTCTGCTCCACTCTTCTTGGAATGGGTCTGGTAGACCAATTGTTGTAGGAGAATATTCATTTACGAATCTCTTTTTACCGTTCTTTGTAAATGTAGTATTAATTTTAAATACTTTTTGAATGGTTCCCATTGAACCATTTTCTCTCTTCTCTCCGTCTGGTAAGAATCTGATTACTGCAGCACCTTTGCCATCTTTATCTTTTGTAAGAGTATAGAACCTATCGTCTGTCTCAAATCTATTACTTTTTTCTGCAAACGGGTCTGCACCAGCATTCATCGAATCCCAACTAAAAATATCTTCTGTCATGTTTTATCCTTTATCGAAAATTTTGTCAAATATACCGAAATTCATCTATATATCGAAATTGTTAAACTATTACTTAATAAGCTGTTAAGCTAATTGCGCAATAATAACCTTAAATACATCTGTCTCGAAAACTATCCTATAAGCATCTCTTTGTTCATTGTATTTAACTTTTACCTTGTAATCCATAACAGGTAACTTATTAAAGTTTGCTGTTGCAATATTAAGATCAAAGTTCTTTTGTGAACAATCTCTGAAAGTCTTGGTATAACTATTACCTGAACTCTCAAATCTATTTATTTTAGTTAGAGATACTGTTATATTAGAATCCTCTGATTTAAAATTTAAACCTTCTAAATCACCAAATATAGAACTTGCTTTATTAAAGTTCTTTATAGTATTTAAATCTAAATCAAATTCAGCTACAGTAGGAAAGCTGTCTAACCTAGTAATAACATCTGCTGATTTATCATTATGTTTAAGCAAAAATATATCACTTGTTAGATAAACTGCAGTATTATTATCTGAGCTTATTATAAGTTCATTTTCCTGTCTTTTCACTGAATATTCACCAAAAAGACTTATCAAGCTTATAAATTTTGATAACTCATATATACCTATCTCTTCGAAATGATCTGAGTCTAATAAAGAAACATCAATATTAGCAATCATATCACCAACATCTGAAGACACAGTAGTAACAGGATATCTTAATATAACCTTATCAGTTATAGAATTTAACTTATTAAGTGTATTAACAAACGATTTATTAAGCATTTAATTTCTCTAATAGGTTATTAAAAATAAGAGATTCTTTTGATGCTGTTTGTTTAGATTTATAATAATCAATCTGATCTTTATCATAATCAACTACTACAATCTTACTTTTATTAATAAGATCTTTTAGTTCGTCGTGTGTAAATTTTTTGGTTTTCGGGAACGGAGTCCAATCAACACCTAAAATCTTACATACATTTTTGTCGTATAATGGCCTAACAACCATATCAAATGTATAATCAAATGCCGTTTCTGTATGATCATAATCTGAGGTAAAAGTTATTATCAATGCATCAACGCCGTCTAGGTAATTGAATTGAAAGTTTCTTAACTCAGGTAACAAAAAATATTTACGTTCAATAACTTTATTTTTCATTATTGTCCTTTCTTAATTTGCATAATACCAAATAAGTATTCGCCCAATGAATTATAATATTCATGGTCATTAAATGGTATTCTTATAAATTGGTCATCAGTTGATTTAAACAACGTCGAACCACCTCCGCAAACAAACACATAATCAGCCTTATCTAAAAATCCAGGATATTTAGCTTCAATATCTTTTAAAAGATCTTTAAGATATTCTTTTTTGATGTTCTCAACAAATTCTTTAAAATCGTGTTTTTTACCACGAAGTTTATAGAATCCTGTATCGATTACCTCACGAGCTTCTTGCAATGTTATTTGTCTCTTGAATTGCTTGTTTACTTCTTGTGCTATCTGTTTAGATATCTTCATAATACCAGCATTTTCATCAGCATTAAAAAGATTTGGGTCTGTTTTACCATTATTAACTAAAAGATAATCTATAGTATTAAATCCTATATCACAAATAATATAGTTTTTATTACCATTAAACTCTTTTTGTTCTTCTGGAAATCTAGCACCATACCTATCAACTGTTAATTTAGCACCCGCGCCTTGCGGTAGTACATATACCGTATTATGTATGTATTCTTTATCATCTATAGTATATTTTTCAAGTTGTGCTTGAAAGTATCCTGAATTACCTATTTGTGCAATAGACAAACCAGTAACTACTATATCAGGCTCTACACCGCATTTTTCAATAGCATGTTGTAGAAGTAAAGGAGCATAATATTCAAGATTCTTATATTCGGTGATATCAATCATATTAGCCGAAGGTAAATGTTGTGCATCATCCCCAACCATATAATAATTATCATCGTATTTCTTGATTTTAGAATTCTCGACAGCATCAATCTTTTTAGTAATTCCTATAAGAGAACTAAATTTAAACTTTTTTGAGATCTCTCCATATTCATTACCTAAAGTAACTTTACAAGAACTAAAACCAATATCAACACCTATTATATTCATTTAAATCCTTTATTTAAATTATAAAGAGCTCTTTTAAAGAGCTCTCACCTTACTTTGCTAGATCTTCTTTGATCTGTTTAGCAGCTTTAAATCTTAGTACTTTATGCGCTGGTTTAGACCAAGGTTTGCCATTTGTTGTGCCAGATCTTGCAGCAGCTTCTTTTACTTTAAGTTTACCAAGTAGTGGTAGTGTAAACTCACCTGTAGCTAGAACTTCGTTCTTAACTGTAGTAAATACTAGATCGACAATTGTTTCTGCGTCTTTCTTAGTAAAATCTAGCTTTTCAGCAACTTCTGCAACAAATTGTGCTTTTGTCATGTTTCTTCCTTTATAATGAAATTAATTTTTAGTTTAAATTATCAAATTTTTAAACTCTATTTTAAATACTCAAGTTTTGCATAGTAGATGATACTTTTGTTTCTCGTTTCCTATCAGGAATAACTGGTTTCTCAACAATTTCCTGAGAAACTTGAGCTTGTTCTTTTGGTTCACTTAAATCAATATATTCAACATTATCTTGATTTTCTTGTTTTAAATGAACTTTATTTGATTCTAACGACTTAGTTTTTACTTTATTTACATTGTTTATGATTTGAGTCTCTGGTTCTTGATCATTAGAATCGAACTCAATAACTATTTTTCTAATCTTCTCTATCGAATCGATATTTATAATCATTTTTATCTTTCTTTCGGTTAGATTTTGTATTTTTGTAATGTTTGAACTGCTTGGCTCTCTCTGCAGCTTTGTCTGAGTTCTCACTCACCTTAAAGTTATTGATTTTCATACTATATCCTTTCTTTTAAAATGTTTTATTATAACATATATTTTCTTAAACAACACTTAAATACTCGGTTATTTCTTGCGTTTTTGGCTGTTTTTGTGTGATTTTTGTCGAATAAATGTCAAAAACATGCTCAGTATCGCAAGTTTCGTTAATTAATTCTAACATAACGCGATAAGCGTCTGTATTAAATCCTAAACACATTATTTTAAATGCTTCATAGAACATTAAAAGATTAGTGTAATTATAATTACATTTAAAACTTTTATATAAATCATAAAACTCATTTATATAATATTCTTGTTCTAATTTTTTATGAATATCGTAATCTTTATTATTATAATGTCTAAGTAAATTAAACATATGTTTACCTATGCAGTATATATTGATACCCAAATTGCCGTATTCATCTCTATCTACTAGATAATGTTTTGTTGATTCCTCAGGATCCGTCTTATAATTAATAGTTTGATTGACTCTTTCTATTAATGTTAGTAATACATTAAATTCCTCTTTTGTAGTCATTTTGTCTCCTTTTTAATACATTCAAATGGTATTTTTGCAAGTTGCAATAAACTTAAGCCTTCTGTATGATTTGATAATACATCTCTGTAATATACTTTTCTAATCTTATTAGATTTTATTATTAGAGATGCACATAATTTACAAGGTGCATAAGAAATATATAAATCGTATTTACCTTCTGGTAATTTAATTAGAACATCTTGTTCTGCGTGTATAACATAATCTAAAGTATTATTATCTAAATCTCGGTATTTCATAAAAGGCAAAGGCGGTTGGTTAAAACCACCTATAATTTTAGAACCATCAGTTGCAAAACAACCTACTTTTCTTGTATCCCAAGACTTAGATTCATATTCTTTAAGTAATTCTAAAACTTTAGTATACATTTGTATCCTTAAAATAATTTAATCATTTTAGATATCTCTATTATTCTATTGATATCGTCTGCTTCAGTCTTATCTGTTCTAAATTCTTTAAATCTAGGGTGCAATAAAGCATATGTATCTGAACCATTTGGTTTAGAAAGAACAGTACCTATAACTGTTATTATAGTACCTAAAAGTTTATCTTGGTTATTTGCTATATACTCAAGCTCTGCATCTGTAAACCCTGAACATTGCCCTTTAAGTAAACCATCGCTTGACTCATACATTATAGCACCTATTAAAGATTCGCGTTTGCCTGTGCCTTTTGTAAAACCTGTGATTTTTAAATCTACATCAAACTCTGGTTTGATTTTAATTTGATATTTAGAAGTTTTATTTTCAAATGGTGTTCTATAATCTTTAAGTATTGCACCTTCTTCACCTTGTTCTATCCACTGTTTTGTTACATGCAATGCTTCGTCTGCATTGTTAACAATTTGGTTTTTAACTCTTTTAATATTGTCCGGTGTTTTATCAATATTTTTTGCTAATTCCATAAATCTTGTTTTATAATCAGTACTACTATACTCATTATTAAACTCATCTATTGTTAAGTAATCCCAAAGTATAAAATCTAAATCTTCTGGTACATTTAATGAATTTAAAAGGCCGTTAGATTCATACCTAGATGTCATATTTGAAACTAAAAGCTCACCTATATAAACACCATCTGCTGCATTTTCAAAACAACTAAATAGTTTAGGATAAACGTGTTGCTCGCCAGACCTGGTAAAACACTCTATTTCGGCACCTCTCTTAATAAGTGTTCTATAAGTGCCATCCATTTTTACTTGCAGCATTGCTGGATAAACTATATTTTTAATCTTATCAGTTAGAGAACAACGCATATAAGGCAGTTTAAAAATTTGATCTTTCTTATCGACTACTTTATTATATTCTTTAGGCCCAACACCTATTCTTAAATCTCTATCAATAATACGTTTTAATACTTCTTGATTGTCCTGGCTTAAAGTATTAAATATACCTGTTAGAAATGCGTTTGCAGCATTGCCTGTATGTTTTCTAGATATTAAATCATCTAATTTAGATAGTGCGTCTGATAAAGTAATAATATCTTTAGGCTCTGGTATATCAATATTTTTCATTGTAATACCAAAGTTATATTTTACTTTATCATAACAAAGCTGGAATACTTTAATAAATTCTTGATTGTCTTTATATTTTTTAAGAACATCAAGCTTATAATTTCTTGAATTTGAATTATTGAACTCATTTAAAATTTTTAACATTTTGTCTCCTTATTTAATTAAATTTACAATTGATACTATTAATATTAAAATAGTAGATGTTAAAGCAAATTCTTGCCAAAGACTCATTTTAGCTCCTTGTAGTTTCATGATTCTTTAAAATTAAAATAATCTTCGATGGTTGTAAAATTACATTTAGAAATATCATCAGATATTTTTAAAAATTTCTTACATAGAAAATCAAAAAATTCTTCTAAATCCATTTTTTGTTGTGATGGTTTGTATCCTTGTTTTTCTAATATTTTATACATTGTTTTTAGCATATGACCATCGCCTATAGAATTTTCAATAAAACATTCAAAATATTTTTCAGGTTTCAGCCTATTTTTACCGTCTAAAGTCATTTTTTGTACTTTTTCTAGCCAAGAATTTATACTTTTTACATGACCTCTTATATCATCTTTGTTATAAAAATAATATATTTTCATAAGATGTTTAATAATTTCATAACTTAAATCATTTGTTTTATTAATGATTTCTTTTCTTGCGTAAGCCATCTCGAATAGGTCAGTTTTTATTAATAAATCCATAAGTGACATTTTAGCTCCTTTGTTTAATTATAGCATTTTAGACTTAAAATAAGATTAATTTTTCTTGTTTTGTTGAGTTTGCTGTGTTTGATGCATTTTGTCATATGTATTTTTCATAAGTCTATATACATTTACGTTTTCAGGCTCTACACTATCTAAAGTAGAAAACGGATCTACAGTCTTGATAATACGATTATCTAATTTTAAATAATCATTACAATAATCTAGTGTTGCTTGTCTTAATTGTTGCTCTAAGCGTATTTGTATAAATTTAGGATTTTGTTCTATTGCTTTAGTTTTATTAGCTTTTTTAGTTTTGGTGTATTTTTGATAAATCTCGTTTAATATAATTAAAACAACAAACGCAATTGCCCAACCCCACATCTGAAATATCAAACACACAAGCCCACAAGCAAAAAATAGACTAAAAGGATTTTCTGTAATATTGTCTTCTACATCAAAATAACTGGATTTATATTTTATATTTTTTATATAATCTTTTAAACTAAGCATCATAACTCCTCATAATACAATACATTAAAACCTAAGCCATACAAACAATTAAAACTTTTAAACGTAGGTTTTAAATACTTAGGGTCTTTTAAGATTATTGTATCTACTTCGCCATCTCTAATCTTATCATATACATTATCGTTTACTAATATATCATAAAAATATAAAATTAATTTATAGTTATAATACATGCTTGTATCCAGGTAATCTATAAGTCTTTTAATATTTGGCTTGTATCTTAGCAACCTATCTACCAAATGCGTTGTACTCCAGTCATACTTATTATTTACAAAACAAGGGTTGGGTATGAATGGGGTGGTCTCAAATACTTTAAGTTTTTTTAAATTGGTACCATATGGTATTTTAGAAATAAAATTAAAATTAGATTTAGGTATATTATATAATCGATCTTTAACAAAATCGTTATAAGTTATATCATTGTATTCTTTAAAGTTTCCTTTATTGATCTTATTTAATACTAATTCTAATTCTTTTATTTTAAGTTCTTGTGCCTGCACATATAGCGGGTCTATTCTTAAACTTTTTGTAAAACTATATTCAGCTAATATTTCTTTAAGCATTTTAAAACCTTATTTACGTCTTACTTTAGATTCTAACAACTCTGTCTCAATAATTTCTTCTTTGTTTTGTTCTAATTTTTTAATAGAACTATTGCTTACTAATTCGTTGTATTTTTGATCCATATAAGCTTGGTTATCTTTTTGTGCTTTCATTATTTCTTGTACGGATTTTTGAATTTCTTGTGTAACACCATTCCTAAGTCTACCCATCTCCTCCATATCTTCCTTAGACATTAAATTAGTCTTAGTATTTTCAAGTATTTCTAAAATTGCATCGCCAGAATTTCTAATATTAAGTTTTTGTATCTCTATTATAGATTCTTTTAATGTTAACATCATTGATGCAGCATCTCTAAAACTATTAATACCCACCATTGTCTTTAACTCAGCGTACAAAATATTTCTAAGTACTGGTGTCATATCATTAATTTGTTGCATAATTTTTTGACCAGCAGTTATCATAGGATTGATAAGAGTTTCTAGTGTATCATATTTACGTTTTACTTCACTTTTAGCCTCTGTTATAAGTCTGTCTAATTTAGATTGTAGAACTGGATCTTCAGTTTGATTTCTATAATTTACTGCTTTGGTAATCCATTTATCTAACTCAATAACATCAACTCTAAACGATTCTTTAGATTCGCTAAATACTTTTAAATGTTCTAGAAGTTCATTATATTTTTCATCAAATGAATCCAAAGTAGTCTCTACATAATCCGTAATTGTTTGTTGTAGTTGTAGTTCTTTGTTTACTGAGTCTGTGATTTTTGCAAGCGGTTTAAATTTATGAGAAAGCCTCGATAACAGACCTGAAGGTTTCTTAAAGCCTTGTATTTGTTCCTGTACTTTTACAAGCATTTCGTTTATATCTTTTAGGTCTACAATTCTTGAAGATTTATAAATGTCTTGTAAGAATTTAGAAGTTGAGTTAATTCTAAATAGCTCGTTTGATAGTGTTTCTAAATTGACGTCTTGTATTTGTGTATTCATTTTAATCCTTTCATTCTGTTTAATTCTTCTCGTAGTTCTTTTTGTTTTTGAGCAAATTTATCATATGTATCTTGTGTTTTGTTGTAATAATTTCTAGCCTGTATTAAAAATATAGAGGATAATCCTAAACTTAGCATAGCCATTGTTAGTAATATAGTAACTACTGGGTCCATCTCACTCCTTTCAATTTTTTGTTTTTAAACATTTAAAATAACATTCTTGTACAGATACATTTTGATCTTTGTTTTTAAGATCTAAGCATTTATCCATACATATATCTGTTCTGTTTTCGTAGTACTGGAATGTGCCACAAAAACCTAAAGATACTATTAAAGCGATTATAAAAAGTTTCATCTTATAAAATCCTTAAATAATTGTATGATTTCCTGGTTTGAACAAAGATCAAAATATTTTGAATATTTAGATTTTGAAAACTTTAGGGTAGTTTTATAATCTGCTTGGATTATAGATTGTAATTGTTTTACTCTCATTTTATCTCCTTTTCCTGTTTATCGTATTTTATTATAATACAACTTAAAAATATATTAATTTTTATGATATTTTACTTTAAGTTTATTTTAAGTGAGTTAATAATCTAAGATCCAAATTTTTGATTAAATCTCTTATTATTAAATTCAAATTAGAATCAAATAAAAATTTTATTTTTGATATATCATTTTATTAATAACATAAAACATAAAATTTTTGATCTTCAATTATTAACTCACTTTATCTAATCTTAATCTTATAAACTAGAAATTTAATTTAAGTTTATTTTAAGTGGGTTAATAATCTAAGATTGGAATTTTTTGAGATCTAATTATCAATTAGGACTCTGATTAAAATAAATTTTTATTTTTTGATTCTAATTTATAATAAGAGATCTAATTAAAAAATTTTTATTTTGAATCAATATCAGTTAATAGAATCAAATGTAAAAATTTAGATCTTCAATTATTAACTCACTTTATCTAATCTTAATCTTATGAACTAATTATCTAATTTAAGTTTATTTTAAGTGGGTTAATAATCTAAGATCACAAAATTTAGATCTCAAAAATTAAAATTTAAGATTAGATTAAGTAAGTTAATAAACTAAGATCGAAAATTTCATAATAAATATAACAAAAAGGATGTCTATTGAGATTGAGTGAAGTGGTTGAAAAAGTTTATCGTAAAAACTGGACTCTAGTTTCAAATTTCTCAATAGATTTATTTCCAAAATCTTCAGATTTTGCTTCTTTAGTGGGCTGGGGGGATATGAAGAAGACAAATGATGATATAAACATGAGTCTTATTTCTATAGATACTCCAGAATATAACAACCAAGCCATAGAAGACTATTCAGGTAATATGTGGCGATATAATAACGGCAGAGATGAATTATTCAGGTTTACCATTACATTTAGAGATTTTAATCAAATGGAACTATATCATAAATTCATAAATGCTTACAATCTAAGTAAAGATAACTATTTTGATAAAATTGTATTTAATGTAAGTGTTTACAATGATGCTGATAATGGTACACCTGGTAAAAAACTTCTTTTTGGCTCCCAATCTGCTTTAATAGAAGGCGTTTCACAACTGCAGTTAAATTATACTACTAAAAACCAAATAGCTGAATTTTCAGTTCGTTTTAAATGTAATTCTCCTCTACACGCTGCACCTCCATCAAGTTCTGGCTTTGGTGCTGGTATAAAACTATTCTAATATAATAACTACCAGCCATAATTTAATATAAC
>ERZ773037.2013-NODE-2013-length-10293-cov-6.680211_pt1 | contig 10293 bp, 9 predicted proteins | sample MGYA00511466_ERZ773037 | MGnify/ENA primary metagenome ERZ773037 (study PRJEB29015, sample SAMEA2738146) | human oral metagenome | biome: human oral; feature: human-associated habitat; material: saliva | place: China | collected 2202 ...
CCGACAGCCACAGCATCCGCCGCACCTCCCTCACCCAACGCGTGCCGCAATACACCACCATCGCCGGCGGCGAAGCCATGAGCGAAGGCGCAAAAAGCCGCGAACACTTGGGCGTGTACAGCGTACAGGAATTGCATGGCCGCCTGAAAAACAAAGCCTAATCAATCCTATCGGATTTAAATAGCTACAAGGCCGTCTGAAACCTGATTGCTCAGTTTCAGACGGCCTTTTCATATTTCAAATTCCAACCGTCTGTCCATCAAAACAACCTTTTCTGCCATCTCCAAACAAGCAATAGCAACATGAAATATAATTTCGTTATTGATTGGATTCATATGACAAAATTGTTGTTTTTTCATCATCATTCCAAAATATTGAGTTTAACGCCTATTCTCCTTGCTTTATAATGGCCGTCTGAAATAAAAATACAATTAAAGCAGAAGCATGTCTTTGCAACTTAAGCAGATTTGCATAATTAAACATATGCTTTAATCATAATAATGATAAAATAATACGGCTTTCCTCTAAATTAAAGGGAAAACTGCACAAGAAACGGAAAATAAAATGAGTGTCGGATTATTGCGTGTTTTGGTTCAAAGCCAGACCATCTCAAATCAACAAGCGGAACATTACAACAGCCTTTTACAATCGGGCAAAGAAATCCTGCCCAACCTGTTTTCAGACGGCATCATCTCCCCTAAAACTTTGGGAGAGTTGGTTGCGCGCGTATTCAGCTATCCCCTTTTGGATTTGCGCTACTACCCGCGCAATAATGTAGTCAGCGACATTCTGACGGAAGAGCAAATGGTGCAAAACCGTTGCATTCCGATTTTCAAACGCGGACGCAAGGTTTATTTCGCCGTATCCGATCCGACCCAAATCCAAAAATTTCAAAAAATTGCTTTTGCTTCAGGTTTAAGTGTCGACTTGGTAGTAGTTCCAGACGACCAGCTCAGCTCATTGCTGGAATGGCTAGGTCAACGTTCGACCACCATTCTGAAAGAAATCAACGACGAACATGAAGCAACGCAGCAATCGCAATCGCTTTATATCGACAATGAAGAAGCTGAAGACGGTCCAATCCCCCGCTTCATCCATAAAACCTTATCCGATGCCCTGAACGCGGGCGCATCGGACATCCACTTTGAATTCTACGAACAAATGGCGCGCGTCCGTTTCCGCGTGGACGGACAGTTGCGCGAAGTCGTACAGCCGCCTGTCGCCGTGCGCGGTCAGTTGGCCTCGCGCATCAAAGTGATGGCGCGTTTGGATATTTCTGAAAAACGTATTCCGCAAGACGGCAGAATTCAAATTGCCTTCCACAAACACGGCCGTCCGATTGACTTCCGTGTCAGCACTTTGCCGACGTTGTTTGGCGAAAAAGTGGTGATGCGTATCCTAAATTCCGATGGTACATCGCTCAATATCGACCAGCTCGGTTTAGAGCCTTTCCAAAAAGAAATGCTGCTTGAGGCCATCAACCGCCCTTACGGCATGGTGTTGGTTACCGGCCCGACAGGCTCGGGTAAAACTGTTTCGCTCTATACCTGCCTGAGTATTTTGAACACGGAAGATGTGAACATTTCGACGGCCGAGGATCCGGCCGAGATTAACCTGCCGGGCGTCAACCAAGTCAACGTCAATGAGAAACAAGGCCTGACGTTTGCCACCGCACTCCGATCCTTCTTACGTCAAGATCCTGATATTATTATGGTCGGTGAGATTCGTGACTTGGAAACCGCCGACATCGCCATTAAAGCCGCCCAAACCGGCCACATGGTTTTCTCGACCCTGCATACCAATAATGCACCGGCCACGCTGTCCCGCCTTTTGAACATGGGCGTAGCGCCTTTCAATATCGCCAGCTCGGTCAGCCTGATTATGGCGCAAAGGCTGTTGCGCAGACTGTGTCCAAACTGCAAACGCGAAGTGGAGCGCCCGCCGGTTCCGGCATTGAAAAAAGCCGGCTTTACCGATGCGGACTTGGCTCAAGATTGGAAACTCTACCGCCCGGTTGGCTGCGACAGCTGCCGCGGCAAAGGCTTTAAAGGCCGCGTCGGTATTTATGAAGTCATGCCGGTCAGCGATGAAATGCAAAAAGTCATTATGAACAACGGTACGGAAGTTGATATCATGAACATGGCCTATCAGGAAGGCATGGTAGACCTGCGTCGCGCCGGCCTCATGAAAGTCATGCAGGGCCTGACTTCGTTGGAAGAAGTAACTGCTCATACCAATGACTAAAACTGCCATATTTTCGAAAATTACAATAAAGCGGCACGGGGAAACAGTCCGCTTTATTTCTTACTAACAAGGGATAACTCATGGCTCAAGCAGAGCAAAAAAGAAGTCTGTTCGGTTCAAGAAGCAAAGGTAAGCGTTTTACATTTGAAGGAAAAAACATCGAGACCGAACGTCTTGTCCGCGGCGAAGTAGTTGCCAAAGATGAAGAAGAGGCGCGCAAAAAACTCCAGCGCAGAGGCATTCGTCCTTTGCGCATCAGCAAAGTCAAAACCGCACGCAAACGCCGTATTACCCAAGAAGACATTACAGTGTTCACCCGCCAACTGGCAACGATGATGAAGGCAGGCTTACCGCTGATGCAGGCTTTTGAAATCGTTGCGCGCGGCCACTCCAATCCGAGCATGACCGAAATGCTGATGCAGGTTCGCTCCGATGTCGAACAAGGCAGCGCATTGGGTAAATCGTTCTCCAAATATCCAAAATATTTCGACCGTTTCTATTGCAATCTGGTCAGCGCAGGCGAGTCCGGCGGCGTACTGGAAAGCTTATTGGACAAACTGGCTGTCTATAAAGAAAAAACCCAAGCCATTAAGAAAAAGGTTAAAACCGCGCTGACCTACCCGATTGCCATTATCGTGGTGGCCATCGCGCTTATCTTCATCATGATGATGTTTGTACTGCCAGCCTTTAAAGAAGTTTATGCCAATATGGGCGCAGAGCTGCCAGACCTTACCCAACTTGTCATGAACTTGTCTGATTTATTCGTCGATTACGGCTGGATTATGATCATCCTTTTGATTGCTTCCGCCTTCGGCCTGTACAAACTCCATGAGAAATCGCCCACCTTCCAAAAGCGAATCGATGCTTTGATTTTGAGGCTGCCTATCTTCGGTACCATCGTCCGTAAAGCGACCATTGCCCGTTGGGCGCGTACGACTTCTACCCTCTTCGCGGCCGGCGTTCCTTTGGTGGAAGTATTAGATTCAGTTGCAGGCGCATCCGGCAATATTCTCTATGAAGAAGCCACTCAAGACATCCGCGCCAAGGTAACCCAAGGTCTGTCGCTGACATCCAGTATGCAAAGTACGGATATGTTCCCCAATATGGTGATCCAAATGGCGGCCATCGGCGAAGAGTCAGGCTCTTTGGATGATATGCTGAACAAAGCAGCCGAATTCTACGAAGATGAAGTAGACAACTCCGTCTCCCGATTGTCTCACTTGATGGAGCCTATCATCATGGTGGTATTGGGTTCGCTCATCGGTATCTTGCTGATTGCCATGTATCTGCCGCTGTTTAACTTGGGTAATGTCGTAGGTTGATATGCTTGATAGTATTTACTCTGCCATCGACGCCCTCTCCGTTCTTGCGCCATTCGCCATTCCTTTAGCCGTTATTTTAGGATTGCTGATTGGCAGCTTTCTAAACGTTGTCATTTATCGCACGCCGATAATGATGGAACGCGAATGGACACAATTTTCTAAAGAGCATTTGGGCATCAAGCTGACAGATGAAGAAAAACAGCCATTTAATCTGTGCAAACCGAATTCACGCTGCCCAAAATGCAAAAACCCAGTCAAACCTTGGCAAAACATCCCCATCCTCAGCTATGTTTTACTGGGCGGGAAATGCCACTCCTGCAAAACCGCTATCGGCATACGCTATCCGCTGATTGAGCTGCTGACAAGTGTCTTATTCGGTATTGTCGCGTGGCAATACGGCTGGTCATGGGCGACTATTGGCGGATTCATTCTGACTGCCATATTGATTGCGCTGACCTTTATCGATGCTGATACGCAATATTTGCCCGACAGCCTGACTCAGCCCCTAATTTGGATCGGCCTGCTGTTTAATCTGAATGACACATTCGTACCCCTGCATTCAGCCGTTTTAGGCGCAATCGCAGGCTATATGAGCCTTTATACTTTATGCGCCGTCTATAAACTTCTGACCGGTAAAATCGGCATGGGCAATGGCGACTTCAAACTTTTGGCCGCACTCGGTGCATGGCTGGGCGTAGGAATTTTGCCTGTTTTGATCTTCATGGCTGCCTTAGTCGGACTGGTGGGCGCACTCATTGCCCGCGTCGGTAAAGGTCAATATTTTGCTTTTGGTCCCAGCCTTGCTGTAGCAGGATGGATTATTTTGGTTGCCAATGCACCTATTACCCAACTGGTACAATGGTGGCTCGTACAATCAGGATTCCGATAATGACATTATGGATAGGCTTGACCGGCGGTATCGGCAGCGGCAAATCATCTGTCGCCCAAATGTTTGCCGAACTTGGCGTACCCATTATCGATGCCGATGCCATCAGCCGCTCACTGACCGCTGAAAACGGCGAAGCGCTTCCAGCCATCCGTCAGCTTTTTGGTGATGAGGTTTTTGACAGCAAAGGCCGTCTGAATCGTACGGCTTTACGGGAAGAAGTTTTCAGACGGCCTCAATCCAAAAAACAACTGGAAAACCTGCTTCTGCCATTAATCTTAAACAAAATCCAACAGCAGAAACAACAACTTGCCTCCTCTGCTTACGGCATTGTCGATGTACCGCTTTTAATTGAGAATCCGGCATTTAAAGCGGAGACTGACCGCATTTTGGTTGTAGATGTTCCAGAGTCCGTCCAAATCAAACGCGTATATCACCGCAATGGTTTTTCAGAAGAACAAACGCGTCAAATCATGGCCACCCAAGCTTCTCGATCTGATAGACTGCTGCATGCCGACGATGTATTGGACAATACCCATAGCATGGAAGAAGCAAAAATCAAGGTTGCCCGCTTGCATCAATACTATCAATCCATTGCACAATCACTGAAAGAAACTGCATGACCGCTCCTGTTGTAAAATGTCCAACTTGCCACAAAGAAGTCGTTTGGAACACCGACAGCCCCTACCGCCCTTTCTGCAGCAAACGGTGCAAACTCATTGATTTAGGCGAATGGGCACAAGAAAAATACACCGTTTCTTCGGAAGACGACCCCTTTTCAGACCTGTTGGACGGCAAATAAACTGCGCCGCTTCCTTCAGCCTATCCAAAACAGGCTCAAAACAGTAAAATACCCTCTTTATTCCAACCTATTCCATCCACCATGCTCACCTTCCAACAAATTATTTTCAAATTACAAAACTACTGGGCAGACAAAGGCTGCACCGTTATCCAACCTTTCGATATGGAAGTCGGTGCCGGTACTTCCCATCCAGCCACCTGTCTGCGCGCATTAGGCCCGGAGCCTTGGTTTGCCGCTTACGTTCAACCCAGCCGCCGCCCCAAAGACGGCCGCTATGGCGACAACCCCAACCGCCTGCAACACTACTATCAATTCCAAGTTGCGCTCAAACCAGCTCCCGCCAATATTCAAGACCTCTACCTTGATTCCCTGCGCGAATTGGGTATCGACCCTAAAGTACACGACATCCGCTTTGTCGAAGACGACTGGGAAAATCCTACTCTCGGCGCTTGGGGTTTGGGTTGGGAGGTTTGGCTCAACGGCATGGAAGTAACCCAATTCACCTACTTCCAACAAGTCGGCGGTATCGACTGCTCCCCTGTACTTGGTGAAATTACCTACGGTATCGAGCGTCTCGCCATGTATCTGCAAGGCGTGGAAAATGTGTACGACCTCGTTTGGGCAAAAACCCTTGATGGCAACATCGTCACTTACGGCGACGTTTATCATCAAAACGAAGTTGAACAATCTACCTACAACTTCGAATACAGCGATGCCGATTGGCTCTTGCGCCAATTCAACGACTACGAAGAACAAGCCAAACGCCTGCTTGCAGTTGAAGACACCAGTCTTGCCCTGCCTGCTTACGAGCTTGTACTCAAAGCCGGCCACACGTTCAACCTCTTGGATGCACGCGGCGCCATTTCCGTTACCGAACGCGCAACCTACATCGGCCGCATTCGTGCACTGAGCCGTATCGTTGCACAAAAATTCGTTGAAAGCCGCGAAAAACTGGGCTTCCCATTGCTTAAAAACCAATAAGCCCACACATACTTACTATGCCGCCCTTTGATATATTCAAGTGGCGGCGTTTCTATTTTCAGACGGCCTTCCCATCATTGCCATTGCCATCGCAAACACTTCCAGCCTGCTTTCAGGTAAAATAAGCCCTTTATTACATAAACCGTCTGAAAACATGAGTTCATCCTCTTCTGCAAAAACACCCTTTTTCTTACTTTCCCTCGTTGCCATCATTCTTGACCAACTGAGCAAATGGGAAATCTTGAAACACTTTACCGAAGGCGAACGCCTCAATATCATTCCAGGCTTCTTTGACCTGACCCTTGCCTATAATCCAGGCGCGGCATTCAGCTTTTTGGCCGACCAAGGCGGCTGGCAAAAATTCTTCTTTTTAGGTCTGGCCGTCGTCATCAGCCTGTATTTGGCCCGTGCCATCTGGCGCGATGAGTTTGGACGCTGGGGCAAACTAGGGGCTGCCATGATTATCGGCGGCGCGATTGGCAATGTGGTTGACCGTCTGATTCACGGCCACGTTGTCGATTTTCTGCTTTTCTATTGGCAAAACTGGTTTTACCCAGCATTTAACATTGCCGACAGCTTTATCTGCGTTGGCGCGGTTTGCTTGGTATTAGATGGTTTGCTGCACAAAAAAACACCTTCAAACGACACAAAGGCCGTCTGAAAACGGAACACACATGACTCAAAAAACCATTATCCTTGCCAATCCCCGCGGCTTTTGTGCCGGCGTTGACCGCGCCATCAGCATTGTTGAACGTGCACTCGAAGAATTCGGCGCGCCTATTTACGTCCGCCATGAGGTCGTTCACAACAAATTCGTCGTGGACAATCTACGGGCAAAAGGTGCCGTATTTGTCGATGACTTGGCGGATGTCCCAAAGGGTGCCACACTGATTTACTCGGCTCACGGCGTATCCAAAGCAGTCCAGGAAGAAGCGGCACAACGTGGTTTCCGCGTTTTTGATGCCACCTGCCCTCTGGTAACCAAAGTCCATAAAGAAGTAGCCCGCCTCGATGAGCAAGATTACGAAATTATCATGATTGGCCACAAAGGCCACGTCGAAGTAGAAGGCACGATGGGACAATTACCTCCGGGCAAAATGTTTCTGGTTGAGACAGTGGAAGATGTAGCCGGACTGAACGTCAAAAATCCTGACAAACTTGCCTACGTCAGCCAAACTACTTTATCGATAGACGAAACCAAAGACATCATTGCAGCTTTAAATCAACGCTTTCCAAATATCCGTAATCCGCACAAAGAAGATATCTGCTACGCCACAACCAACCGCCAAACTGCTGTTAAAGAATTGGCCGAAGAATGCGATCTCGTAATTGTTGTCGGTTCACCCAACTCTTCCAACAGCAACCGCTTGCGTGAAGTAGCCGCATTGCGCGGAGTTGATGCCTATATGGTCGATAATGCCTCCTATCTGAAAAAAGAATGGTTTGAAAACAAAACCAAGGTCGGTGTAACTGCCGGTGCATCTGCGCCCGAAGTCTTGGTTCGAGAAGTCTTACAAACCATTCAAGATTGGGGACATGAGACCATACGCGAAGGAGAAGGCGCAGAAGAAAGCATTGTATTTGTCTTGCCCAAAGAGTTGCGTCGTGAGGGCGAAAACAAGCAGATCCTAAATAAAGGGTAAGTTTGTTATTTGCTTTATTTGAAAACTTAAGGCCGTCTGAAAACTTTCAGACGGCCTTAAGTTTATTCTGCTAATAAAAAAGACCCGCCTTTAAGGCAGGTCTTTTCATGCATGATCCTGATTATTTATCAGAAGTATATTGCTGACGGCGCAAGATAGCCGGAATTTCAAAGTCATCCAGTACAGACTGGTTGCTGAAATCAGCCGCAGTCAGATTCATAGAACGGATATTGCGGTTGGTACGAACCAGGCTTTCAGCGTTGCTTTGGCTTTGAGCTTGAGGCGCTTCTTCCGCACCGCGTACCAATTGTTGGGTACGGGCAGCAGCACGCAGTTGGTTGTCAGTACCGTTTTCTTTCAAGCCGGTAGCAATGATGGTAATACGGATAGCGTCTTCGCTCATGCTCTCGTCTTCGGCAGCACCAAATTTGCATTCCACTTCAGGGTGTGCATTTTGGTTGACGATACGCATAATCTCGTTGAACTCAGACATTTTCAGGCAGCCAGGAGCAGTGGTAATGTTTACCAATACACCGCGTGCGCCATCTAAAGTAACGTTATCCAAGAGCGGGCTGGAGATAGCTTGATCAGTAGCCAAACGGGCACGGTCGATACCTTGCGCGAAACCTGAACCCATCATGGCGATACCGCGATTGCTCATCACGGTTTTCACGTCGGCGAAGTCCAAGTTGATCATGTCGCTAGGGCAAGTCACCACTTCAGAAATACCGGCAACCGCATCACGCAGTACATTGTCTGCTGCACGGAAAGCTTCACGCATGGTCACGTCTTCGCCCAAAGCAGTCATCAATTTGTCGTTCGGGATAATAATCAGGGAATCAACGCGCTCTTTGAGCTGATCCAAACCTGCTTGAGCGATATGTACGCGTTTACCTTCATAAGCAAACGGACGGGTTACAACTGCAACGGTCAGGATACCCATTTCTTTAGCGATTTCAGCCACAACAGGAGCAGAGCCGGTACCTGTACCACCACCCATACCGGTAGTGATGAACAGCATGTTTGCACCGCGGATGGCATCTTCGATGGCTTCGCGATCTTCTTGGGCTGCGGCGCGGCCGATTTCAGGATTTGCACCGGCACCCAAACCGCGAGTCAGGTTTGTACCCAATTGAATGCGTTTAGCCGCATTGTTTTTAGCCAATGATTGCGCATCGGTATTGGCACTGATGAACTCAACACCATGAATAGTGTTGGCAACCATGTTGTTGATGGCATTACAGCCGCCGCCACCCAAACCGATAACTTTAATAACAGCAGGGCTCGTTGCTGATTCTGCTACGTCGTAAACAAATTCCATTCAATAATCCTCCGCGCCCCGCTTTATAAGGACGGTTCAAAAATAACTTATTATCCGTATTATATAAGAAGTATCCAGATACTGGCAAAAATCTTCTTACCATTCGACTGTCGGCGTTATATTTTTACTACATTTTTTAACAGAAAATATACAAGTTTTAAATTATCCACTTGACAATTATTTAAAACCGCTTAATTCCACTTAAATATTCAGGACAAACGGTTGCTACACCGTCCGCCCTGAAAACTTTTATCAGAAATTTTCTTTAACGAATTTCATCAGTCTTGCCCACAGACTGATTTTTTCAGCCTGATCATGAACCACAATGGCACCTATCACCGGCGCGCCATCTTCCTCTCCTCTTGCAGCCTGCAAAAGACCGATGGCGGTTGAATAGCGTGGATTGCGGATACGCTCGGATACGCCGCCCATTTCTTGTGGAACACCGATACGCGCCGGCAAGTTGAAGACTTCTTCCGCCAACTCAACAATACCGGTCAACATAGAAGCACCACCGGTCAAAACGATACCTGAAGTCAGCACTTCTTCAGGGAAGCCGGAGCGGCGCAATTCGTTCAGCGTCAATTCCAAAATTTCTTCTACGCGCGGGCCGATGATTTCAGCCAATACACGGCGTGAAATTTGACGTGATTGACGGTCGCCAACACTAGGGACTTCAATCATTTCATCCAAACCATCCATAGTCGGAATCGCAGCGCCGTAATGGATTTTGATGTACTCGGCTGCACTATGCGGCGTACGCAAGGCTTGCGCCAAGTCTTTGGTAATCAAATCGCCGGCAACGGGAATAACCGCGGTATGGCGGATTGCGCCATTGGTATAAACCGCGATGTCGGTTGTACCGCCACCAATGTCGATGACGCACACACCCAAATCTTTTTCATCTTCAGTCAAAACGGCGTGACCGCTTGCCAAAGGCTGAAGCATGATTTGATCCATTTGCAGGCCGCAACGTTGGATACATTTTTGGATATTTTGCAACGCAGTGTTCGCACCGGTAATGATGTGTACACGGGTATCCAAACGCACGCCGCTCATGCCGATAGGCTCTTTCACACCGGGTTGGTTGTCGA
>ERZ773037.2020-NODE-2020-length-10279-cov-4.047242_pt1 | contig 10279 bp, 6 predicted proteins | sample MGYA00511466_ERZ773037 | MGnify/ENA primary metagenome ERZ773037 (study PRJEB29015, sample SAMEA2738146) | human oral metagenome | biome: human oral; feature: human-associated habitat; material: saliva | place: China | collected 2202 ...
GGATCTCCATCTCTTTCTCTGGATGGGCACAGGGCTGGACAACGATTTTTTGAAGCAGGCGTCGCGCGATTTGCAGAAACGTCGGATGCTGCATCTGATCGTCGTGGACAATGCGGAGCATGACAAGGTGACGTATGGCTTTTCAGAGGAGCAGATTCAGCAGACGTGGGCGTATTTTCGCTATGACGGCGAGGAGAATATGTGCAATCTCTTCCGCTGGCTCGGCAGAGAATTCGGAGGGCTTTCCTGCACGGCAGAGCCGCCCACACCGCTCGCATGGAACGGTGTCTATCATCCGGCATGGGCGGGAGATCCCGAGGACATCGCGGGCTATCTCGGCGTGCATTACGTGGAGGGGCGCCCGACGGTCGGCGTGATCTTCTATCGCTCGGAGTGGATTACGGGAGATTTTACCTATCACACGGCACTCATCCGTGCGATTGAGGCGGAGGGGATGAACGCCATCGCCGTGTTCTCAAACGCCTATCGCGACGCACGCGTGGAGTCTCCGACCCTGATGGAAGCAATCGAAAAATATTTTTGCAGGGATGGAACGCCCTATGTCGATGTTATCATCAGCACGATGAAGTTCTCTCTCAAGGCAGGCGGTACGCGCCCTGAGGATCTCTATGCGCTCGGTGTGCCCGTTCTTGAGGCGTATACCGTTCTCGCGCCCAAAGAGGAGTGGGAGCAGTCACCGGCGGGGCTCGACCCGATGGAGGTCTCGATGAGCGTCGCCATGCCGGAGTTTGATGGTGTCGTTCACGCCGTTCCAATTGCGGCAAAGGTACGCGATGAGGTTGGCGAGGTCAGCTATGCGCCGCTGGATGAACGCATGGAGCGGATTGCCCGAAAGGCGCGAAAGTGGGCGGCTCTGCGTCATAAGCCGAATGCGGAGAAGAAAATTGCGATTGTATTCCACAACTATCCGGCGACGAATGCGAACATCGGCAGTGCGGCGGGGCTGGACTCGCCCGAGAGCGTGCTCTCTTTGCTGCGAGCAATGCAGGCGGCAGGCTATGTCATGGATGAGATCCCGGAGAGCAGCAAGGCGTTCATGAATCTGCTGACGGATCACGCGACGAATGACCGCCGCTTTATGAGTGCGGCGCAGGCAGCGTCTGCCGACGGACAGCTGACGGCAGAGCAGTATGGTGCGTTTTTTACGGAACTGCCCGAGCAGGTGCGAATGCAGCTCATAAAGGACTGGGGCGATGCGCCCGGTGATGTGTTCAATTACGATGGAACACTGCTCATCCCGGGCACGCTGAACGGGAATCTCTTTATCACGGTGCAGCCCCCGCGCGGTTTTGGCGAGGATCCCGGCAAGCTGCTCCACTCGCCGGACGCCGCTCCCACACACCACTACATCGGCTACTATCACTGGCTCCGCGACATCTGGCAGGCGGATGCGGTCATTCACGTCGGGACGCACGGCTCTCTCGAGTGGCTGCCGGGCAAGAGCACGGCGCTCTCGAACCGCTGCTGGCCGGATGTGTCGCTGGGCGACCTGCCGGATATCTATCCCTACTGGATCACGATTGTCGGGGAGGGGATTCAGGCGAAGCGGCGCGGTGCGGCGTGCCTCATCAGTCACCTCTCGCCGCCGATGGAACTCGCGGGAGAGTTTGAGGAGATCGAGGAACTGGAACGGGCGCTCGATGAGTACGTCCACTTTCGCGCGGCGCAGCCGGACAATATCGACGCGGCGCAGGAGCTTGTCCGTGAGAAAGCTGCCGCCTGTCATTTCGAGGGGGAAATCGACGAAGGAGATTCCTTTGACGACTATGCCGATGCCCTCCACAACTATGTGACCGACCTCAAGAATATGCAGATTCGCACGGGGCTGCACATCCTCGGACGTGCGCCTGCGGGCGAGGGGCTGATCGATTTTCTGTGCGCGCTCGTGCGCATGGAGCATGGCGGGGAGAAATCCCTCGTCCGTCTCGTGGCCGAGCAGTCGGGGTACGACTATGAGGAGCTGCTCACACACAGCGAGCGCATGACGGCAGACGGGATGACCTATGGGCGAAAGCTGGATATGGTCGAGGCAGAGATGCGTGCGCTCATCTCCTTCCTTGCGGCGCATGACTATGCACCGGAGGCCGTCGCGCGGGCGATGGAGCTGCCCGTGATAGCCGGCTCCTCGGAGGAGATGCACGCCGCCTTTGCCCATGCGCTGCATGAGGTCGTGGAGGATATGGTGCCGCGCCTGCGCCGCACGGAGGGGGAGATCACGGAGACGCTGCGTGCTCTCACGGGGCGTTACATCGAGCCGAGCCCTGCGGGCGCACCGACGACAAACGGCGTTGATGTACTGCCGACGGGGCGCAATTTCTACGGGCTCGATCCGCGCTGTATGCCGACGCCCGCTGCATGGGAGTATGGCAAACAGCTGGGGGATGCGCTCATCGAGCAGTACATCAGCGATGAGGGGCGCTATCCCGAGGCGGTCGGCATCGTCTTCTGGGCGGGCTCGAACATGCGCAGTCATGGACAGTGTATCGCGGAGCTCTTCTATCTCATGGGCGTGCGCCCTGTCTGGCGGCGTCCGTCGCAGCGTGTCTGCGGGCTTGAGATCATCCCCCTCGCAGAGCTCCAGCGGCCGCGCATCGACGTGACGGCACGCATCAGCGGGCTGTTCCGTGATGCAGTGCCGAACGCCATACGCTGGGTGGATCAGGCAGTGCGCATGGTGCGCGATCTCGACGAAAGCGATGAGGAGAACTATGTGCGCAAGCACGTCCTCTCCGATACGACATGGCTTAAGGAGCAGGGCGAGACGCAGGAGAGCGCGTGGGAACGTGCCTGTGTACGCATCTTTGGCGATCCGCCGGGGGTGTATGGCGCAGGTGTCGCTGACCTGCTCGAGTCAAAGGCATGGGAGACCCTCGACGATCTTGCCGCGGTCTATACGCGGTTCTCGGGAACAGCGTACGGCGGCGACGGAATGGCACGCGCGTATGATCCGGAGGTCTTTCAGCGCCGCATGGCGGGGCTGGATGTCACGGTAAAAAATGAGGATACGCGTGAGACGCACATGTTCAGCTCGGATGACTACAACGCCTACCACGGCGGTATGATTGCGACCGTGCGGGCGCTGACGGGCAAGGCACCGCGCTCCTATACGGGCGATTCGAGCGACCGGCAGCGCATTGTCCTGCGCAGCGTTGCGGAGGAGGCGGCGCGTCTGTTCCGTGGGGAGGCGATGAATCCAAAGTTCATCGAGGGGATGAAAAAGCACGGCTACAAGGGAGCCTCCGATCTCGCCAACTATCTGGCGCACAGCTATCAGTGGGACGCGACGAGTGCCGTGATGAAGGACTGGATGTACGAGGGCTATGCGCGCAAATATGTCCTCGATGCGGGGATGCAGGAGTGGATGCAGGAGGTCAATCCATGGGCGCTCCACCGCATGGCAGAGACCTTGCTTGAGGCACAGCAGCGCGGCCTGTGGAACGCCTCACAGGAAACGCTGGACGAGCTGCGCAGCCTCTATCTCTCCATTGAGGGGGATTTGGAGGAACGGGCGGAGGGCAGTATATGAGTAAGAATAGGTGAGCTTATGAAAAAAATTGCGTTCTATGGCAAGGGCGGCATCGGCAAATCCACGACAGCCGCGAATGTGTCTGCGGCATTTGCCCAGATGGGGCGGCGTGTCTGTCAGATCGGCTGCGATCCGAAAAACGACTCGACGCGTCTGCTGCTCGGGCGTATTGCCCCGTCCACGATCCTCGATCTCGAGCGTGAGAAGAAGGGCGCGGCACTCACGCTTGACGAAATCGTCCATGAGGGTGCCGGCGGCGTACACTGCATCGAGGCGGGCGGCCCCGATCCGGGGGTCGGCTGTGCCGGGCGCGGGATCATCGTGGCACTTGAGCGCCTGAAGGCACTGCATGCCTTTGACGATCTGGATGTCGTGCTCTACGACGTCCTCGGCGATGTGGTCTGCGGCGGATTTGCCGTTCCCATTCGCGAGGGATACGCTGAGGAGATCTACATTGTCTCCTCGGGCGAGCTCATGTCGCTGTATGCAGCGAACAATATTGCAAAGGGCGTGTGCCGCTTTGCTGCGCGCGGTGCGGTAAAGCTCGGCGGCATCATCGGCAACGGGCGCGACGTGCACAACGAGCGCGAACTCCTCGCGGCGTTTGCCGCGCGTATCGGGACGCAGCTCATCACCTATATCCCGCGTTCGCGCGCCGTGCACGAGGCGGAGATCCATCGACAGACACTCATCGCCTACGCACCGGAGTCGGAGCAGGCGCAGTACTATAAGGCACTCGCGCATGCGATTGATACAAACGAAATGCTGACCGTGCCGACGCCGATGGCGTTCGAGGAGCTCGAGGAACTGGTGGAGAGCTATGGGGATTGAGGTCAAACGCGTCGGTGTACGCCGCACGAACTGCAGCTGCAGCATGCCCGGTGTCTGGCGTGCGCTCTCCTTCGTGCGCGGTGCGCTCGTCGTCTTTCACAGTCCGCGCCCATGCGCCCACATCGCGCACGGGATGGACGTGAGCAGCTTCCATCGGCTGACGGCGGCGGGCACATCGGTGCGGCTCTCTCCTGTGCCGCTCCTGACGAGCGGGCTTAGCGAGAACGAGGCGGTCTTTGGCGGCGAGGAGCGTCTGCGGGAGTGCATTCGCTTTGCCGAACAGAAATATCATCCGCAGGCGGTGTTTATCGCAAACTCCTGCGTCAGCGGTGTGATCGGCGACGATACACAGGCGATCGCGGCAGAGATGGAGGAGGAACTGGGGCTTCCGGTCACGGCAGTCTCGGCACACGGCTTTCTCGACGGGGAGTACTATGCGGGCTATCTCGATGCTGCGCGGGCACTCGTGGATCGCTTTATGCAGCCCGCCGAACGGAAGGAAGGAACCGTGGTGCTCCTCGGCGACTGCGGGGGGATGCACGGCGAATATGTCAAGGAACTGCGGCGGCTGCTCTCCCTGCTCGGCCTGCGCGTGACGGGACAGTTCCCGTCCTATCTCGCGCTCGATGAACTGCAGGCGGTACCGGAGGCGGAGCTCGTCATCCTCCTCGGCCGTCGCATGGACGACGAAAAGCAGGCGCAGCTGGCGGCACTCGCCGCGCATATCAGAGAGCGCCTCGGGACGCCCTATCTTGCCGATGTCTACGCCGTGGGGGCGGAGGAGACGGCGCGGTGGCTGCGGCGCGTCGGTCAGCTCTGTCATTGCGAGGAGGCGGCGGAACGCGCCATTGTGGCGGAGGAGGCTTCCTTTGCCGCTGCCGTGGAAAAGGCACGCAATGATCTTGCGGGACGCAGATGTGCCCTTGCCATCGGCCGTGACCTCACATGGTTCCAGCCGGAGATCGTTTTGCGGCTCTTGGACAAGGCGGGGGTTGAACTGGCCGGCATCGTTCTGTTGGACTGCTTCATGCCCGAGCGGCGTGCGGTGATGGAGGAGGAGCTGCAGAGACAAACCGATGTCCCCATTCATCATGAGGGGGATGCTGCGGCAGAGGAGCTGCTGCACCGTGTGGATTTTGTCCTCACGACACATGAACTCGTCGATACGAAGCTGCGCCAGATCTTCCTTGCGCTGCTGCCGTCGGTCGGCTGGTCGATGGAGCGCCGCCTGCTGGATGATATGCGGCGGATTCTGCATCGGCACGAGAGCAGGGGAGGGCTGATCTATGGATGATCGTGAAAAATCCTTCGACGATGTCTGTATGTGTACGGATACCTGTGCGCTGGCAGGAGCAGCGGCATTTTTTGCTGGGATCAAGGATGCGGTGATCGTCGTCAACGGTCCCCTCTGGTGCCATTTCTTTGCCATGCGTCACATTGAGCACAGTCAGGCGACGATCTCCCATCGTATGCTCTGTACGCAGCTTGACAATGATGCGATTGTCTTCGGTGCGGAGGAGTATCTGAACGAGGCTCTTGCTCCCTATGTGGAGCAGCCGCCCGCACTGCTTGCGATTATCAGCAGCTGTGCGGCAGGGCTCATCGGCGACGATGTTGAGGCGATTGCGCGCGGCGCGGGGATCACCTGTCCGATCGTCGCCCTCGATACGAGCGGCCTTACCGGCAGCTTTGCCGACGGTTGGGACAAGGCAGCGTGCACCGCGCTGCCGCTGCTTCTGGCAGGGCGGCAGGAGACACAGGCGCATACGGTCAATTTGATCGGCATGACGAGTACCTACTGCAATGGCGGCAACGATGTGTGTGAACTCGTGCGCCTGCTTGAGATGGCGGGCTATCATGTGAATGCCGTCCTCGGCAGCAATCTGTCCGCTGCCGGAATGGGCACTCTGTCGCGTGCGGCACTGAATATCGTCGTGCATGATGAGCTCGGACTTGGGAGCGCCCGCCTGCTCAATGAGCTCTGCGGCACCCCCTATCTCGAAATGCTGCCGCCGTATGGGCGTGCAGGGACACGGCACTGGCTGCAGGAGATCGCCCGTGTGCTGCCGCCCCTACATGGAGACGCGGCAGAGGCTGAGATTGCGCGCGTGATGCGTGAGGACTTTCTGCGCATCAACGAATGCAAGAGCCTCTGGGGGGAGCTCTGCTATGACACAGCGCTGATCCGTGCTCCGCGTTCCGTTGCTTGGGGGCTTGCTCAGGCACTTCGGACGGAGTGGGCAGATGTCTGCCATCTCGCGGTTGCGGCAGATGCGGCAGGGGCACGGGAGGCCCTGCCTCTCGCGGATGAAATATTGGGCGAGACGGATGCCGTACGGATACGGGCGCTCCTTGCGGAGATGGAGGGCGGGCTGCTGCTCGGGAGCAGCAACGAATCTGCCCATATTGATCCGAGGGGGACACAGTATCTCCCCGTTGCCTATCCCATGCAGGATGCGCTGTGCTTATCGGAAAGCCCGTTCATGGGACTGCGCGGCGCACGTCATATCGAGGAACTGCTGTGGAATGGAAATATTTTGCGGCGCAAGCAAATGATTCGATAAAAATAAAACAAAGAACAACCAAAACGATAGAAAATTATGCTATAATTCATATTTGCGTCTGAAGGGAAGGAGACTATCTTGTCGAGAAAATACATGGCACTCCTCCTCTGCGTGCTGAGCCTTCTGCTCGCGGCGTGCAGTCCGTCGGGATCCCGTTCGTCAGAGCCTGTCGCGTATCAGGTGACAGATACGGAGGGGACAGTCACCGCGTTTCCTGCGCCGCCCAAACGCATCGTCACATTGTCGATGAGCACGGATGAGGTGATGCTGGGGCTGGTCGAGCCGGAGCGCATGGCGGCGGTGAATGGACTCCTTGACGATCCTGTGAGCTCCAATGTGACAGCGCTCGTAAAAGCGATTCCACACCGCATCGGAAATCCGACCGTGGAGGAGATCATGGCACTGCAGCCCGATCTCGTCGTTGTACCGGACTGGGGGGATCTCTCCATCGTGCCGTCTCTGCGCGAGGCGGGAGTGAAGGTGGTTGTCTGCAAAGGGGCAAAGAATCTCACAGAAATCCGTGAGACGATCGCGCTGCTCGCGGCAGCAGCGGGTGAAGAGGAGCGCGGCGTACGGCTGCAGTCCATGATGGATGAAAAACTGGCGGAGATTGAGGCAAAGGTGCAGCAGATTCCTCCGGAGCAGCGCAAGAGCGTCGTCCTCATCTCGCTCATGAGTGCCTACGGCGGCATCGGCAGCAGTTTTGACGAGGCCTGTTCTCTCGCAGGCGTTACGAACGGGCGCGCTGCATTCGGTATACGTGATGGACAGGTGATGACGAAAGAGCAGCTTGTCGCGATCAATCCCGACATCCTCTTCCTGCCGACGTATAACGATCACGGGAACTATGATGTGGACAAGTTCCGCAGGGAGTATCTGGGGGATCCCTCTCTGCAGACGATGAAGGCGATTCGGAACCAGGCGTTTGCCGAACCGTTCGAGGGGTATATCTACAACTGCTCGCAGGATTTTGTCTTCGGCGTGCAGGAGATTGCCTACCGCGTCTATGGCGATGCGTTTCGGCAGCCTGCGGATGAGCATCTTTCGGCCGTGGACTGAGTACGAGGGGGGACGATGTTGGAGGAAATCATTCGCGTTGAGAAACTCTATGCCGGCTATCATGGCAAGGTGATCCTCGAGGATGTATCCTTCTCCGTGGGGGCGGGGGAGATCATCGGGCTAATTGGGCCGAACGGTGCGGGGAAGAGTACACTGCTCAAGACGCTGCGCGGCATCCTGCCACCGCTCGCCGGGCAGGTGACGTTGATGGGATTGCCGATACAGCTGCTCTCGCCGCGTGACTTTGCGCAGCGTGCGGCATACCTCCGCCAGGGCGGAGAGATTGCCTTTGACTACACGGCGCTGGATGTCGTGTTGGCGGGGCGCTATCCCTACCTTTCGTGGTGGCAGCAGGAAACGGAATCGGATCGCGCCATTGCGGCAGCGTGTATGGCCTATACGGGGGTCTCGGAACTGGCGGACAAGCCCCTCCACGCCATGTCGGGCGGACAGCGCCAGCGCGTCCTGCTCGCAAAGGTGCTCGCACAGCAGACACCCGTGCTCTTTCTCGACGAGCCGGCAACGGGGCTGGATGTGATCTATCAGGAGGAAATCTTCCGCTTTTGCCGTGAGCTTTGCGCAGCGGGCAAGACCGTGCTTCTCGTCGCACATGAGCTGAGCCTCGCGGCGCGGTTCTGCTCGCGCCTCCTTCTCATCGGGGGCGGCGGGCTGCTCGCGGACGGGCGGCCACAGGACGTACTGACGGACGCGCTCTTGACCCATGCGTACGGTGCGCCTGTACGGGTCGCCGAAAATCCGCTGACGCATCACATGGAGGTCTATACGGAGGCAGATGAAAACCGCGCGGGGAAAGAGGCACTCCTCCGCGTGATCCTTGGGACATCGGCAGAAGGGAGGCCGGCGCAATGAAACAGCGCGTTTTTTTCGCGGGGCTCCTTGGGGCGCTCGCTGCGGTTGTTATCCTGTCTCTGTGCTCGGGACAGTATGACATCAGTGCGGAGTACATCGTCGCGTACTTTGCGCATGCCGTGGGACTGCCCGTTCTCCCGCACGTCGTCCTCACACCGGAGCAGGAGGCCGTTCTTCTGCACATCCGTCTGCCGCGCACGCTCGTCGGCCTGATGGTCGGCGCCGGGCTGGGCATATCGGGGGCGGTGCTCCAGGGGATCTTCAGCAATCCGCTCGCCGATCCCGGCATCATCGGCGTGTCGAGCGGGGCATCGGTCGGTGCCGTGCTTGCCATCGGTCTCGGTGTCGGTGCATCGAGCGTGCTCCTGCTCCCTGCCTTTGCCTTTGTCGGGGCGATGCTCGCCGTGGGGCTGACCGTATCCCTCTCCATGCGCCACGGACGAATCCCGGTCATGACATTGCTCCTCTCGGGCGTTGTGGTGGGGATGTTCCTCGCCGCGTGTACGGCGGCCATCCTCACGGTTCTCAACGAGCAGAAGATGCAGCAGTATCTCTTCTGGACGATTGGCGGTCTGGATTATCGCCGCTGGGATCATGTCCTCTTGGGGATTGGGCCGATCGGGGTCGGCGCGTCGGTGATGCTGCTCCTCGCGCGCCATCTGAATCTCCTCGCCTTCGGCGAGGTGGAGGCACGCACGGCGGGGATGTCTGTGACGCCGTTTCGCCTGCTGTTCCTCGTGCTTGCGGCACTCACCACAGCGACGGGGGTTTGCATCAGCGGCAACATCGGATTCGTTGGACTGGTTGTCCCGCACATGATGCGCCTGCTCGTCGGACCCGATCATCGGCGGCTGCTTCCTGCGAGCCTTCTTGCGGGTGCGGTATTTCTCGTGCTCTGCGACTCCATCGGGCGGATCCTTCTTCACGGGATGGAGATACGCGTCGGCATCATGACGGCATTTATCGGTACGCCGTATTTCTTGTATCTGCTGCGGCGTCGTGTGAAACTGGAGGGGTGAAATGGATACGGTAATGGAGGAAAAACGGGGGACATACACCGCGCTCAGCCTGTCACTGGCTCTGCATGTGATTCTCCTCTTGGCGGCGGGGGCATTGGGACTGTTCTCAATTGCCGTGCCGCAGACGGGGGATACGCCCGTGGAGGTCACACTCTACGATGCGGGATCGCCCGCCACTGCTGCCGCAGGTGATTCGGCACCGGCTCCGGCAGTGAGCGCGGTGAGCGACGTCGTGATCGTCGATAAGACATTGCCGCCCGAAACGCCGCAGGAGACACCGAAGCAGACGAGCAATCCCCAAACATCTGCCACATCGTCAAAACCGTCGGACGGGACGCAGACGGGGACGGTGGGCAGCAGCGGCAGCAGCGGCGGCGGTGACACAGCGG
>ERZ773037.2023-NODE-2023-length-10257-cov-6.502254_pt1 | contig 10257 bp, 13 predicted proteins | sample MGYA00511466_ERZ773037 | MGnify/ENA primary metagenome ERZ773037 (study PRJEB29015, sample SAMEA2738146) | human oral metagenome | biome: human oral; feature: human-associated habitat; material: saliva | place: China | collected 2202 ...
AAAGGTAAGACCCGTGAGAGACTATCACGTTGATAGGTCAGAGGTGTAAGTACGGTAACGTATTCAGCTGACTGATACTAATAGGTCGAACACTTGACCAAATGGTTTTAAGCACGAGGTGGTTATTCAATTTTGAGGGTACAGCTCTCAAAAGCGTAGAAGATGATAAAGTACATCTTACTACAAAATATATGAGTAGATTGCGAAACGCGATTTACATAATCCGGTGACAATAGCAGAGAGGTTACACCTGTTCCCATCCCGAACACAGAAGTTAAGCTCTTTAGCGCTGAAGATACTTGGTGGGAAGCTGCCTGGGAAATTAGGACGTCGCCGGTTTTTTTATAAGGCCCCATGGTCAAGCGGTTAAGACATCGCCCTTTCACGGCGGTAACCCGGGTTCGATTCCCGGTGGGGTCACCACCAATTAAATATGCGCTTGTGGCGGAACTGGCAGACGCACCAGATTTAGGTTCTGGCGGGCGACCGTGGGGGTTCGAGTCCCTCCAAGCGCACCATTTAAGACTTGCATTGTTGTAAGTCTTTTTTGTATTATTTTCTTTATTATTATTTTCTTGTTCATTAATCGAGCTTGAGAAAGTTAGAATGTGTCGGTAATTTTAATAAAGGATTAACCGCATACTGTGATACAGTGAACCTGCTATATAGTAACTCCCATCATCAAATAAACACTATTCAGATGCGAAGTGTGTGCTGAAGGGGAATTTTATTAATGCTATCATTCATTTGTAAGGAACATTGATTGTTCTGAGCTACTCCATTTGTTGTAACTGTTTCTTAAGAGGTGAATGATGAGAGTTCGTGTGTTGCTGAATGATAAAGATTATCTAACATCTTTCATTGATATGGCAAGTAAGGCTGAGAAGGATATATTTATTGATCTTGGTTTTGATGGGTTAATCAGGAATGGGGAAATGCTTATAACCGATTTTTCGATAGACTCGTTATCTCATCAGTACCCTAATTTAAGTTTAAGCTCGGTATGTATGCTTGTGGAAGGCAAAGCCGGTGAGGATTACTCGGCTGGACCGTTTAGACTTTTTAAGTATCAGAGGTTTGATGATTTAATTTCCAAGCTAAAGGTTTGTTATTATACATTAACCGGTGATTCTGGTATTAAAAGTTCAAATTGCATTAAAATTGGCTTTTGTTTTTCTAATGATGTGTATAAGTCAACTTTAATTGATGAATTAGCAAAACTTTTGGTTTATCGCTGCGGAGTTAATCTGCTGGTTCTTTCTCTCAAATTTATGTCTGATTATTGTCAAAATGCATCTTACAGACATGTAGACGAGAGTCTGCTGAAGAGACTTATTTACTCCATTGATAGGGGCATGGAAATTCCCATCGACTCATTCTTCTACACAGACTCGTTTGGGGTGTATAGATTGGAGTCATCAAGGATTATTAATCCAATTTCTGAAATGCGAGATGACATCTTCGAAAAGCTAATCAGATATGTTACACAGAATTTCTTTGATGTAATTATTTTTGACGTTTCAAGATGTTTTTCTAACAGGAATCTTAACGTCTTGAAACACATGAATCAGATTGTTGTCGTAACTAGCAGCCCTGATTTTAGTAAGGATAATTCTCCCTTCGCTGAAGAACTGAGCTTATCAGATATAACCGCAATTAATCCTGAGGTTGAAGGCAGTGCTTTAGAGATTAGGATGAATGAAATAATTGATGATATTCTTTCGAAATAGGTGAAGCAATGGGAAGAATGAAATTGACAGTATTAAAATATTCAAATTTGGTTGAGGTGGCAACAAATAAGCTTAAAGGTATTTTGTCACACTATGAGCATGAACCTTCAAATAAAGAGCTGCTGACATTGGTCGAAGAAGTGGTTTTCAGTGAAGAATATATTTGTAAGATCGAATATGGTGAACTGCTTGATATTATTGATGCGATATATCTTAGAGTTGCAAGCAAATACAGTATTTTGAAACAGTATTTGGATGATCCGAAAATCAACGAAATTATGGTGAATGGAGCTGATCATATTTTCGTCGAAAAGAACAAGCATGTATTAGAAGTTGATAATGCTTTTTATTCACCTGGTGAGCTGGAAAGCTTAATTAGAATGTTTGCATCAGATGTTCATCGTGAGGTTAACGAGGCAAATCCAATTGTGGATGCAAGACTTGAGAGCGGATATCGTGTGAATGGGGTACTGCAAAATGTTGCGCTTAATGGACCTATTCTTACTATACGGAAGTTTTCAAATGAGGAAATAACATTAGAGGATCTAATCGAAAATGGTACATTGCCTGTGGAGTGTTCAGAACTTTTATCGGCACTTGTAGCTGCAAAATACAATATTTTTATTAGCGGAGGAACCTCTTCCGGTAAGACGACATTCCTCAATGCTCTGTCTTCTGCAATTAATACGGAGGAGCGAGTCATAATAATTGAGGATTCTGCAGAGCTCAAGGTCAGTCAAATTGATAATATTGTTCATATGGAATGCAGGAATGCAAATTCAATAGGTAAAGGACGGGTTAGTATGGAGATGCTAATAAAGACTAGCTTGCGAATGCGCCCTGACCGAATTATTGTTGGGGAGGTTAGAGGACGGGAAGTGATAGATATGATTCAGGCAATGTCAACTGGACACGACGGAAGCATGTCTACAGGTCATGGAAACTCTATAAAGGGTATGTTAAACAGGCTTGAGACCATGTATTTAATGGACACACAAATACCTATTTATTCTATAAAGAGTCAGATTTCAAATGCAATTGATATTTTCGTACATCTCCGCCGAGACAGTGACGGTAAACGGCGATTGGTAGAAATTGCAGAAATGGTTGGCTTCTCGGGGACTGAATATGAACTTAATTATTTGTATTCAACCGGAAGTGATGGAAGGATTGCTAGTACAGGAAATAGGATGATAAACAGAGAAAAATTTAGGCAATGCGGTTTATCGGTTCCTAATGGTATCTAGGTACAGGGATTATTTTGATTGGTTAATAAGTGTTGCCTCATAAAGTTGATTTGATTGAAAGAGGAAAATACTTTAAGGCATATGTTTTAAAAATAGTAAGAAAAGGGACAAAATAAATGAAAATCAACTGTATTAGCAGAAAGAACAAGGGTATTTGTTTGGAAACAGTCTGCCGAGATAAAAAATCCGGTTATTTAGAACAGTCAATCATGTATGACCAATATGTAGCTAGTACCGGGGAAAAGAGGTTAATTGTTGTATCGATTATTGCAACTGGATTCGTATTGTCTATGCTCCTGTACCATAACCTTGCATTTAGCTTTGTCCTGCTTTTATTTTACAAAAAGATATTGGGCATATACTCAAACGTTATGCTTGAAAGGCGAAAACGTGCATTATCAGAACAGTTCAAGGACTTTTTATTTATTCTTTCCACTGCAATTGGAGCCGGCAGAGGAATGAGAGATTCAATAGGAGAATCTATTCCTGGGATAGAGGGAATATATGGTGAGAAGTCAATACTGGGAAATGAACTTAAGAGAATGTATAAGAGAATGGATGCCGGAAATGAGGAGGATGTTGCAGTACTTAAAGAGTTTGCGGAAAGAACGGGATCTGAAGATATTATCGATTTCGCAATAATATATTCTACTTGTAAGACGACGGGAGCAAGTTTGATTGATGCTTTGAATAAAGCGGCGAGTGTGATTATAGATAAGATGACTATAGAAAATGAAATTAGAGCGATGGCAAACAGAAAGAAAAATGAGAGTATGATTTTATTTATTATGCCTTTTCTGGTGATTTTGTTTCTGAATATTTTTTCACCAGATTATATATCTCCTCTGTATGAAAGTTTGGTTGGGAGATTAATCATGACCATCGTTGTAGCAGCCAATGTCTTCATATACTCAGTAATGCAAAAAATTACAAGTGTGGAAATTTAGTCATAGTGCAAATTGCGATTAATTATTAATGTGTGGTGATAAAAGGTGAAGGTGGATTTAAAAGAAGTTTTTGATAAAGATTTGAATAAGCAACTGTTTAAAATATCAGCTGTGGCGTTCATTTTTTTACTTATAATACTTGTTAAACCAAAGTTAGGTGGTAAATATATTGTTGATAAAAGAGGTCATGTAGTCGGAATTGAGCACGTACGTGAGGGAGTTTTTGAAGAATATGACCTGATAGCGGAGGTTCATCGTGGTGACAAGAGCATGAGCCAAAATGTAAAGCTCAAACGACATGCTAACGATAGTCCTAGGCAATCGGGTGGTGATGAATCAAAAGACATCGAGGCTGAAATGAACGCAAGTCTTGGAATTGCAGTAAGTCAAATTGAGGAGAAAACAGAAAAACGAATTGTGCTTCCAACAAAGCTTGATGATGGCAGCATAGTTATCTGGAAAAAGGACAATCGCGCAAACCGTGATTGGATTGCAATACCGCTTATGTATGTTGTGCTAGTTATAGCTGTCATTGCAAACAAGCACGATAAGATGAAACGGAGAGGGCATGAAGAGAGAAACCAAATTCTGAAGGCACTGCCGAGGTTTACAAATCAGTTATTGCTAATGATGAATTCCGGTGTTATTTTAAGTGATGCGTTTCGGAAAATACGCTATGGTTATTCTCTGATGCATAGAGAGTCGCTGGGAGAGCTTGAAAAAAGCATCGTAGAGATGACTGATGTTGCTGAGTTTACGAATCAGAGTATTCCTCTGTTGTTTTCCGAGATGGCACGCAAGTATTCGGTGAAAGAACTGATGAGGATATCGACTGTCTTGAGAGAAAATGAGAAACGAGGCAGTGATATTCAGGAAAAACTCGAGCGCGAGAGTGAATTCCTGTGGGATATAAGGAAGACCATTGCTAGGGAACAAGGCAAGTTGATTGATACGAAGATGACTTATCCGCTTGGGATGTTGCTTGTATTGCTGATTGTCATCACAATGGCGCCGGCACTTATGACCATGTAGCCTTGACATAGAGGGAGGTGTTGAAAATGTAAAGACAAGGTAGTAAATAACCGGTAGTTGTAGTGTGGATAACTGTGTAGGCATGCTCGATGCCTGATGTGTGCAAAGGAGACAGTAAAAAAGGAAAGGAGAGTATGATTTAGCCTATGAGCTAATCATACAAGGAAAGTTATGAAAAATATAAAAAGGCTATTCAAATCAAATGAAGGAATGGAACTTGTTCAAGTTGCTATTTTGATTGCAATCGCAGTTGCTTTAGGAATTATCTTTAAGACTGAAATTACATCATTTGTCAACAAGACTTTCAAGGCACTTAATGCAAGCAAGTTCTGATGAGATACTGGGATAAACGTGGCGAACAGATGGTTGAAGCAAGCATAGTGTTGCCGGTTGTGATTCTTGTGATAATGTTGCTTATCAGATTATGTACATTTTATCTTGAATGCCTGATTACCCAAACTAATATGCATAGAAAAATGCTAGGCAAGTGGGATAATACAAATTCTCCAGTAGTCAGGACAATTAGTGAATCGAGAGATGTTAGATATGCAAATATCGGGCTTGCGGGTGGACTGCTGCGAAAATCTATAGAGGTTACAGGCTTTTCGGTATGCGAAGATAAATTAGTGAGAGCTGGTGGTGTTATTGAGGAAGCTGTTAAGAAATAAGAGCGGATCTACTATTGTGTTGCTGTCATTTGTTTTCCTTGCACTAATATCCATGATAATAATGGCTATTAATATAGCGAGAAGTCGTACAGTAGAAAGCTGGGCAGAAGTAAACGGTAAACTGTGGGGAAAGGCTATTCTTTCGGAATATGATCGTTATCTTTTAGATGATTATGGAATCATGGCTTTTCAGGGAAATGACTGCGATGTTATAAAACGTTTAAGTGTGTATTCTAAATATTCATTTGAAGATAAGCTTCGAATTCGTAGAGATGTTCCGAGCGCAAATCTTGATGAATATCGCATGTCTGACCTCGATAACTTTAGAAAATCGCTGCGAAATGCAATGACAACAGAAGAGGCTAAATCTATAGTAGATGGAAAAAATAGGTCTGTTAGGAAAATTTCGTACTCATTTGGCAATAATAAAACCGAATATGGGAATCGAGCTATCGGAAATCAAGTAGTTATAGATACGTTGCCATCAAGGGGATATAAAAACCATATAAATATCAAAGGCCTGACAGGGCTTCTTAGTGATAGCAATGCAGCGGATAAGGTCAAGCCGGATGTCCTATCCAAGGTTTCAGAGATGTCATTTATCGTTAGCAAGCTGAACAGTCACCTGAAGACGGTAGGAGATAAAGAAACTTTCTTTGCTAATGAGTATGAGTATATTGTAAAAGGTAGCTTAGATGATAATAAGAATTTTGAAGCTTGTAAGAGAGAGATCTTTGCAATTAGAAATGCTCTTAATCTGGCAGCTTTATCAAAAGATCCCGAGAAGATGAAAATAATCACAGCAATTTCTGAATTGATTGCACCGGGGCCAGGTGCAATTGTGGTGCAGGGGGCGATTATGGAAAGCTGGGCTGCGCTAGAGACTCATGAAGATTTGAAGGCTCTGCTGGATAACAAACGAATTCCGCTTATGAAGAAGAAGGGAGATTGGAAAATCTCAGTTGAAGGTGTGTTAAGGGATAGTCATCTCACTGATAAGCTCGGAGACGAAGCTCGTAAGTTGCTAAATGAAAATGCGGAACAGATTCATGATTTATCCAAGCAAGAAGGTTACTCGGAAAAACTTGAAGGTCAGAATTATGAGGACTATTTACTGTTCATGATGTTAACAATCCCTAAGGATCTAAGGACAAGAAGAATAATGGATTTAATTCAGATAAACATGAAGTACAGATATTATGATGACTTTAACTTTGATGAGTATAACTGTGGGGTAAGATTCAACTTAAAGATTAATGGTAAGTCGTATGAGGTTAATGATTCATATAAGTAAGATGTTCAAAGATAATAGGGGAAGTTATATTGTTGAGGCAACACTGATTCTTCCGATATTTATGATTGCAATTATGGTGATGTCATCTATTATTTCAGCATATAGTTGTATTGAGGATGCTAACTATATATCTGCAAATCGTTTAAGGAGGACTGCTGCTGTTGCCTCGGTAATAAAGACTGATGTGATGGTGCCGTATAGTATTCAGAGGGAACTGGACAGAAGCCATTCTCAGGTAGGTGGGTTTGCCGTTAATTCGTTTTTATACAGGAAGCAGCAGCTTGGTATTGATGAAATTATCTCACTTGACGCTGACATTATGATTAACACCAAGAATCCGATTGGTCTGAATGCCAAGGCTAATTATAAATTAAAAACAGTTACACGCGCATACGTTGGCAGGAGACGAGAAGATACACACATGAGTGTTGATGAGCTCTCGGGAAACGACGACAAAGCGGTATATATTTTTCCCAAAAGAGGTGAGAAATATCATAATAAAAGTTGTTCGTTCATGCATTCGAAGGCTGTCTCAACATCCTTGGACGCTTCGATTAAAAGCAAGTATGATCCATGCCCCGTGTGTAAAAGCAGAAGAGCAAAGCTTGGAGCGAAGGTCTATTATTATCCAAGCGACGGAGAATGTTACCATCTTCCGGGATGTCGAGTGATGGAGAGAAATTATATAGAGATTTCCAAGAAGGTTGCTGAGCGGCGTGGTTATACGCCGTGCTCAAAGTGTGGAGGTTGATGTAAAATGGAGAAGGAAATCAGACAAAGTATCACGAATTATAAAATGCCACGGTACATAAGCGAAATATTGTGCAACAATTACGCTACAGCCTTTCTGCGGATGTCAATAATTTGCGAGAAAGATACGTATATATTTTCGTATGATAAACGCAATATGAAGAGGTTAATCTTTCGAGAACTGTCAGATATGGACAAACTGCAGCTGATTGTCACGTTGATAATGATAAATGAACAGAATTGTCAGATGCTTATTGGAGCAGAACGATATCTTATAGAACCGGAACTGATGTATTCTGCGAACAACAGAACAAAATATGGACAGGTTGGACTGCTGTTTTATCCTGATACGACGATGACGCCCTTTAATGTTAAACTGATCAGGTTAATTGACAAAATTGTACCGCAAAATAAGAAAAAAGCAGTTAATTGTTTTGAGTTAATTAAAGCTGAGCTCTCTAAAAATGATTTATATCGAGCAAGGAGCATTTGTGAAAAGTATATAAGCAGAGCAATGTCAGAAAAGATTGGATAACCGAATAGAAGAGGGGCGATAATTTGTAATTTTTCACTTGACTGTTAATATATTCGTGTGATACTTTATATATAGTTAAAGGCCTCTAATCAAGAGACCTTTTTAAGGAAATGCTAGTTAGAGTTATCTAACTAAGTGGCTGGTTGGTTTCTGGCTGTTAGACTATTGTTTGTGTGACTAAACAATTAAGTATCTGTCTAAATTAGCCAGTCGGTATCTAATCAAAGCCATTAACTATTTTACACAATTTGCAGTATAAAGTCAGATAAGTATATAGTTTATGTTTTACACTACATGTGAGTGGAGAAGAGGATGTTACAGGACAAGATTGTTCAGTATTGTGCGCCTACTTTGGCTAGGTTGAAAATAGGCAGTATGTTTGGTTATAGTTATGATTCTTTCGACACCTTTACCGATGAACTTGCTTGTATCAATGACCTGCTCAACAGGAAAGGGGTAAGAGTAGGTGTTCTTCAAGATAATGGAACAAGAGCCTTGATATATGTGTATCGTCCGAAAGAGCTTAAGCACAGGCTTTCTGAACATCGCATAGAGAGCTTAATGCAAAAGTTTGGATATGAGGGAGCCGACATTAACTGCTCAATAAATAGGCTCAGAAGCAGATTAGGCGTATGCGGCAGTTTCCCTCATGAGATCGGCATATTTCTGGGTTACCCGTTGGAAGATGTGATTGGCTTTATAGAGCACTGTGGTAGCAACTGCAAGGCGTGTGGTCAATGGAAGGTGTACGGAGATGTTGAAAAAGCGATGGGTCTTTTTGCAAAGTACAGACGCTGCGAGCTTCTCTATATGAGATTATTCAGGGAAAACGGTGACATAGAAAAGTTGACTGTTTGTGCTTAACGGAGGTAATTATGAGTATTGTTATAGTAGGTGGAAATGAGTGTATGGAATGCCAGTACAAGGAGATATGTAAGAAGCATGGATGTAAAGCCAAGGTGTTTACCAAGGAACGTGGAAATGTGGGTAAGAAGATCGGCTGTCCGGATTTATTGGTGATGTTTACAAATACAGTTTCGCACAAGATGATGAATACCGCAGTAGCAGAAGCTAAGCGAAAGAACGTAGAAGTTGCATGGGTTCATTCCAGCAGTTCGTCGGCACTTAAGAATCTGCTTGCACAGTATGTTTAAAGCATTTGTGCTAAATTAATATCTGATGAATTACATAAGACCTTGTTTAATCATAAATGAGGTCTTTTAAGTTAAACATTGCACATATATGTATAGGAATGCTTTTAAATACATGAATCATACTGAAGCTTACATACTGAATATTACTAATGTAGAGTCCCCGGAAATCTTGCTAATGCAGAGTCCCCGGAGTCATTGACTTTGTGTGTTTTGCATGTTAGACTGAATTAGTTTAACACAGATTATATCTTGATAATTTACGTGGAGGAGTTTATGCACACAGCATTAATGGTAATTTTGCTTGTGACTAGCGTGATTCTGATTCTCAGCATTTTGCTGCAGTCTAGTAAGAGCGATGGGCTTTCGGGATCAATAGCTGGAGGAGCTGAGCAGCTTTTCGGGAAGAAAAAGAGCAACGGATACGATGCAATTCTGTCTAAAATTACAACAATAGTATCAATTATTTATATCGTTGTTTCATTAGTCATCGTAGCAATTTTCAATTAGTATTTGTAAAAATACACAGTTTATTATAAAATTGTTCATGTTGATATACAAACAGGAACGATCGTTACCGAATTTCTCCTTGGCATATTGTAAAAGGAAAGTCGTCTTCCCAATGCCTCTTGTGCCTTTTATGCCGATTAATCGGTCATTCCAATTGATTTCATCCATTAAGAGGCGCCGAACCGGAGCATCGGTATGTTCGACAAGGTAGTCGTGTGTGCGATAAAATGTTTCCATTTTCTGAAAAATACCAATTTGCATGCAAATGTAACAAACAAAAATATAATTGCAAAGCAGAGATTACAAAATAATGCTAATATTTTTCCTTCAGGCATGATTTTACCAATAATTCGATGTCATTCTTAGCATAAGAAGCGATTGAAATCCATGCCG
>ERZ773037.2025-NODE-2025-length-10253-cov-4.774073_pt1 | contig 10253 bp, 10 predicted proteins | sample MGYA00511466_ERZ773037 | MGnify/ENA primary metagenome ERZ773037 (study PRJEB29015, sample SAMEA2738146) | human oral metagenome | biome: human oral; feature: human-associated habitat; material: saliva | place: China | collected 2202 ...
CCCTTTTTGTTTTCTGAATACGTAACAGCCACAGAACAAACAAGTTACACCCAGTTTTCTATGACGCATTGCATATTCACAAAATGGGTGGCGAACAGGTGGCGATGACGTTGCGAATGGTTTTTCATTTCGCATTACACATATTATAATAATGTGTCGCACGAATTGCAATAATGCAACGAACACACTGCGAAACGCCTTGTTTTGACCACGTATACACAAAAAAACTCCTAAAACCTTTGGGTAAAAAAGGTTTTAGGAGATATTTTGAAACTAAAACAGCCTACAGATTAAGGCTCTTTTTTATAGCTTCTATCTTTTCGTAGGCACGTGCCCGACAAGCTTTAAAGTCGGCTGCGGTTTGCATCTTGTCCTTTACTTCTATGTAGAACTTAATTTTAGGTTCTGTTCCCGATGGGCGAACGCTCACCTTTGTGCCGTCTGTGCAGAACCATTGTAGCACGTTGCTGCTTTCGGGCATTGTTATTTTTGTTTTCGTTCCTGTGGCATCGGTTGCTTCAAGCGCCTCGTAGTCTTTCCACAAACACACGGTGCTGCCTCCCAAATTGGTAGGTGGTGTGGTGCGGAAGTTACGCATCATCTGCTGAATTTCGTCAGCTCCGCTCTTGCCCGGACGTTCTACGTTCACCGTATGTTCCTCGCTGAAGCCATATTCAAGGTATATATCCATTAGCAAATCGTAGAGAGTTTTGCCTTTATCCTTAGCATACGCACATATTTCTGCCAACAACGAACATGCACTAACGGCATCTTTGTCGCGCACAAAGTCTTCTGCAAGGAATCCATAGCTCTCTTCTCCGCCGCCAATATAGTTTTTTTGTCCTTCGGTAAGTGCTATTTCGTGTGCAATCCACTTAAATCCGGTGTAGCAATCGCGCATTTCTATGTGTTGTTTTTTGGCAATTTGTGCAATTACTTCGGTGGTTACAATGGTTTTAACAATATAGTCTTTAGGTGTCATTTTGCCTAAAGCCTGTCTGTTTGTTATGATATACCATAGGAAAATAAGGCAGGTTTGGTTTCCATTTATTAGAATCCATTCGCCGTTACTATCTTTACAAGCCATACCAACACGGTCGGCGTCGGGGTCGGAAGCCATCAAAATATCGGCATCTAATGCCTTTGCGTCTCTCAAGCCCAATGTTAATGCTTCGGCAATTTCTGGATTTGGACGGTCTACTGTGGGGAAGTTTCCATCTTTTACCATTTGTTCCTTTACGCAATGCACGTTTGTGAATCCCCATTCTTGTAGCGAACGTGGTATAATAACTCGTCCGGCACCGTGCAAAGGTGTGTAAACTATGCAGAGATTGTGCTGACGTTTAATTACATCGGGGTCTATACAAACTGTTTTTACCATGTTTAGGTATGCCTTATCTACGTCTTCTCCAATTATTTCAATAAGGTTTTTGTTGCCCTTAAACTGCACATCTTCTATCTTAACTTGGTTCACCTGATTGATAATTCCCTTATCGTGAGGAGCCAAAACCTGTGCGCCATCGTCCCAATATGCTTTGTATCCGTTGTATTCGCGTGGGTTGTGGCTTGCCGTAATGTTCACTCCGCCCTGCGCTTTAAAGTGTCTTATGGCGAAAGAACACTCTGGTGTGGGTCGCAAATCGTCGAAAAGATAAACCTTTATGCCGTTTGCAGAGAAGATGTTGGCTACTGTTTCGGCAAACAAACGAGAGTTGTTGCGACAGTCGTGGCACACTACTACCGATATTTGTGGCATGTTTTTGAAGCACATTTTTAGGTAGTTGGCAAAGCCTTGTGTAGCCATTCCAACGGTGTAGATGTTCATTCGGTTTGTGCCTGCGCCCATAATGCCACGCAAACCGCCTGTTCCAAACTCAAGATCTTTATAAAACGACTCTATAAGAGCATCTTTGTTGTCGCTGTTTAGCATGTTTTCAACTGCCTTTCGTGTCTCTTCGTCGAAAGCAGGAGCAAGCCATTGTTGTGCCTTTTGCTCGCATTGGGCAATAAGTTCTTTGTTCTGCATAGTTACCTGATAGTTTTATTGAGGGGTGTTTTTACGTCCCTCGGACGTTATTATTATATAGTTTGGTTGCCCCCACCCCATTTTACATTTGCACAGAGGGGTGTGCTGAAGGGCATTAAACAGTGCAAATATACAGAAATAAATAGAATATATACCTTAAATATAGGATTATTTTTGTATTTTTGTGTCCGATTTTCAAAATTAAAACTAACATACAACAGAATGGAAATATATTTTCAAGGTGTAATTTTGGCGGTTTGCACCTTTTTTATAATAGGATTGCTACACCCCGTAGTAGTGAAATGGGAATTTTATTTTGGCACAAAAGGCTGGTGGCTATGGCTTGTGGGAGGCATAGTTTGCTGCGTTTCGGCTCTGTTTGTGGCAGATATATTCTGGTCGGCACTACTTGGCGTAACGGGAGCATCGCTTCTTTGGGGCATAGGAGAACTGTTTGAACAAGTGAAAAGGGTAGAAAAAGGGTGGTTCCCAATGAACCCTAAACGCAAAAACGCCTACAAAAAATAGCAAATGAAAGCCACTTTAATATTGGTGGGACGTACTAACAACGAACTGTTTGCACACGCAATAGCCGACTATGTGGGACGCATTGGACACTACATTCCATTTAAAATAGTTACCATTCCCGAACTAAAAAACACTAAAAAACTGTCTGAAGCACAACAAAAAATACGCGAAGGCGAAACAATTCTACGCGAAATACAAACAGCCGACACGGTTGTGCTGCTAGATGAGCACGGAAAAGAGTTTCGGTCGATAGACTATGCCGCATGGTTACAAAAGAAACAGAACACAGCAAAGCATCTTGTGTTTGTTATTGGTGGCGCATACGGCTTTTCGGAAGCTGTGTATAGCAGGGCAAACGAAAAGATTTCGCTTTCTAAAATGACATTCTCGCACCAGATGGTACGCCTTATTTTCGTTGAACAACTATACCGCGCATGCAGCATTATACGGGGCGAACCGTATCACCACGAATAGTTTGGCAATCCGTTAGTAGCATTATGGTTATCCGTTAGCAGCATTTTGGCAAACCGTTAGCAGCCGTAGGGGTCCGATTTATCGCGCCCGCATATACGTATACACCCACGTAATGGAAAACGGATATGTGCGTGTGGTGAAATAAATGCACAGATTCGATAACAGAAAAACACAAATTCGACAACGAAAAAATACGTGTGCGATGAAACGAATACACGTATTTAATAATGTGGAAATGCGTTTTGGGTTATGGAAATACGCATTTTTGGTTATGCAAAAATACGGGCGCGATGAATCGGTCCCCTACGCCTGGCGGAATGTTCACAATCAATTTCGTGGGTGTTCGTGAGTGTTTCGTGGAATATTCACAACCAATTTCGTGGGCGAATGCAACCAATTCACGGAACGTTCGTTGCGGCATTCCAATTCGTGCGACACATTATTATAATATATGTAACACGTCATCGCAAACCGTCCGCAACATCATCGCAACTCGCTCGCAACTCGTTTATTTCGTGATGGTTACACATTCTGAAAACCAAAACCACCTTTTTGCAACACAAAAACCATACTTTTGCACAACAAAAACCCCCTTTTTGCACGCCAAAAAGGGGGTTTTTGCTCTGTAAAAAAGGCGGGGCTGCACAACAAAAACGAGCAACCAAAAAAGCCACTACCCGTAGCAACTATGCCAAACACGCACACCCCACCCCACAACAACACTATACATAGCGCACACGCCTACGCTTAATGTCTAAACGCATAGGGTGCAATATGCCCTGCTCGCTATACAACAACATGTAACGCTCCACTATAGGACGCACACGAATGTTCTTTCTACGACGCAACTTGTCTAAAACACTCGAAGGATTATCGGGCGGAACAACATTCAACACAGCACAAATGCAACGCACAATAGTGCAAAAACTCATTGGAATGCCATGCGAATCGAGCAACAAACCCGTCTCCCACACAAGATGAGACAGCTCCACTAAATCGGTTTTAGTACTCGTCCACCGTAAACCCTCCACATAATCGTGGTTCAATAACTCCGAAAAATCGGCAGCTACCATTGCTTTCATCTTCAATTCATCATCGCCAGACCAGCGATTGTTGCCCAAATGGGTCTTCGAAACTACTTTCATAATAATTAAAAAAAAGTTTAACGGCATAGGAAATGTTAATAAACACAAAACCTAAAATTGCCAAATAATAAAATTAAGGTTAATAAACCCGTCGTGCACAAACCACTATGGAGTAGCCAAAGGGCAGACACAACTAATTAATAATCACGCTTCTACAGATCGTTAGCCATATTTCGACCCGTTTCAGGTGCAAATATACAACCACCATTGTGCAGTATATGTTCAATGTAAAAAATATTTTTTGTTAAACTTTCATAACCATTTCGGTTCGCGAAATAAACTCTTCTATATTTCCAAAAATACGATATAAAAAAGTAAGAAACTAATTTGCAGATTATAAAAAAAATAGTACCTTTGTGTAAAATAAGGGAAGCGGACAGAAAAAACGCACCCCACACACACCTAATTAGGTGATAATAACAATTTATAAAAACCATTATTATGAAAGTTATAAACACAAACAAAGCACCAAAAGCCATTGGACCATACAGCCAAGCTATAGAAGCTAACGGACTGGTTATTACTTCTGGACAACTACCAATAGACCCTGCAACAGGCGAATTTGCACCCGGAGGCATCAAAGAACAAACCAGACAATCGCTAACAAACGCAAAAGCTATTCTGGAAGAAGCAGGAATAAGTATGGCAAACGTTATGAAAACCACCGTATTCCTATCGGATATGAACAACTTTGCTGCTATGAACGAAGTGTATGCAGAGTTCTTTAGCGAACCATTCCCCGCTCGCTCGGCAATAGCAGTAAAGACTTTGCCAAAGAACGCACTGGTTGAAGTGGAGTGTATTGCAGCAAAATAAGATACAAAACTAATTCATTTCATAATATTTTTGGTGGCCTAAACTCTTCTATACACATAGAAAGTTTAGGCTTTTTTATTGCAAACAAATGGCAACAACGCTGCTTATGAGGTGCGAAAACGTGGCAAACGGATTGCAACAACGTGGCGAACGGATGCGAATGCGCTGCTTACAGATTGCGAATGCGTGGCAAACGGATTGCAACAATGCAACGCTCAAAAATCAAAAACCATACTTTTGTAACTCAAAAACCCCCTTTTTGCACACTAAAAACCATACTTTTGCACGTCAAAAACCATACTTTTGCATGTCAAAAACCATACTTTTGCATGGCGAATATGTAACATACAGAAAACGAACACGTTGCGAACATTCCGTGAATGTATTCTGAACGGATTGCGAATGCGTGGCGAATACGTATATGCGGGCACGATAAATCGGACCCCTACAGCTGCAAACCGATTGCGGATGCGCTGCGAACAAATTGCCAAACATTGCTGACGGTCTGCCAAAACGCTACAAAACACGCTGCATCATTCGGCACTCCGCACAACAATGCACCAACATACAAACATAAAAAAACGTATAAAATTTACAACAGAATATGAAAAAAACAACACTAATAGTAAACATTTTCATCACCATTTTCCTACTCTTATTTGCGCTAAAACCCCTTTTACAATCGAGCAACCTATATTGGTGCGCCATATACATACTGTTTGGCGTGGGGTTCATCGCCCAAACTTCAACCATAATAAACGGATTTAGAAGAAAATTATTCCCACAAAAACAAATCAAAATATTAAACACCACATTGTATATTATGCCATTTATATCCGCATTAGGAATATTTATAAGTTTTAAATACGACCATTCCTTCTTAACTTTCTGGATATTTATGCTAATTTTAAATGCACTTTATATAGCTGTCCGACACTTTCTAAAACCCAAAAACCGTTCCTAACATTCCACAAAACACGCTCCTACACCCACGAAATTGGTTGCAAAACACCCCACAGGCGTAGGGGACCGATTCATCGCGCCCGTATCCTAACATAACCAAATACACTTTTCCCATTACCAAAAATGCATTTCCACATTACCGCACACGCATTTCCCCTCCACATTTCGTGGGTGTTTACGTATATGCGGGCACGATAAATCGGACCCCTACAGCTGCTAACGGATTGCGATAATGCTGCTGACGGTCTGCAACAACGCTGCGAACAAATTGCAATATACACACGTACACCCACGAAAAACCATACTTTTGCACCGCAAATACCCACTTTTCGCACTACAAAAACCATACTTTCGCATTACAAAAACCTACTTTTCGCAACGCAAATACCCACTTCTTGCACCGCAAATACCATACTTTTGCACCGCAAATACCCACTTTTCGCACGCCAAAAACCTATCGGCGACAAATTGGGAGGGTCGCAAAAACGTTTTGTTAAAATCATCATTGTAGCTGAAACGAATATCTCCCATACTCAAAACAAAACTCTATCGTCTCTCTTAGAATATCATTTTCTTAATCATTATAATAGATTATATAGGGTACGGATAACTATCTGATATTCAATTTATAACGATTTCTACATACGACAAATATGGAACTTATCTGCGACAGATTAGTAATTTGAATGCGACAAATACGTAATTTGTCTACGACAAATAGGTAACTCGCCACCATTTCGGCACGACAGAATGGGAGAATAGGGGCGACAGAATGGGAATTTTTCACTTTTTTGACGCCGAAAACATATCCCAAATGCGCCAAAAACACCACTTTCTGTTTCTAAATACTACTCCCCCACCCCACCAAAATTTGTTTTTTATGGTGCTGAATGCCATTACTGTTTTTACATTTACATACTTGTAAATGCTTGATAACGTGTTGAATACACATACTTAAATATTGCTTACGACACAATGGGAGCAATATTTACATGCCTAAAAAATACCTTTCAGCGACAGTTTGGGAAACTATATGCACGCATTTCTCACATCTTCGCTGAATATTCGCGATATTCTGCCACTATAAAGCTGCCACTTTCGCTGAATGAACACCATATTTAGGCATAACAAAGCTGCCACCTACCGCTACTAACAAGCTGCTATTCAGCTGCAACAGTCTACAATATCGCCATTCACATTCCACAATTCTGCAACGCACACTTCACAATTCTACACCACACATTCTACAATTCTGCAACGCACAAACCGCCAGACGTAGGGGCAGATTAATCGTGTCCGCCTCTCCTCCGTTAATGTTTCGTGGCTGAATTTTCATCTCCTCCGCCTCCATTTATTCTCCTTTCGTGGGCGTATATATATACGCAGGCACGGCAAATCTGCCCCTACAGCTGCTAACAGCCTACTATTCAGCTGATAACAAACACCCATTGCACTGCTAACAATCTGGTGCTCCCCCCTCAAAACTCTATCCGTAGCCCCTGCAAACATATTGCTACATTCTCTGTTTGCGTGCATTCGGAAGTCTTCCTAACCGGGCAACGCCACCCATTTTTTACCCCCCTAACACACCATAAACCTACTTTCGATTTGCGTTCGGTTTTCTCTCCCAATTTGTCGCACCACTTTTGCAAAAGCATACTTCCTTTTTTGTCGCACAATGGCTATACCTCTGTTTTTTAATACCCTACTATTTTGTCGCACTTTTCTATACCTTTCCTCCTCGATATTGCCTAAATTCTGCTACCCATACCACAAAACTGCTGCAAAATAGCCCATTTTTCGAACGACAAATTAGGAACAAATATTGTTCAAAATACACCCTATAAGCTATATATAAATATCTAATGCACAGCAAAATAAACATATATAACTACAGAAACACTTAAACAATTAACCAAACTTTTCACTTTTTTGTCGCCATTCGCCTTTAATTCATCTCTTATCTGCTATGTGTATCAGTGCTTTATACACCTTTTTACACCTTAAAAAACTATATTCCCATTTTGTCGTACATAGTTTTTACAGCATATTTCCTCCCTTTTTGTCGCCCAAAACTACCCCTTTTGTTTTGCAACAACAATTCTGTTGCTGTCCCATTCCCATTTTCCTGCTTTTTTCTACGCCTCCCCCACCCTTTCCGTTCCATTGTTTTTTGCGTTCGTTTCTATTTTTTTCTAAAATAGACTTGCGTTTTTTGCTTCAAAAAAACTTCCGTTTTTGTCGCCAAAACTTTTGGGTTTTCTAAACGCTATACCATTTACAGTGTTTCGGTTCTAACCAATTTAAAAATGTAAAACCCTATTTTTGTCCATCAAAAACCCCCTTTTTGCACGCCAAAAACCATACTTTTGCAATGCAAAAACCATACTTTTACACGCTAAAAACCACCCTTTTGTTCCATGAGAATGTAACATACAGATAACCAACGCGTTGCAAACATTTTACGAATGTATATCAAACAGATTGCGAACACGTTGCGAACGGTTTACTAATAATGTAATACCCACCCACGAAACACCACAAAATACTCCGCCAGGCGTAGGGGCCGATTCATCGTGCCCGTATCCTAACATAACCCAAAATGCATATTCCCATTACCAAATACGTGTATATTCGTTATCAAATATGCATATCCACATTATTAAATACGTGTTTTCACATTATCAAATACGCATTTCCCCTCCCCACTTCGTGTGTGTTTACGTATACGCGGGCGCGATAAATCGGCCCCTACAGCTGCTGACGGATTGCGATAACGTTGCGTACACCAACGAAATACACACAAAACGCTCCTCCAGATACCAACAAACATTCCGTGAAATACCAACGCTCACCCACGAAATGGGGTGCGAACATTCCGCCAGGCGTAGGGGACCGATTCATCGCGCCCGTATCCTAACATTGCCAATTGCACATATTTGCATTGCCAAAAATGCATATTCCCATAACCAAATACGCATATTCGCCCCCATTACGTGTGTGTTTACGTATATGCGGGCACGATAAATCGGCCCCTACAGCTGCTGACGGCCTGCCAATTACGTGGCAAACACTCTGCAAACCACTCAACGTACACCTACGAAATTGGTGCGAAACACTCCGTCAGGCGTAGGGGACCGATTCATCGTGCCCGTATCCTAACATAATCAAATCCGTACATTCACATTACCAAATCCGGCATTCGTATCACCACGCACACATCTTTGCATTACCATACCAATATATTCGTTTTTTGTTATCTATAATATTGAATATAAAATGACCCTATGCGCATATATATACACGTAAACTGCATAAACTGTTTCTTAGGCTATTTTCTCATAAAAATACAGAATCGTGCCTTACACTCCACCTTATATATATGTATGCACCTTAATTTCGTTCTCACGTCTGGTAGAAATTGCGTTCTAATTATCCTCCCTATTCCCAGCGTCGAACCCCGATTTATTTCACCTCTTTACCGTTTTCATACACAGAATGGAGGAAAAAAACACGTGCACACCGAATTTTCACTCCCCGAAACTGTACCAAACTATGCACGGACAGAATAATTTGCTCTCACGCCTCCCACTCCATTCGCACCCCATTTATAGAAATCACATTGCCTTCTCTTAGAATTTGCCCCACCCTCTCGTAGAAATCACGTTGCCTTCTCCTGAATTTTCACCACCCTCTCGTAGAAATCACATTGCATTCTCTTAGAATTTGCACCACCCTCTCATAGAAATCACGTTGCATTCTCTTAGAATTGCACCCTCTATTCGTAGAAATTGTGTTATGCACTCGTATAATTTGTATCATTCAATTGTATATTGTTGCCACTATTTTCGTGCAATTGCGTTGCCACCGAATATAATTTTATTACCCATTCTCTCGCTTTTCATTCTCTGCTGAATATATTTTTCCGTTCAAATATCCATTTTCTAACCATACCAACTACCCTACCCCACTCATTAAAATACCTTCTAATGCATCTATTTTTCCCATTCTGTTCTGTGCGCAACCACTAAAAACAACCATACAAAAAGCCTAAAAATATGAATAATAAGATATCTTTGTTTGTATAAAAATAAATCTAAACCAATATAAATATATAAAAACAAAGAAACAAAAAGATAGATTCAAGCAAGCGAATAAAAATATATTACAATAATATATCTATTATATTGAAAATATAAATATATAAAAACAAAGAAACAAAGATATTGTAATATAAAATAAGATTTCTATTTTTGTAGAGCAATTTATAAAAAGTTAAAAACGTTTTGCCATTTAAATGT
>ERZ773037.2030-NODE-2030-length-10244-cov-9.609285_pt1 | contig 10244 bp, 10 predicted proteins | sample MGYA00511466_ERZ773037 | MGnify/ENA primary metagenome ERZ773037 (study PRJEB29015, sample SAMEA2738146) | human oral metagenome | biome: human oral; feature: human-associated habitat; material: saliva | place: China | collected 2202 ...
CTGATTACAGGTGCTGCACGTGGTATTGGTAAGGCTATCGCATTGAAGTTTGCAGAGGAGGGTGCAAACGTTGCATTCACCGACCTCGTTATCGACGAGAATGGCAAGGCTACAGAGGCAGAGATTGCTGCTTTTGGCGTAAAAGCTAAGGGTTATGCAAGTAATGCAGCAGACTTCGCACAGTCAGAAGAGGTTGTAAAGCAGGTTAAGGAGGAATTTGGTTCTATTGATATCCTCATCAATAATGCTGGCATTACGAAAGATGGTCTTATGCTTCGTATGACTGAGCAGCAGTGGGATGCTGTTATCGCAGTAAACCTTAAGAGTGCCTTCAACTTCATTCATGCTTGTGTACCAGTAATGATGCGTCAGCGTGGTGGTAGTATTATCAACATGGCAAGTGTTGTTGGTGTTCATGGTAATGCTGGTCAGGCTAACTATTCAGCTTCAAAGGCTGGTATGATTGCTTTGGCTAAGAGTGTAGCACAGGAGATGGGTCCTAAGGGAATCCGTGCCAATGCTATTGCTCCAGGCTTCATTGATACAGCTATGACACAGGCTTTGGATGACGATATCCGTAAGGAATGGACTTCAAAGATTCCTCTCCGCCGTGGTGGTACAGTAGAGGATGTAGCAAACACAGCTGTTTACCTTGGTTCTGAACTGTCAAGCTATGTTACAGGTCAGGTTATCCAGGTTGATGGCGGTATGAATATGTAAAGTTTCTTCCCTCCCTCCTGTCAGCAATGCTGAAAGGGTAGGGAGGGAGAATTTAGTTTGCTTCTATAAATTCTTTACTTATTTGACAAGTGGTTAGACCTTTCTTCTAATACATACAGCGAAGAAGGAAGATTTTATATAAGCTATTTCTCTATAATTGTTACTACTGATAATCTTTTATTATATCTCTCTATAAGGCGTTTCTTACTATGGAAGTACTTTACGAAGATAATCATATCATCATCGTCTACAAAGAGGCAGGCGAGATTGTACAAGGCGATAAAACTGGTGATGAACCTTTGTCAGAGATTGTCAAACAATGGATAAAGGAGAAATATCAGAAACCAGGGAATGTCTTTTTGGGTGTCGTACATAGATTGGACCGTCCCGTAGCAGGATTAGTTGTCTTTGCCAAGACATCAAAAGCACTTACAAGGCTAAACAATATGTTCCGCAATGGTGAGGTGCATAAGACTTATTGGGCTATTGTTACGCGTCCACCATTTGAGACAGAGGCTACACTAACAGACTGGCTTGTACGTAACGAACGCCAGAATAAGAGTTATGCTTATAATCACCAAGTACCAACTTCTAAGAAATCTATCTTACATTATAAGGTAATCAATCAGTCAGAACGTTACACACTATTAGAGATTAATCTGATGACAGGTCGTCATCATCAAATTCGTTGTCAGTTGTCTAACATGGACTGCCCTATAAAAGGCGATTTGAAATATGGTGCTCCGCGTTCTAATCCAGATGGTAGTATTTGTTTGTTGAGCCATCGCGTTGAATTCATTCACCCTGTTTCAAAGGAGAAGATCTGTATAGAATCACCACTGCCTAAAGACAACTTATGGCAAGCAATAGGTAAATTATAATAGAGAAAGCCTAATTTTAGTAAGACTGATAGCCCCAGCTTTCGTTGGTTATTACCATCCGCACATGATGTGCGGGGCATCAACACGATATGTGCGAGACCTCAACACAATATGTGTGGAAGCATCGCACATAATAAGATAAGTATTAAAACTTCAAGAGAAGATAGTCAAATAAACTATATTTCCTCCTTAATTTATTCCATGTTCATTCAATGCTTTAGCATACTTAGCAGCATTCACTTGATGTTCTTCGTATGTCTTGGCAAAGTTATGTGTACCACTAAAATCCTCCTTAGCACACATGTAGATATAATCATGATGAACATAATTCAATACAGCATCAATAGCTGCCACAGATGGAATACGTATTGGGCCAGGAGGAAGACCGCGATATTTATAGGTATTATAAGGATTATCAATCGTAAGCCACTTCTGATAGATACGATGAGCAGTAAAGTTCTTTGTAGCAAACTTTATTGTTGGATCAGCCTGCAAAGGCATATTCATGTGTAAACGATTGATATACATACCGGCAATCTTTGGCATTTCTGCCTCATTATCAGTTTCTTCGTCAACAATACTTGCAAGCGTAACTATCTCACTTTCAGTAAAGCCAGCCTGTTTCGCTTTCTCTTTACGTTCAAAGTTCCAGAACTTCTTGTTCTCTTCACTCATCTTATCGAGAAACTTATCGACTGAAGTATTCCAATAGAAATCGTATGTATTAGGAATAAACATTGCAGGGATGGTTTCTGGTGTGAAACCATATTTCTTGCAAACTTCCTTTGACTTAAGACGTGACAGAAGTTCTGCACGTGTAAACATCAACTTTTTACTCACATCAGTGGCAAGATCTTCAATCGTTCTTACTGACCTAATCGTAATCTTCACAGGGGCTTGAAGACCATTAATAATATGACGTGAAGTCTGAAGAGAACCAGAAGAACCAACAATAAATCTACCAGGACGGATATGATTTGAATATCCCATAATTCCAGCAAGCTGCTTGAATACCCAAAAACCTTGAGGAGTTGAGATTGGCTGAAGCTTAGCATATACTGAGTCTATATTGTCGTTCTCATCAATAAGAACATATTTTTCTTTCCCTGTACGGGACATTCCCGAGAAGAAAAGAAAGTATGCTACACCTGCTAATATCGCAAAAATTGCAACAATAATCCAACGGGACGTTGTCCCTTTGTTCTTTCCTTTAGATTTTGCCATCGTCTTTACTTTATAATTCTGAAGTGCAAAGGTACAATTTTAAAGTACAAAACGAGCAATGACATGCAACTTTGATTATATCTTTTTTGAAATTTAAGAGAAAAGATAACCTATTGTCTATATAATTGTGTACTTTTGTCTGAGGTAAACAAAAGGATAATGAAAGAATTTGATACATATATCTTTGATTTAGATGGTACGTTGCTAAGTACATTAAACGACTTGGCTGCAAGTACAAACTATGCACTTCGTTGGGCTGGGATGCCTGAACGTACAATAGAAGAAATACGTATGTTTGTGGGAAATGGAGTAAAACTACTCATGGAACGTGCCATTCCTGATGGTATTAATAATCCAAGGTTTGAGGAGACTTATGCCAAATTTCGTGAACATTATTTGGAACATAATTTTGATACAACCAGTCCTTATGAGGGTATTCCAGAGTTATTACGCGAATTAAAACGTCGTGGTAAGAAACTTGCGATTGTAAGTAATAAGTTCTATGCAGCAACACAAGACCTTGCAAAACATTTCTTTCCAGACACAATAGAGGTGGCAATAGGAGAGCGCGAGACTATCAGAAAGAAGCCTGCACCAGACACAGTATTGGAGGCTCTTCGGCAATTAAGAGCGTCAAAGGAAGATGCTGTATATATTGGTGACAGTGATGTAGATATAATGACAGCCAAAAACTGCGGATTACCATGCATCAGTGTGCTTTGGGGATTTCGTGATAAAGATTTTTTAATACAGCATGGTGGCACGATATTCGTTAATAAACCATCTGAGATTTTAGGTGAATAATCTTTTTGCTTATTTTTACTTGCTATATATGAAGTTATAGAGGCTTTATATATAGCAATTCTTTTTTATTCCAATCGACCTTTAAAAAGAATGATAAATAGGGCTTTACAACCTCTATTTATCATAACTACCATTATCTAATTTGTTATATTTTTGCAACGTAATCATAAAAATACTTAATGTTATGGAGCAAGTTCATACTGATGTTCGTGTACTTGGTGGTGTTGAATATACTACTGTAATAAAATGTACATCTAATTGTTTTGTTTATCATTTATCTTATAAAGGTAGTGATAAAGTTCACACTATTACTTTTAACTCTGTTCGTGATTATCTGGATTATATTTGTTTTTTACAACTTAAAGAAGTTTCTCATGTTTAATCAACGTAAACCCATGCTGTTTCAGACAACTCGTCACACTTTAATCATGTCTGTAACAATTCAGCATTACATTAACCCTCGTGACGGTGCGCATACATTTATAGTTCGCTGGCGTGATGAAGACCACGATGAGCATTTAGGAGATAACTATGTAGCTTTTCGCTCTTTCGTTTCCGCTGTTGATTTCATCTGTACGAATTTCTGTGGATAGACGTGAACTTGCTGTATTTCGTTTTTCTCATTGTGTGTATCGTGATATAATTGGATGTAACGATTTTATGTGCTTCGACTTTTGTCGCAATCCTCAAGAAACCTATAATATTTATTTAAATTCTAAACGATTAAAACAAAATGATTATGAAAAAAATTATCCCTTTCCTCAAGAAACTCCCACCTGTCCTTTTTAAGGTCTCTATTGGTGGTTTTATCCTTGTTTCTGTTGCACTTTACTTTCAGAGTTGCGTTACTGCATTTGATGCAGAAAAGTTCCATTATCATGGCGCAGCTGGTAAATGTCGTAGTTTAGTTGTTGATTCTATTCGTTAATCTCTCATGGCATTAGGTAATATTCAAGGCTGTTTCAAACCAAATCGTATTATAAACCCTTATACAGATGAAGTAATGTATGTAGAGTGTAGAAAGTGTCCTGCATGTCGTAATCGTTACGCTTATAAGTGGCAAGAGCGAGTATCAAAAGAATGTACATTTCACCGTTATAGTATGTTTGTAACTCTCACCTACTCTAACGACAATCTTCCTCGTTTCCAGATGGTTTGGAATGATGCTATTGATAATTACCAAATGCTTTCTAATCGTGATTGTGATTCTGAGAAGGTTCTTCCAGAAGAATATAACGGCATTTCTCATCGTATGACACATGACACTCAAGGTGGTGTTCCGTATGTCTGTCGTTATGATGTTGTTACTTTCTTTAAACGATTTCGTTCTCGTATTGATTACTCATTTAAAATAAATAAAATCAATGAAAACAAAAACATTCGTTATTTCGTCTGTGCCGAGTATAGCCCCAAAGGTTTACGCCCGCATTATCACGCAATCATCTGGTTCGATTCCGAGTATATCGCAAGAGAATTCGGTGAAATCTTATCTAAAAGTTGGTCGCATGGTATTGTCGACTACTCTCTTGTCAACTCATCAGCCCCCGACTATGTGGCGAAATATGTTGCTTGCAATACTGGTTTGCCAGAGGTTTTACAGCTTGAATCTACCCGTACATTCCACCTCCAAAGTAAAAAGCCATGTATCGGATTTAGTAAGGCTGATTCAGAGGAATTATTCAAAAATGTCATTAATGGAACTTATGGACACCTTGAATCTGACCCTTCCACTCAATCTACCGTACATGTTCAACCTCCCCGTTCGCTTGAGATGCGATACTTCCCAAAGTGTAAAGGCTGGCGCTTTATATCTTATTTTGAAAAATTACGAGTTTATTCTTTTGCAGTCGACTATGAAAGATTAAACGGTTATCTTCCAGAGTCTTCTGTACTTCATGAACGCTTTGACAGTGTTATAGATGTTCATGCTGCTTTAGCGTGTTATCGTTTTTGCAAGGATTTTTCAAGTACTCCAGAGTTATATCTTATGTATGTTGATAGATACTATAGTAATAAGGAATTGTTTAATTTAAAGTTACAATATCAGTATCAAATTAAGTATGTTGATGATTTGCACCAGCCGTTATCTCATCTTATGGATTTTGATTTGACATTTTACGAGCGTATTCCTTTATATCGTTATGGTGTTACTCCTTATATCACTGCTGCATTATCATCGTATGGTGTTGCTGTTGATTCATTGTATCATCATGGTAGATTAGACGGTGCATGTCTTGACAGTTTAAAACAGAAGTCTTCTCCATTTTATTACACTAATATAGATTTACAATGTAAGATTTCAAAAGATTATAATAAATCACGTGTTCTTAATGAACAATTAAACCCTAACATTTTTAATTCAATTTAGTTATGTCATCATTTAAAATTCCTACACCACACCCAAATTTGAGCCGTAATGGCTTTGATTTGTCTTCTCGTCGTGTGTTCTCTAATTCTGTAGGTCAGCTTTTGCCAGTTGGTTGCTGGGAGTTGAACCCGTCAGAAAAGTTCCGTATTTCTGTGCAGGACTTAGTCCGTACGCAGCCTTTGAATACTGCTGCTTTTGCTCGTTGCAAGGAATATTATCATTTCTTCTTCGTTCCTTACCCTGCGTTATGGATGTATTCTGATTCGTTCTTTACAGGTGTTGTTAACCCAGATAGTTCTGCGAGACGTTCATCTTCTGGTACTACTAATTATGATTGGGTTCCAAAGTCTGCTCCTTATTTTGACCTTGATAAAATAATTGATAGGCTTACTGGTAAATCTTATTCTGCTTTTGATGCGCTTGGTTATAGTCGTGCTTTTGGTGCTTTTAAACTTTTGCACTATTTAGGTTATGGTGTTAATTCAGATGGTGAGGTTGCTGATTTGCAGTCAACTGAAAGTTCTTCTGCTGTGTCTGATGCCTTTGCTGGTACAACTAAGGGTCATCGCTCATCTGTTCTGAAATTTGACGGTCATTCTGGTACTGGTGCGAAGTTTGCTATCTTCCGTTTGCTTGCTTACCAGCGTATTTATAACGATTTCTATCGCAATCAGCAATGGGAGAAACCAGATGTTGAAAGCTTTAATATCGATTGGCTTAAAGATGATAATCTTGCTGAAGTTCCAGTTGATGTTGTTGAAAAGGCTTTAACTCTTCGTTATCGTCAGTGGAACAAGGATTTGATTACTTCTTCAATTCCTACTCCTAACTATAATGAAGGTATATTTGATCTTCCTACTCTTGTTGGTAGTTCTGGTTATGGCATTGAGCGTTCTAATCTTGGAATTGCGTCTTTAAAAACTAATTCCCAAGACGGTTTGCGTTCTGTTTCTCCTACCGATTTGCGTGCTATGTTTGCCCTTGATAAGATGCTCGAGGCTACTCGTCGTGCGCATGGTCTTGATTATCAATCACAGATTGCTGCTCACTTCGGTTTCGATGTTCCAGAAAGTCGTAAACCAATGGCTCACTTTATAGGTGGTTTTGATAATGCTATTTCTATTGGTGAAGTTATTGCAACTGCATCTGGTACAGCTGGTGAATCTCATTCGGTTGTTGGTCAAGTTACTGGCAAAGGTATAGGTTCGTTGAATTCTCATTCTATTGAGTTTACCTCTAAAGAGCATGGACTTATTATGTGTATTCATAGTATCGTTCCACAACCAGACTATAACGCTATATTTGTTGACCCATTCAACACAAAGTTGAATCGTGAAGACTACTTCCAGCCAGAGTTTCAGGATTTAGGCTATGTTCCTCTGAAATCATCTGATTTAGCGTTCTTCCGTTCTGATTCTGCTGCTAATTCACGTGAAGTTAATAATAAAGTTCTTGGCTATGTTCCACGTTATCACGAATATAAAACTGCTCGTGATGTTATCTTCGGGGATTTTATTAGTGGAAAATCTCTTTCTGCTTGGACAACTCCACGTTGGGATTTTGTTAACTTCACAAAGGATAACAATAAGGTTTCGGTTGATTTGTCTGCATCTAACTTCATGATTGACCCTGGTATTATGGATACTATCTTTGCTGTTCAGTATGGTGGTTCTTCAAGTACTGACCAGTTCCTTGTGAATAGTTACTTTAATGTTAAAGCTGTTAGACCTATGTCTGTCACTGGTTTACCTTCACTTTAATTTTTGATTTATGGATAAATTACTTTCTCGTGCTGATATTCTCTATCAGAATCAGCGTTCTGAATCTCATATTACTCGTGTGATTCCTCTCGATGTTAATGGTGTTGTTACTGGTGAATCAATTGTTGATTCTTCATTAACTGATACAATTCAGCCTATTAATCCAGTTACTGGTTGGCGTGATAATTCTATCAGCAGATTGATGTCACCTAATACTCCAAATGTTGAACGTGATTTGATTTTATCTTCTCTCGCTAAACAGAAAGGTTACAATTCTCCTAAAGATTTGTCAGATGATGATTTGCTTGAGATTCTTCCCTCTCGTTATTCAACCGACCCAGTAGAACTTGAAAGGTTTAAAGAGTTCGTTGATGAACTTCGCAATGTTGATGATACAGAGCCTACTGACCCAGTCGAGCCTGCTCCAGTAGAGCCAGTATCTCCGCCTGCTGAATAATTTTCTATAGTCCCTGCAATATCGTAGGGACTTTTACGTTAATTAATTAAAATTACTATTATGCCATTTCCAGTCGCTGCTGCCATTGGTGCAGCTGGTTCAGTTCTTGGTAGCTTTATTGGTGGTTCTACATCTGCTGCTGCTCAAAGACGTGCAAATGAGACAAACTTACAGATTGCACGTGAAACTAATGCGCAAAATTATCGCATATTCCAAGAACAACAACAATTTAATGAAAATCAGTTTAATCGCTGGTTAGATTATTCTACTCCTGCTGCTCAACGTCAACGTTATGAGGATGCAGGAATAAACCCTTATATGGCTGTTGGACAGTTACAAAATGGAACGCCGTCAAGTGCTTTGACTTCTGCTAATTCTGCACCTATGCAAGGCGCACAAGTGCAACCAGTTCAAGGTTTAGGAGATGCCTTACAGAATTCTATTGAACGTGCTGCTGGTGTCTTCTCCTCTATGATTTCATCTATCTCAGATGCAGATTTGAAAGGTAGTCAGAAGACTGGTACAGATATCGATAATCAAACACGAGGACGCCAGAATGAGGCTAATGTGCAAAAGACAAACGCTGAAACTGCTAAGTCTGGCGCAGAGTTCAGACGTACAGAACAAGAAAACAGCTTTTTCGATTCTACTCTTGAACAGCGTAAAGAGTTGATGAATATTAGTGTTGATACTGCCAAGAAACAAAAAGAACTTCTCGACCATCAAGTTATGCAAGTTCAACTCCAGAACGCTATGGCAAATATCGATTTAGGTATTGCTACCAAGTACAAGGATGTTATGTTTAAACAGCAATTATCTAATCTTATAGCGCAAGAGTTTGCAACCTATCAGAATGTCGCTCAAGGTTGGAAACATGTTAGTATTGAAAAGCAGAACGCTAATACTAACGCATATAATGCGAAGACTAATCGTATGAATGCTAATACTAACGCTGCTGTCGGTGCTGCTCAAGTTCAGAGTTTAGTTGCGAACGCTATTGAGTCCGCTGCTCGTACCTCTGGTATTAAGATTGATAATCAGACTAAAGGTCAACTTAATCGTACTATTCTTCAAGGTCTTGGTTTCGACAATATTGATAAGAATAATAAGAATAAGGCATTTTGGTGGAATTTTGGCTTTGACAAAGCTGAGCAACTTTCTCGTATTGGTGTTAATGGCTCTCAGATGTATTATAATTTTGGTGCTGGCTCAGAAAAGTTTACTAAAGCTGCTTCACCTGGTCATTATCTCTTAGGTTGGTAATTTTATTTATTATATCTATTATGAAAAAAATTGATTTGATTTTATTTTGGCTTAAAGTTATAGCTGGACTTTTAGCTTTAGATGTCGTATTTAGAGTATTTGGAGCATTGCTTGTTTCTCTTGGTCACTAATTATTAAGGCACTCATATAAGGGTGCCTTTTTATTGTCTAAAATTAATCAGTTAAAAAACCTTTCGCCTATCGATGAAATGGGCGTTTTTTGAACCTTAAGACTAAATCGTGTAAATATATTTTACTTCTATTTCGTTTGCGATATATCCCACCTTATCCCACGACTGCCCCGCTGCCCGACGTGAGGAGAGGCAGAAACAACCACACACCCCGTTAGGCGCGGAGGAGCATGCCGACGACCCCGTAAATACCAGCGTCGCAGACAGTTTGTTATAATGTTTCTGACGAAGTTATTAATCAGTTTTCACGGAGTGCAATTTGTTAATTCTTACGCAAATTGTGAGCTACCCTTGTCCAAAACTACAAAAACTGACAGAAAACAAAACCTTATACATAAATTTACAATTGCGTACAATTGTGTTAAAGTTATGTTAAAGTTATATTTATCTTATCTACCATTATCTTAAAAACAATAAACACGTTTTGTGTTCATGCTCAGCACATATGGTGCTTATCATCAACACCATATGTGTTAGGCATAAAAAAGTTGCGTAAAGATAGTAAAATTGAATTTATTCATGGTGATATGGTTCACCTTTTATAATTGTGCAAGCACGATAAAGTTGTTCTGTAAA
>ERZ773037.2035-NODE-2035-length-10214-cov-5.406044_pt1 | contig 10214 bp, 9 predicted proteins | sample MGYA00511466_ERZ773037 | MGnify/ENA primary metagenome ERZ773037 (study PRJEB29015, sample SAMEA2738146) | human oral metagenome | biome: human oral; feature: human-associated habitat; material: saliva | place: China | collected 2202 ...
CACCACACCCTGCACCACGATGAGTGTTGTGAGGGCATCATGGGGGAATAGCCCATCGCTACTCGTGATGAGAGGCAATCCCGGCTGCACACCATCAATAGGCTGTCCAAAGAAGAGATACCAGATGCCAACCGCCATAAAGGTCAGCAGTGCCAGAATCTTAATGAGGGCGAACCAGAATTCAAGCTCGCCAAAGAGCTTGACCGAAACTAGGTTGAGGCCCACGGTTACGATCACCACGATAAACGCGGTAAGCCACTGCGGTAGATCATAGAAAAACTGGTTATATCGACCAAACCAGTTAATGTAAATAGCAATAGCGGTTGCGTCTGCCACGGCGGTCATCGCCCAGTTGAGCCAGTATAGCCAGCCGGAGACGAACGCAGCTTTCTCGCCGTAGAATTCGCGGGTGTACGAGACAAAAGAACCTGAGGACGGTCGGTGTAGGATGAGCTCGCCAAGGGCTCGCAGAATCAGATAACCAAAAAAACCGCAGACCGCGAAGATGACGGCCAGCATGGGGCCTGCCTGTTCGAGGCGCCCGCCTGTACCCAAAAATAGACCAGTACCAATAGCCGATCCGATGGCGATCATCTGGAGCTGTCGTGCCCCTAGCCCCTTGTGCAGTCCTTCCTGCTCATGGGCGAAGGCGTCCTCTTGAGGAGGTGCTGTGGTTGGTGCGTCCGCAGGCTTTTGGGCGCTCATTGAAACCTCATTCCTATTTGGATTGCGCAGCGCGGGGTCGGTGATCCCCGTGCGGCTTTGCAACCTGTGCAGCGCAACGCATAAGCAGCGGATCGCACCACAAGTTTGTGGCGCAACCCACGAGATAGTATGTCAATGACTATAACAGAAAAATTCTTAGGATGTAATCGAGGACACCTCTGATGTAAATACATAGAATATTCATTTTGAGGCGTGAATCTCAGCCGAATATATTGGTCGATAAGTTACGCAAAACCGTGCCATAGGTGACCTTGAACGGCATGATATGTCGGAGAAGGCGAGGGTGCTTAATTGCGCTTCGTGCGCTTGCTGATTTTGTTCTCCAGGCTTCTCTTGCGGCGGTTTAACCACCACCAGCTGGGCAGGTGACGTACAGATTTACGGCCTACATCCACCACTGACGGCAGTTTTTTCTTGTGGAGGGTGGTGTCTATCTCATGGTCGGTGGCACCTTCGGCGCGCATCTTCTCGATAATCGCCAGCGACTGTGCCATGGGTCCGCTGCCGAAAACGTGCGCGTCAATACGTGCCTGCACCGCGTTTAATTTGTGGTGAAGGGGCGATTGGGGCTGGGTGTTACTGTCTTGGGTACCCATAGTCCGGGGTCTCTCCTTAAGGTGCGATTACACCTTACTTTACCTGTGTTTGAGCGGAAAAACCGCCTATTTTGCTCTCTGAAAATCGGTCTGCCCTTGCTAAAATGGAGGGTGCAGGTGGCGCATGAGTGCGCCAACAATATGAGCCGCCCCTGAAGCGGGTGGTCGAATCCTAATCAAGGAGTCAGCATGGCTATTGCAACCCCCGAAGTCTACGCAGAGATGCTGGAGAATGCGAAAGCAAAAGGCTTCGCCTACCCGGCAGTAAACGTCACCTCCTCGCAGACCCTCAACGCCGCTCTTCGCGGTTTCGCTGAGGCTGGTTCTGACGGTATTGTTCAGGCATCCACTGGTGGCGCAGCGTACTGGTCGGGTGCGTCGAAGAAGGATATGGTTGTTGGTTCCCTGGCGTTCGCCGCATACGCCCGTGAGGTTGCAAAGCAGTACGACGTAAATATTGCACTGCACACTGACCACTGCCCCAAGGACAAGCTGGACGGCTTCGTTCTTCCCCTGCTCGCCGAGTCTGAGAAGGCTGTGGCCCGCGGCGAAGACCCCATCTTTAACTCCCACATGTGGGATGGTTCCGCTATTGATCTTGACGAGAACCTCAAGATCGCAGCCGAGCTTCTGGAGCGCACTCACAAGGCAAAGATTGTGCTTGAGGTTGAGATCGGCGCCGTCGGCGGTGAAGAAGACGGCGTTGAAGGCGCTATTGACGACACCCTGTACACCACCGTTGATGATGCCGTGAAGACCGTTGAGGCTCTGGGTCTGGGTGAGAAGGGCCGCTACATTGCGGCGCTGACCTTCGGCAATGTGCACGGCGTGTACAAGCCCGGTAACGTGCACCTGCGCCCCGAACTGCTCAAGCAGATTCAGGACGAGATCGGCGCTAAGTACGGTAAGGAGAAGCCGTTCTCGCTCGTGTTCCACGGCGGTTCCGGTTCGACCGCCCAGGAGATTGCGGATGCGGTTTCCTACGGTGTGATCAAGATGAACATCGATACTGATACCCAGTACGCTTTCACCCGCCCGGTTGCCGGTCACATGTTCAGCAACTACGACGGTGTGCTTAAGGTTGACGGCGAGGTCGGCAACAAGAAGACATACGACCCCCGCGTGTGGGGCGCTAAGGCTGAAGAGGGCATGGCAGCTCGCGTGGTCGAGGCTTGCCAGCAGCTCGGTTCGGTAGGCACCTCGCTGAACAAGTAGGTAATTCTCAGCCGGATTGCCCCGGCATCAAAAGGCTCTTTATGTGATAGCTGTAATGCTTTATCACATAAAGAGCCTTTTTAGTATGTGCGGAGAATTTGTCGTACGAGTCCTGCGAAGAGGCAAAAATAGTGGGACGTGAAAGATATACATGGTAGTTTTGAATTTATGAGCGAGCAATCATCGAAAGACAACTCTGTCGAACAGAACCCGCAAGATGCGGTAAAACCTTGGGCGACGTCGCAGTCTTCCGGTTCTCAAGCTTCGACGGTGCCGGGGCAGTATGCATACCTGGGAGCCGCGAACCAAACGGAAGCGCCCATAGCCGTGACAACGGTATACCCTAAATTTCCGCTCCGTTGGCTTTATGGGGTGCGTATTGCGTTCATGATGGTGAGCCTGGGGTTGTCCGTGTGGAGCATATATAACATTGTGGAGTTTATCGCTGAGTATGGATTCAAGTATTGGGACGCAGAATATTTTCTGCACGTAGTGTTGACATGTGCATTTCTGGTATATCATAGCCTTCAGATACTCGCCGCTATCTTCTATCTCAAGTCTAAAGCGCTGGGATTTATTCTGAGCATCAATATTATTGGTCTGATCCTTCAAGCTCTAGAAATAACAACGCTAATTGATGTGGTCACCCATATGGATGACTTCTTCCGGTACGCCATTGGCTTGACGTACCTCTACTGGGCTCTATATTTCATAGACATAGCCCTCTGCATCGTCTTTATCTTCGTGACGGTTCGAGAATATTCTCGCCGTCGGACGAATAAAACAGTTTGGGTGCAGGGAGCACAGGCGCAAACCGCACAATCTCAGCCTGTACGGCCTCAGAACCCGCCTGAGCAGCCCCTAATGTAGCCGATACTCGCAAGCTGTGAAAATACATGAGTGCCCCGAACTATGGACGGTTCGGGGCATACGTATTTTAGCTACAACGGGCCTTCTTGATGCTGCTTTCCGCTTTTTGCGCCTTTGCCCGGAGAACTGCCAGCAAATACAAAGACTGAAGCCTTCAAAGCGTGCCTGTTTTTAAGTCATCCTTCAGATGTGCAGAATACCCTGAAAATATCGGCTCATCGTAAAAGCTGCAGACTGGCAAGGAGCGCACATGTCAAAACATAATGAGGAATTACACGCTGTACCTTCACTGCTTGAGTTGGCTGAACAGCTTGAGAACAAAGCCGCCGAAGAAGAAGCACGGGAGCAAACGCAAGACAAAGAAGACGAAGAAGAGGCCCGAACTGCGCAGCAAACAGGGAAGGGCGCCCAGTCAGAAGACACGGACAAAAACGATCAGGCGCCTAAACCACCGGATGAAGATAAACACCGCAACGACCATGCGGAGCAAAGCACACACGAGGAACCGCATGAAACCTCCGAAAAACCCGCACCTGCTAGCGAGGACGCTAAGCAGACAAACCGCGTGTCTGCTGGTGTTGCATCCACTGGAGGAGCGTCAGAAACTTCTATCGTTCCTCCCAAGACCAAGGCTGAGGTGTACACGCTCGCCAAGACCGCACGCACCTTTAAAGTCGTCTTTATTGGAGTTCGGTTCTCTTTTCTCCTGCTCCCGCTTCTTGCACTATTGGTTGCTACGGTATCTGGGGTGGTGTTTCCTGCACCTATAATCTTCGCGTACCCGATTCTGCTTTTACTGAGCCTAGGCCAAATTGATAAAGGACGTGTTGCCGTAAACGTCGCAGCTAATATCTTAACGTTACTGAGCCTGCCCTTTTTGTGGGGAATCACCATGTCGCTCTACAAAATATTTATGACTCCGGGTATTACGCTGTGCGCCTTCGAGCTATTTTGCGCTGTATACAGCTTGGCGCAGGCATCCAAAATCTCCAAAGGTTATAACCAGTTGGGAGAGGCCGGTCAGCGTCTCTATGAGAAATACGTAACTGCCGAGGACTTACCCCGTGAAACGTCGTTAAGCAATATAACGCCCCCTACACACCCGGATACCCCAGAAAAACCTGCCGAAAACCCTGAAGAAGGCACCAAATCCTCCAGTAATACTACTGCGCCTGAAAGCACAGAGCTGACCAGTACCGATGCGCCCACAGAGACGACAGCACCAGCCGTCACCCAGAGCGATGAGCCTGAGGCAGAGATTACGGAAACCCACGATAAAGAATCCGCCTCGAGCGACTCGGGCGAACATAACAGTCTTCTCCCCGGTATCCCGGTTGTATCTGAGCATCTGGTGCAGCAAGCCCAAAGCTCTCAACTGTCGCCGCAATCCCACCCAAGTTCCAAGCAACATAAGACCCACGATCACTAAACGCCTGCATATCGCATTGTGCGGGTGAGCACTGGCTGGCACTGGCCCGTTGTAAAACCTTGGGAAAACGACACATCATACCGCCCGCGTTTTAGTAATCTAGCGAGGGAGTAGCGGGTTCGGAGAAGACGCAAATTTCTCACTATTTGATATTTTGGGTTGATATTTGATGTTTTTTAATAATTCCGCGCTAGATTGTCAGCTTACCTTCAGGTTGGGTGTTTAGGATGCCTACATGAGCGCCGATAACATATTTCAGCAACGACACACTGAAGAGTCTGTGTACGATGTAGATCACCTCCCCTACTCGCTGTTATACGAACAGCCTCAGGCGCCGGTGCAATCATCGTATACGGTGTACTCTTATGAACCAAATCAGCAAGGGCAGTATCAATTTGTACCGCAGAGGACCGAGGCGCCGCCGTCTCCCACGTATGCTCCACCGGCTTTTCCTGCTGCGCCGCTGCCGCCGCAGGGGGTTATGCCGCCGCCTGCTATAGGGGCCTCACCGCTTAAATATGTTGCCTTGTATTGGGTGCGTGCTTATGTACCAATGGCTATTATGCTTCTAAGCCTAGTTTTTATATATTTTATATTGCTTCGCGATGCACAAGAATATTACTTGATTCTATTCATCCTGTTTATTATACCCAATATACCATATATGGTGAACATCATATTGCAGGCTTTCTGTGCTTCTTTTTATAGTAAAGGAAAGTTGTTAGGTGTAGTACGGGCCATTAATATTTATGGATTCGTAGCCTGCGGGTTGTCTATGATTGTAGCTTTTGCGATAAACCCGTTTATTTTACCGTTCTTGGTGTTTGACACTGTTATGGGAATCTTTTACATGTTAGAAATATCAAGCTATCAGCGGCAGGAAGAGGCGGCACGTATGTTCGCCTCGCAGCCGACGTACCCCAATAACGGCGTGGTACCGCCGCAGTATGCCTATCCGTCCGCTGTCCCCGTCCCGCCAGCTCAACAGGCCGGTCAGACACCCTATCCGTACCCACCCGCTGCCCCGGACGTGCGTCCCAATCAGGAGCACCCCCAATAGGTGACACTATTAAGGTGGCCGACGGTAGATAGCTACAGTTTTTAAAATTTAAGGATGTATCACATGAGTACCCCAGGATTCCCGCAGAACCCTTACATGGGAGTGCCCCCTCAGGTGCCCCCGACCACCGTAGCGCCGTATGGGCCGAGTGCGCAGAAACCCAATACTATATATGTTGTTTTTTACTGGTTACATTGTATTGTGCATGCAGCACACATTGGTTTCTGGATTTTTATGGTAACAACTCCTATATTAAAGTCGACCGGCCATGAAAAAGGTTTAGGCATTTTCTTCGCCATTATACTTTCGATCTTAAGCATCCCCTATATTTTGTATATTATCCTGCAGATTATTAGTGCTTTTATGTATCAGCGCGGAAAACTTTTTGGCCTGGTTATGGGTATAAATATTTACGGTGCAGTACTTGCAGGAATCGCCGTTTTTTCCCTTTTCCCCTCGCGGCTTGATAATACAACAATAGAATTAACCGGCTATATTCTTCTCATATTTATTGTGTGTATAGTATGGATGGTGGTCTGTATTCTCTACTCGGTAGACTGTGCACGGCATATGCAGGACATTAAGAGGCAGCGTGAATATCAGCGGCTAGCCATGCAGCAAGCAGCTGCAGCCTACCCTACATATGGGGGCGGGATGGTGCCGCAATACACCCAAATAGGGTACGAGCAGCGACCACCGTATTACTACCAATAGCAGTGTGGGCCTCACCCGTGAAGGGGGAGGCCCACGTTTTGGTGTTAAATATTTAGCTGCTGGTTGATGGCGGGCTACTTGCTGCCACACCCGCAGCCACCGCATCCGCAGCCACCGGACTTGGTAGCAACAGAACCCTCTGTGGGAATGCCGTCACCGGTATCCCCGCCCATGAGATTCACGCGGTTACCAATATCGGGACCACCCACAACCTGGGGCTTCTTCCCGGCAAGAGTGGCCGCGAACCCGGCGGGTTCACGTAACCCGCCCGGCGATAAGTCAGGCACCGGGCTACCTGCACCCCCGGTTGGCCCACAGGCTGCCGCAGCCGCATTAACCTTCGGACTTTTGACCGTGTGTGCCTTTGCAAAACGTTTCAGCTGCTCAGCGGTGGGGTACATGAATGATACTTTTACTTCGCCATTCACCAACATAATAGGCAGGACCTCAAGGCCGCTCATAGCAATCTGCTCCGCCACCGGTTCGCATTCCTCAAACGCTGAGGGGTAGGTGTCGGTGGCAAATACCTCAATATCAACCCCGTCATCCAAAGCCTGCTGCGCCGCGCCTAAAAAGGCGCTGCGTTCCACATCGCCCGGGTCATTGGGGTTCTCTCCCGGGCCCGGGATGAAGACCTCAAGAATAGTGCCTGTTGGCTGCTCTTCGCTCATACCCACTCCGCCATTGTTGATTGGTGCACCATCATGTGCCTGAACTTGCTCCTAAGTTTACTCGCGTTGCATCCGTGCTGACAGGGGGATGCCGCAAGGATGCGCGCATGGCTTAACTGCCCTAACCCCAGGCCGGGAAACCTGTAAAACGAGTGGTGCGGCACATCTTCCACAATGCGTCATGGGGCTTTGGCCACACCCCTCACCCGCTAAATACGGTATCCTTGATGCAGAAACGTGTTCCAGATCGCCGCAGGGGATCGCATCGGTTTCATGACCACCCCACCCCACTGAAGGAGATTATATGTTTGGATTCGGCAAGAAAAAAGAAGCTGCAGAACAGCCTGCCGCCGAAATTTATGTAGCACCTGTCAGCGGTGAATACCTGCCTCTCGCCGAGGTTTCAGACCCTGTTTTTTCGCAGGGTGTGATGGGTGATGGCTACGCTGTGGATCCTACCGATGGTGTTATCTGCGCCCCCGTTAGCGGCGAGATTGCGCTCATTCAGGACACCCTGCACGCATTTATGATTCGCACCCCTAACGGTGGTGAGGTGCTGGTGCACATCGGCATTGACACCGTAGACCTTGGTGGTGAAGGGTTTGAGGGTCTGGCTAAAGTCGCCGATAAGGTTGATGCAGGCGACCCCATTGTTAAGGTGGACTGGGCCGCAATTGAAGGCCGCATCCCCTCAAAAGAAACCATGGTGATGATTACTAATACCGCGAAGTTCAATATTTCTAAGGAATCTGACGCTCGCCGCACCGTTCAAGCTGGCGACCGCGTTGCTGAAGCCACCAAGAAGTAGCAACTTCCACTTTTCCGCATTTACTGACACCCCGCCGTCGCGTGTATCGAGACCCTCCGATACCCGCCCGGCGGGCTATTTTTATGCGTACTTTGCGTATTTGCCGGGCGTTGGAGGCCCTGTTAGCCGCGTAATGCTCCGGATGAACGGCTGTTAACCGAAACCATTTTATGCCCCTGACTAGGGGCTTTATTTTCTGCTGCAAAAAACACGCATAAATCTTTAGAAAACAGAGACAGGCAGCTTAAAAATAGATATGCTACTTAAAGCATAAGTTCACTACAAGTAGGGCTTAATGCACACACATAACACACGTAAAACTGAATTAACAACGAATGAACGAGGGAGACTACCCGATGACAACATTCAACTTTAACTTGAACCGTCGTGCTCTTATTGGCGCCGGAACACTAGGAGCAGCCGCAAGCGTCTTTGGGGCGGCAAGCAGTGCATCTGCCGCAGAAGCGAGGCAAAACGCCGCCCCGCAGGCGCAGGGGACACTCCCGGGTGCCGTATCAACTGCTGCACACAACTTTATCCGCCGTCAGGAATTCTTCATCGCCCACCGTGGCGCAGGAGATGTAAACCCCGAACACACCGCCTACGCTTACGCAGAATCCGTGCGGCGCGGTGCGGAAGCCGTCGAAATCTCAGTGCGCACTACCTCCGACGGCAGGCTCGTGTGCATGCACGACGAAACCCTGCAGCGCACTACGGGGTCAAATATGGTAGTGCGCCACAATACCTACGTGCGGCTGCGCAGCGTATATGTGAACATGCGTGAAACCCTCGGTGAAGGCGCCCCGCTGGAGCTGATTCCTACCCTGGATGAGGCACTGGATTCCATTGATGCCATTAACCGCAACACCATTCTGTTCATTGAAGCGAAAGACGGCCAAGGCCAGCGCCTGCTGCTTGAGACGATTAAGCGCCGCAATCTTGCCGCCCGCACCGTCGTAAAAGTCTACCGTGACGGCAACGGCAAATACGACCCCAACTCCCGCTTCCTCACCCAGGCCAAGGCAGCAGGATGCCAGACCTGGTGCTACTTCGATGCCAATGACAGCCAGCCTGGAATCCAGCGCATGGCCGCCTCCGCCAATGTGGACGCTATTGGGGTACCCTTCTATGAGAACACGCGCGGTACCGCATCCGGCACCATGTCTGTGGAGAATGTACGCAAGGTGGTAGGTTACGGCAAGCCCGTAATTGTGTGGGAGATTCACCGCCGCAGTGTGCACCAGCGTTTCCGTGCCCTGGGTGTGCGCGGGTTTATGTGCCCGGACCCGTACTGGATTACCGGCGGTAACCTCGACCCCAACCTAAAACTAGGGGAGGGGCGCCGCCTGCACGGAATGATTCCGGCTGAAGTCACGAACCCGCGCGATATGCCCGACTATTCCCGCGGGGCCCTCGTGCACAGTCAGCCCCATGACGAGTCGGTGCTGCTGGGTCCGCTGGTGAGCATGACCGCACGCCAGAACTACACCCTAGATTTTTCGATGCGTTGGGAAAACAGGCTGCCCTCCACCACCTGGCAGTACGGCTACCTGGTATTTGGCCGCGAACACGACGGGCCGTTCGGTATTGCCTCAAAATTCCGGGGTGAGGCTACCGACGGGTGCTATGTGCTGACGCTGCGCCCCGGCGGCCGTGTGCGCGATGAAAACGGCAAATACCTCAGCGGCGATATTGCACAGGTGCTCCGTTATGACCCGGCCAAACGCGGCAAGGAGCCGGTGGTGCTGCACACCATGAAGCTGGAGAAGCCTCTAGCGGCCAACCGCAATATTGACGGGAAGATTATTGTTAAGAAGGATTTCTTCTACTACGTGATTAATGGCCAGTACTCGCCACAGCTGAATGATACTGCACACCGCGGCCCTTATGTGCACTTTGGCCGGTACCACGGTAACAGCAATGGTGGTCCGTTGGCGCTGACCAGAATGGTTGCGCGCGAATCGTGGGCATAGTGCTTGATGGCCGGGCATCATCATGCTGCGCTAATTCGGTGAATGTTTCACGTGAAACAGCAAAAAGCAGTTGTTAGCGGTTGCTTTTTTGGGGATATAAAGGATGCGGGGTGCCGCCTAAAGTGTAGGCGGCACCCCGCATTCGCATACTC
>ERZ773037.2038-NODE-2038-length-10212-cov-4.469233_pt1 | contig 10212 bp, 9 predicted proteins | sample MGYA00511466_ERZ773037 | MGnify/ENA primary metagenome ERZ773037 (study PRJEB29015, sample SAMEA2738146) | human oral metagenome | biome: human oral; feature: human-associated habitat; material: saliva | place: China | collected 2202 ...
CTTCGATTACGGCGGTTTATAAAGGTAAATCACATGACACAACTATGGGCTACACCCCGCTAGAAGGTGTAATGATGGCGACGCGTGCTGGATCAATGGATGTGGCGGCGGCACTGGCAATGAAGCGTGCGTTGAAGATTGAAGACGATATCGAACTCGAGCGCTACCTAAATAAGCAATGTGGTCTACTTGGTGTTTCTGGTGCATCCGATGATTTGCGTGTGGTTATTCAATTACGTGATGAGGGTGACAAGATGGGGTCGTTTGCTTATGCCCTCTATATTTATCGTTTGCAGGCTTGTATCAGTCAGATGATTGCTTCGATGGGTGGTGTCGATGCTTTGGTCTTTACTGCAACCATTGGTGAACGTTCAGACGATGTGCGCAGGCAGGTAATTCAAAAGATGAAATATCTTGGCTTTGAGCTGGATGCTGAGAAAAATACCGGTGAAATGCCAGAACGCCATACTTTGATTTCGAAAGATGAGTCTAAGCCAATTTATGTGGTGCGTACCGATGAAACTAGTGAAATGATCGAACACGCAAACTTAATTTTGGCAGATTAAGGACGTGAAATGAAAAAATATAGTGCGATGAGCACTATATTTTTTAGGTTAATTAATTTTCTTCGGTATCGAAGTTTTGATCGTCGAGTCCGTCGAGTAATTTAAGACTCTCGCTACTTGGTAAGGATTCGACATTTTTGAGTTTACGCTCGATGACGCGGGAAGTGGTGGCAGCGGCATCGATTTTATTAGCGGATTCCTGAAGTTTCTTTTTGGTAGCTTCGAGGAGATCGCCAAATTTACCAAATTGACTTTTGACGGCGCCAAGAATTTGCCAAACTTCACTACTGCGTTTTTCGATGGCGAGAGTACGGAAGCCCATGAGAAGGCCCGATAGAATGACTGGCAAAGTACTTGGTGAAGCGATGGTGATGTGGAATTTTTGGCGGATTTCATCGTCAAGGCCAGGGATGCGAAGGATTTCGGCGTAGAGTGATTCTGTCGGCAAGAACATCATGGCGAACTCGGTAGTGTGTGGTGGGTCGATATATTTGGTGGAGATTTTCTTGGCCTGCTCTTTGACATCGGTAGCTAGAGCTTTTTGGTATCTAATAATCTCGGCTCTATCTCCTTGTTCATAGGCGGCAATTAGGCGTTGATAATTCTCGACTGGGAATTTACTATCGATTGGTAAGAAAACTTGGGCGGATTCATCTTTGCCAGGCATTTTGACGGCGAACTCGACACGATCACTGGAGCCTTTTTTAGTAGCGATATTTTCACAATATTGATCTGAACTTAAGGTGTCGCTAATGATATTGCCAAGTTGAACTTCGCCATAAATGCCGCGGGTCTTGACACCTTCCATGACCTTTTTTAGATCACCGACACCGTTAGCGAGAGTTTTCATTTCACCAAGACCTTGATAAACCTGAGTAAGTTGAGTGGAAATAGTCTTGAAGCTTTCATTGAAGCGTTTTTCGACCGAAGCCTGAAGTTTTTCGTCGACAGTTTGGCGCATTTCTTCGAGCTTTTTAGTGTTATGATCCTGAAGTTCACGGACACGAGTATCGAGAGTTTTTTGAACTAAGCCAAAATTATCGGAGATCTCTTTGCGATTTTCGCGGAAGTTAGTGCCAATATCTTTAGTGACGCGATCGACATTGGTTTCGATACGAATCATGCGTTCGTTCATATTGGCAAAAGTTTGCGTGGTTTGATCCTGCAAAGTGGCGATACGATTTTTGAGTTCTGGTAAATCAGTATTTTTCTGATTGGTTTTCGAAAAAACGATAAATAAAATAATTAAATTAATGACCGAAACGATGAGTAAAATAAGTGTGGTAATATCCATGAAATCCTCTTATGCTAATAGACAAATTATAACACAAAAACAGAGAGGAAAAATGACTATAATGAAAATTAAAGATTAGCGCAGATATTTAATGTGGGGTTTAAATAAATTAGAGATTAGTGCGATTATTTAGGGCGGCACTCAAAGTGATTTGATCAGCAAAAGACAGATCAACGCCGAGTGGGAGGCCGCGCGCTAGACGGGTAATGGTGAGTTCGGGGTATTTTTCAGAAAGCATTTTTTGTAAAAGCAGAGCCGTGCTCTCACCTTCTACGCTTGGATTGGTGGCGATAATAATTTCCTTAACTGCGTCATTTTCGACGCGAGAAATCAATTCTTTGATATGCAGAACTTCTGGAGTAATGCCGTCAATCGGCGAAATGGCGCCGCCTAGTACGTGATAGGTGCCACGATATTCTTTGGTTTGTTCAAAGGCGTAGATATCTAGTGGTTCTTCGACGACAAGAATAGTGGTCTTATCACGTTCTGGTGAGCTATAAAGTGGCGAAACTTCTTCGTCGGCGTTGATTAAAGCAAAAGTAATTGGACAGGTTTTGACCTGTTCGTGTAAATTGCTCAAAGCGTTAATGAGCTGTTCCGAGATTTTGCGATCGCTACGAAAAAGATAAGTCGCGTAGCGTTCGGCGGTTTTGTTTCCGACGCCAGGTAGCTTACCAAGTGCGTCAATAGTATCAGTGAGGGCTCTAGGGAGCATTAAGCGCCAAGTCCTAGATTGCCAAGTTGGCCCATCAAAGGCTTCATTTTGTCGGCAGCAATTTCTTGGGCTTTAGCGTAACCATCGCGGAAGCAGTTTTCAATCCAGCGTTCGAGCTCGGTAATATCTTCGAGGTCCACACGTTCTGGATCGATGGTAACTTTTTTAACTTTCAGCTCACCAGTAATCTGTACTACGACGGCACCGTCTCCGGCTTCTACTTCTACGATTTCATTTTTGAGATCTTTTTGTGCTTTACGAAGTTCATTAAGCATTTTCATCTGGTCAAAGGTAGCACCCATAATTTCTCCTATTATTCTCTATTCTTAATTAATATTTATTATAACATCTCTTACTTGGATTTATAAAGATAGAGACGGTCGGCATTTTGAGATTTTTCGTTGGTGACGATATGTTCGAGTTCGTAATGTTCCGTATCGGTAATTTTCTCGAAACTAATAATATTATGCTTCTTCGTATTCTCACTGAGATTCGAGATGTATTGATACTTCGGAGTTTTATTGAAGATGGTATGTGAGTTAGCTAAATGAACATAAAAGTTACGATTTTCTTGATTTTCCGGCAAATAAAGTAGGTGATTTTCGTAGTAACGCTCAAGCAATCTTAGGTCGTTAGTAAACTGGTTGGCAACTGGTGCGCTATAACGATAGCCATAAACAAAATGGTTTAGGTCAGAGGTGATAACGATGAGCATAAATAAACCGATTGGCAGTACGCCGATGATTTTGGCATAAGGATTGTATGGGAAGATACTGGACCATTTATGCAGAATATATTTCATACCATGTGCAACTAAAATGGCGAGTGGCAGGATGAATAGAATAATCATTTGTGAGTTAAGTCCAGAGATTAATAAGGTAAAAATCGTAAGTAGGAAGGCCATAGAATTTCGGGAGGCGAAAAAACCTTTGAAAGTGGAAATGAAGCCGATAATGGCTAGGGTAATGGCCGGTAAGCCATAAAGTGGAGCGAGGAAGGTACTTTCGACTAATCCGTTCCAGGTAATCGCTACCCGGATGGCGTTACTAAGATTGTGAAGATAATTTGTTAGAGAGAAATTAGGCATGAGCAGGAGTTCGGTAAAAATCTCTGGGTGTTTAAGACCACGCAAAATTAGTGTGGTAACGGTAGAAATTACCATTAGGCTGAAAATCGCTAGTGGAATTTTTGGCAGATTTTTAAGGGTAAAACGTAGATGCGGATGAACAAAAACGTAGATTAAAATGAAGAAGTCTAAATAAAGCATGTAGGGGGTAAAAATACTTAGACACATAAAAATGCCGAACAGGAAGCACCAGCTGGCCTTAGGTTTATTTTCTCCTTGGACTTTAGAGCCGAGCCAAAGTAGAAGTGTGGTCCAGAATAAAATCATGATTAGGGCAGTGCCACTACCAGAGATAAAAAGAAAGCTGGAGGAAAGTACGGTAATAATGCTGGCCATGATGGCGGTGTTGTTTTTAAACCAGCGGTTAAGGAGAAGAATAATCAAAATACAGGTAATTGCACCAATGATTACACTGGGGAGCATGATGGTGTAGGGTGAAACACCAAGAATTTTAAAGATTCCCTTTTGGAGTAAATGATAAGGTAAATCGACAATCACTTCGCGAAAAATGGTGTGACGATTGAGTTCAAAAGTCTTAGTAGTGAAGGCGAATTCATCATTCGAGAGGCCGTTCGGAGTGATGAGCGGTAGGAAGAAAAGTAAACCGGTGAAAATTAATCCAAGTAATAAATAGCCAAGTTTGAAACGATGGCGAAATAAGAAAAATTTGTTTGGATTGAGTTTACCCACGTTTCTATTATAGCAAATTTAAGCAAAAACTTAAAAACGATCGCGGTTCGGTCCTTCGAAATAGGGAGAGTTAAGATTTTAATAGACGAAAACTCGGTTTTATTCGCGGGTTTTGTCGAGATTCATAAAGCGAAGCAATTCTGGGTGGAAATAAAGTTCAATCTTACCGATGGCACCGTGGCGGTGCTTGGCTATGAGCAGCTCGGTGATGTTGGTCGGTTCGTAGCCTTCTTCTTGGTGGTAATAGTCGACACGGTGCAGGAACATTACAAGGTCGGCGTCCTGCTCGATGGAGCCGGATTCACGCAGGTCGGATAGCACTGGTCTTGGATCATCACGGCCGGTGACACTACGAGAAAGCTGCGCCAGAGCAATTACGGGAATTTCAAGTTCACGTGCGAGAATCTTTAGGCCACGAGAAATTTCCGTCACCTCTTGCACGCGGTTACCAGCATAGCGATCGGAGCCGGTAATCAACTGGAGGTAGTCGACAATAATTAGTCCAATATTATGATCATGGTGAGCGCGGCGAGCTTTGTTGCGAAGCTCTAAAATCGTCATGGAGCTGGTATCATCTAGGTAAAGTGGAATTTCACCCATTTCACCAAGGGCGTCACCGATTTTTGCGAAGTCGTCATTGGAAATATTACCAGTACGGATACGCCAAGAGTCGACATTAGAGGTGGTGGAAATAATACGATCGACAATTTCATTTTTTGCCATTTCCATAGAAAAGAAAAGTACACCACATTTGTTAATGCCAGCAATATTATAGGCTAGGTTTTGAGCAAAAGTGGTTTTACCCATGGCCGGACGCGCACCAATAATAATCAGGTCGCCTTTTTGGAGGCCGGCGGTTTTGTTGTCAAGATCACGGAAACCAGTCTTAAGGCCACGGAGAGCGCCTTTATTTTTGCTAAGCATTTCCATACGGTCATAGGCGTCGACCAGAAGGTCAGAAAGTGCGGTGTAATCGGTTTTTGTATTGCTATCAGAAACCGCGAAAAGTTCTTTTTCAGCTTGTCCCAGCATGGCGCCTACTTCATTGGCGGAATCGTAGGCCTTGGTAGCAATTTCGGTGCCGGCCTTGATGAGACGGCGACGAATCGAGGCTTGCTCTACGAGATTGGCATAGGAAAGCGCATTAGCGGCAGTTGGTACGACCATGGTGAGATTAGAAATATAGGTCGCACCACCGACTTCCTTGAGAAGCTTCATGGATTTGAGCTCGGAAGTCAAAGTGACAAGATCGATTGGTTGACTACGTTCATAGAGATTCATCATGGCGCGATAAATATGTCCATGAATTTGGTGATAAAAATCAATAGGTTTAAGTTTTTCAAGAATGTCTGGAAAGGTCGTACTGTCGAGTAGTATGGAGCCAAGGAGAGATTTTTCAGCTTCAATATTCTGAGGTGGAACTTTACCGCCAAAAAGGCTAGGGTCATTTTGAGAAATGGTCGATTTTTGCGACCTTGGTTGAGCTGATTCCGCCATATTACCTCCTAGAATGGACTATCTTCAAGTTCTTGTATGTTACCCATTATATCAGAAATCGCGCTAAGTGAGGTGTCGTCAGTTTTTGGTGTAGCTTCCAATTTTCCGGCACTAAATTGATTAAAATCGACGGCGGTACTCGGAATTTTATGCTCGTCGGGATTCATGATGATAATATTGAGGCCATTGATAGCGGTTTTTAGGACTTCGAGATTATTTTTGCTGTTTAGAATATTGAACCAAACCTTGGCACTCGGGTAAATTTCTAATTGATTAGATTTGTAGGCAAAATAGGATTTGTTGAGTGGAACGAAAAGAGTTTCCGCGATATTTTTGATGTTTTCCAAGAAACCCTTGGCACTAAAATTACCGGAGCCAGAAACCACGGCCTCTGGAATGGTCATGGCTTCGGCCTGAACTTGTTGATTCTGAATCTCGGCACGTTCTTGGATTTTTTCGGTAAGCTTGGACTTAGAAATTTTGACTAAGCGTTCACGAATTTCGGGATTAATCGAAGGCTTGGCAGATTCTTCTGAGGCCACTGGAGCCGCTGGCGCTGCCGGGGCTACTGGAGTTGTTTGAGTTACTGGGGGTATCGGTTCGACGATAGGAGACTCCGCGGCTATGGAGGTTTCTGTGGTTGCTTGCGTGCTTATTACTCCTTGTGTTTGGGTGTTCAATGGGGTCTTGGTGGCCTGAACTTGTGGAGCCGAGGTGGCAGAGATGGTAATCGGTGCAGCTTTAAAGTGATCTAAAATTAAGGCTACAATGAGCTTGGCACTGGCAAATTCGCCATTGACGGCATAAAGCTTTTCGATGAGATGAAGATTTTTGGCGGTAGGATTTTGCACGATGGCTTTGATAAGGCTTGTCGCGATTCCCTCGGCTTTATTGCCTTGGTTAATGAGTTCTTCGACGAGACTACGAATTTGGTCGATATTTTCTTGCTCGTAGTTTACTAGTAATTCTTCAATCAGAACTTGCTTAGGTACCCCCAAGGCAGATGAAACTTCTTCGGTAGTGATTAGGGTGGATTTATCGGCGTGAAGATTACTTAATTGATCGAGAATCGATAAAGAATCACGAAATGAGCCGCCGCCCTGTTCGATGAGTAATGAAAGAGCGTCTTTTTCGATGTTGATTCCCTCTTTTTGGCAAATACCTTCAAGAAATGGTTGCATGATAGATTTGTCAGCCAGCTTGAAATGGAAAATCTGTACGCGTGAAAGGATAGTGGCAGGGATTTTTTCTGGGTTAGTAGTAGCAAAGATAAAAACAATATGCTCTGGTGGTTCCTCGAGAATTTTCAGAAGTGCGTTAAAAGCATTTTTCGAGAGCATATGAATTTCATCGATAATGTAAACCTTGTATTTGCCGGTGGTCGGGGCGAGCATGGCCTTGTCGCGTAATTCACGGATATTTTCGACCATAGTAAAAACGGCGGCGTCAATCTCGATAATGTCGACATAATTATCTTCCAGTTGATAATCGAAGTGATTAATTTCGTGAGCAAAAATACGGGCTACTGAAGTTTTGCCGCAGCCTCTGGCGCCGACAAAAAGATAGCCGTGAGAAATTTTTTGATTAGTGAGTTGAGTTTGTAACTGACGAATAGTATCGTCTTGACCGACAACGTCTGCGAGTTTAAGTGGACGGTATTTACGGTATAGGGCTTTCGTCATATTTAGAGCGACGCCTCGACGGCAGCCCAATTGGCGTCATCGTTGTTCGCTGGAATGACTACTGAAACCTGAGAACCTTCTTTGAGACGGAAATAGGTTACCGATGCATAAAGAATTTCGTATTCTCGACCATTAACTTCGACAAAATATTTGTCGTCATGGCGAATCAAGGTACCGATTACGGTCTTGCGCTCGACTGGTCCGATTTGCTTGTAGAGGAATTTGCCTTCCTTCGTGATGGTGAGCTTCATAATGTCACCTTCGACAAGCTTGGACTTACTGGCGTAGTTGGCTGGAACTGGGTAGTTCTTACCGTCTTGGTCGATCATGATTTGGCCATCAAAGACACCTTCGATAATCTTGCCTTCGTTATTACTAATGACTACTTCTCTCGGAGTAGTAATGGTTTCTCCGTCTCCGAGCATTGAAATCAAAAGTTCTTTGGCGGCGGCCAAATTGGTTTCTGCTTCTTGAATAAGAGAACGGAGTCGTTTTATTTGTTTTTCTGGTAATTCAGACATCACCTCGCATCCTGTCTGTTTAATAAATATCACTTTAATCGTACGGCCTTTTTGGGAAAATGTCAAGAAAGATAAGGTCAAAATTAGTGGACTTTATGGGGAAATTATGTTAAAAAATGCTATTTTTAGTAAAATGGTTTATGATAGAGATATGATAAAAATTATTGCTGGTGGCAAGAAACATATTCCAGAGATTGTGGGTTTAATTTCGGAATACGAAAAGCGTTTGAAGAAACCGTTTGATATTAAATGGCAATTTTTCGAAGAGAAAAAACTTGATGAGTATCTGGCTAGCTGGCCGTTCACGGGGCGAGAATTTGTGATACTTTTGGATGAGCGCGGAGTGAATTTTAAGAATGGTCAAATTGCGGAAATTATGTCGCGCGAGTTTAATTTTGGGAAAGAAATTGTCTTAATTATTGGCGGCGCATATGGAGTGACGGAAGAAGTGAGGAAAAAATCTGATGTGGTGTGGAGTTTTTCGAACTTGGTCTTCCCTCATCAATTGATGCGCGTGATGTTGATAGAGCAAATTTATCGTACGCAAGAAATTTTGCATGGTGGAAAGTATCATCACGAATAATTACTATTATTAATGTACCCAGCTCGGTTAGTTTTACTACTTTAATGAGATGATTGCGTAGTGAAATACTTGATTTTTTATTCAAAATATTGTAGAATATTTTTGTTTCAATGTTAAGCTAAAAACATAGCTTTGTTCTTTAAGAAAGGTTGGTGACTAGTATGCCAAGAAGCGCCGAATTGGACAGTTTATTTGCTCGCAAGCAGGAAGCTTTTGTGCGCAAGCAAGCCGCATTCCAGAAGTATATTGATGCAAAAAATCGTGCAAACGAAGCTCATGACAGAATGCAGTCAGCATGGGATCGAAGAGTTGCTGCTCGAGAAGAAATGAACCGGGAATACAATAGTATGCAGCAGTCAAAAGGTAGTAGGGATGCTATCTGGGCTGATTTTAACCGAGTTCGTCAGGGGAATAGCTCGAGAATCGATCAACTCCGCCAAGAAGCTGATATGGAGCATGAAATGATGAAAAATTGTTTCGATAGCGCTAGTGCAGCTTACTCATATGGTAATAAGGCGGATGCTCCAATGTATTCCAGTGAAGGTCATGCACATAAGGAACGGCGAGATTATTTGAATGCTGAGGTCGGAAGACTTATTCAGGAAATTAATAGCGCCAAGTCTAATGCTAAATGGCAAACATCCAGCTCGCATGGCAACTCATTTCAGTACGCTAAAAGTAATTTCGATAATGCCAAAATGATACATGAATCCGCTGAGGCTGAATTTAAAAGCGCCAAGGCGGAGAGAGATGTTTACAAGACTGAATTTGATTCTGCCCAAGCGGAATTTGAGCGGCTAAAGGATGCGTGTCAAAGAAAGCTGAATGAGATTAAAGAGAATAATCGAAAAGAGCGAGAGCGCATTTTGGATAAGGCGGGAGTTGGCTATCTCAATAGGCAAGATGCTAAAATCGTCAAGAAAGCTGATGGAACTACGCAAGTTTATCATGGCGGTCTCGGATCTGGTGATGGTTTATTTCACGGACATGTCGCATTGGATCAATCTGGAAACAAGACATATAGCCGTGATGCATTCGAAAAACATGGTAGCCAAAATTATACAGATCGAAAGAATGGTGAAAGGAAGTCGAACGGCGGATGGACTGAGCTTAGTACTGGAACAATTTTTGACAGTGCTGGAAATGGACATAACGTGATGTTCCGTCAGGGATTGGGTAAAAATGAAGGTCAGACTTTAATAAGGGACTATCATGGATTTGAATCGAAAAATTATTTCGATAAAAAAGGAAGCCATAACCATTATGGCAATAGTGATAAAAGTCTCTATCCAAATGAGCCTGACCGTATAGAAGATAGCTCCAAGCATAGAAACGATAATGTATACACTGGTCCAGGTCATTAATCTAATTAGCACATACCGACCATTTAGGTGGTCGGTATTTTTATGCAAGCCATTTCATTGACTTTAGATAATCTAGAAAATCTTCGACCCCAGAAGCCATCTCTTCTGGGTGAACAATATAATATTCCAGATTATCACTCTTTTCATTGACTGCCATATATGCATAAAAAGATA